>CETZ01060402.1_pt1 | contig 12796 bp, 8 predicted proteins | sample 531441 | NCBI WGS metagenome assembly CETZ01 (sample SAMEA2623098, study PRJEB7988) | marine metagenome | isolation source: saline water (ENVO:00002010), including | reverse complement strand
GAGATACTCAAGCGGCCAACGAGGACAGACTGTAAATCTGTTGGTATACACCTTCGCAGGTTCGAATCCTGCTCTCCCCACCATGCGTATCAAAGTTTCGACTTGGGTGCGTATTAGCCAGGCGGTTTAAGGTTATAGGTTCAAAGTTGGGTTGTAAACCCTGACGGTTGACCTTGTCCTTTAAACCCAAAAAAGCGGGAGTAGCTCAGCTGGCTAGAGCATCAGCCTTCCAAGCTGAGGGTCGCGGGTTCGAATCCCGTTTCCCGCTCTAAGGTAGTTTTAGTTGATTAGTTATTGGTTGATTCTTTAGCTGAAAAGTCCAATTAACTAATCAACTAATTGACTAATTACTGCCGATGTAGCTCAGGGGTAGAGCGTTTCCTTGGTAAGGAAGAGGTCAGGGGTTCAAATCCCCTCATTGGCTCTAAGTGAAAGACCACGGTGGTCTCGCTTTTATAGATGATTAAAATAAAAATTAAGTTTTAAGAACCATGGCAAAAGAAACATTCAAAAGGGATAAGCCCCACTTGAACATCGGTACTATCGGCCACGTTGACCACGGTAAGACTACTTTGACTGCGGCTATTACCACCGTACTAGCTAACGCAGGTCTTTCCGAGATGCGTTCTTTCGATTCTATCGATAATGCACCTGAAGAAAAAGAGCGTGGTATTACTATTAACACTGCTCACGTTGAGTATCAAACTGCAAACCGTCACTACGCTCACGTTGACTGTCCTGGTCACGCTGACTACGTAAAGAACATGGTTACTGGTGCTGCCCAGATGGACGGTGCTATCCTTGTTGTTGCCGCTACTGATGGTCCTATGCCTCAAACCCGCGAGCACATCCTTTTGGGTCGTCAGGTAGGTATTCCCCGTATCGTTGTATTCATGAACAAAGTGGATATGGTGGATGATGAAGAGCTTCTGGAACTTGTTGAAATGGAGATCCGTGAATTGCTTTCTTTCTACGAATATGATGGTGACAACTCTCCCGTAATTAAAGGTTCCGCACTGGGTGCCCTTAACGGTGAACAAAAGTGGGTTGATACCGTAATGGAATTGATGGAAGCTGTTGACAACTGGATCGAAGAGCCAGAGCGTGACAACGAGAAGCCTTTCCTGATGCCTATCGAAGACGTATTCTCTATTACAGGTCGTGGTACTGTAGCTACCGGTCGTATTGAAACTGGTGTGGCCAATACCGGTGACGCTGTTGAGATCATTGGTTTCGGTGATGAAAAACTTACTTCTACTATTACTGGTGTTGAGATGTTCCGTAAGATCCTGGATCGCGGTGAAGCCGGTGATAACGTAGGTATCCTTCTCCGTGGTATTGAAAAGACTGATATCCGCAGGGGTATGGTAATCTGCAAGCCAGGTTCTATCACTCCTCATACCAAATTCAAAGCTGAGGTTTATATCCTTAAGAAAGAAGAAGGTGGACGTCACACTCCATTCCACAACAGATACCGTCCTCAGTTCTATCTGCGTACTACTGACGTAACTGGTGAAATTCACCTGCCAGAAGGAACAGAGATGGTAATGCCTGGTGATAACATTTCTATCACTGTTGATCTTATCGCTCCTGTAGCTATCAACAAAGGTCTTCGCTTCGCTATCCGTGAAGGTGGTAGAACCGTTGGTGCTGGTCAGGTAACTGAGATCGTAGAATAATAAGTTACCGTTTCTCCGCAAGGAGGGACTTTAACATATAATTTAAGCAGAAAAGGTGTTCTCTTTCGGGATCACCTTTCTGCCTAAATACGGGTGTAGCTCAGCTGGTAGAGCAGCGGTCTCCAAAACCGAAGGTCGTGAGTTCGATTCTTACCACCCGTGCAAAGCATGAAAATATGAGTAAAGTACAGGCTTATTTTAAGGAATCATACGATGAGCTGGTTCATAAGACCAGCTGGCCTACTTGGACAGAATTGCAGAAGACCGCGGTGCTTGTAGCCGTAGCTTCCATTGTAATTGCCCTGATCATTTTCGCAATGGACAAGATCATTAGCGAAGCCCTGAAAGCCTTTTACGGATTATTTTAATACCTGATAAATGAGTGACGGAAAAAAATGGTTTGTTGTAAGAGCCATCTCCGGGCAGGAGAATAAGATCAAATCGTATATAGAGAACGAGATCGAATACGCGGGATTACAACAATATTTAGGTCAGGTATTAGTACCCCAGGAAAAGGTTTACCAGATCCGCAACGGAAAAAAGGTGAGCAAGGAGCGTAACTATTTTCCGGGTTATATAATGGTAGAAGCTGAGCTGGTAGGTGAGTTGGTCCATACTATTAAAAATGTACAGGGAGTGATTGGTTTCCTGGGAGAAACCAAAGGTGGTGACCCTGTTCCCCTACGTCAGGCGGAAGTAAACCGGATGTTGGGTAAAGTGGATGAGCTGGCCGAAACCGATGAGCAGATCAACATACCTTATATTGTAGGTGAGACTGTAAAAGTAATTGACGGACCTTTTAATGGTTTTAACGGAACCATTGAGAAGATCAATGAGGATAAGCGTAAGCTTGAGGTTATGGTTAAGATATTTGGCCGTAAAACACCGCTGGAATTATCCTACATGCAAGTAGAGAAGGAATAGAACAATTTGTGAGCTCAATATAAAGTCCAGGAAGCTTCCACCCTGGCGCCCGAGTTTTAGATTTAAAAACAAAGTAAAGACAAATGGCTAAAGAAGTAAGCGCATTAATTAAACTTCAGGTTAGAGGTGGCGCGGCCAACCCTTCACCTCCCGTAGGTCCCGCACTGGGTGCCAAAGGGGTGAACATCATGGAATTCTGTAAGCAATTCAATGCTCGTACACAGGATAAGCAGGGAAAGGTACTTCCGGTGATCATCACCGTGTACATGGACAAATCCTTTGAGTTTGTCATCAAAACCCCTCCTGCTGCCGTACAGCTGATGGAAGCAGCCAAGATCAAAAAAGGATCTCCCCAATCCAACCTTCAAAAGGTAGGAAAGGTATCCTGGGATCAGGTTAAGACCATTGCAGAAGATAAGATGCAAGACCTCAATGCCTTTACCATAGAATCGGCTATGAAAATGGTGGCTGGTACAGCTAGAAGTATGGGATTGACCGTAACAGGTACTAAACCATTTTAATTGTAAAAATTTAGAAAGAAAATGGCGACTATAGGTAAAAAAAGAAAGGAAGCCCTGGGCAAACTCGATAAGAATAAAGCTTATTCTTTAGAGGAAGCCAGTGCTTTGGTAAAGGAAATCTCCACAACCAAGTTCGATGCCTCAGTTGATGTTGCCGTTCGGTTAGGAGTGGATCCCCGTAAAGCCAACCAAATGGTACGCGGTGTGGTAACTCTTCCCCACGGAACAGGTAAAGAGGTGAAGGTATTGGCCCTGGTTAGTGCTGATAAAGAACAGGAAGCAAAGGATGCTGGTGCAGACTATGTTGGCCTGGATGAATATATTGAGAAGATAAAAGGTGGATGGACTGATGTGGATGTGATCGTAACTATGCCTAGTGTAATGGGTAAGATCGGTCCTTTAGGCCGTGTGCTGGGTCCCCGTGGACTTATGCCTAACCCCAAAACCGGTACGGTTACTATGGATATTGGTAAAGCAGTATCCGAAGTAAAAGCCGGTAAGATCGACTTTAAAGTAGATCGTTACGGTATCGTTCACGCTTCCGTTGGCAAGGTGTCTTTTGAAAAAGATAAGATCCGTGAGAACGCAGAAGAACTGATCAAGACATTGATCCGAATGAAGCCTTCTGCTGCCAAAGGAACTTATATCAAAAGCATCAGCCTTAGTTCTACCATGAGTCCCGGTGTGGCTGTTGACGCTAAGTCTATCTGATAACCTGAAGAAAATCTTTTGAAAAATGACAAAAGAGGAAAAAAATAGAGAAATAGAAAGCCTGACCGAGGTACTTAAGGATGCTAACATCCTTTATATTGCTGACATTGCCGGCCTTAATGCCGAACAAACCAGCAACCTCCGCAGGATGTGCTACAAGAACGGCATTAAGCTGAATGTAGTAAAGAATACATTGCTTAAAAAGGCAATGGAGCGTTCCGAAAAAAGCTTTGACGAACTGTTCCCTATCCTTAAAGGCAATACCAGTATCATGATCTCTGAAACTGGAAATGCTCCGGCTAAACTCATTAAAGAGTTTCGTAAGAAAGCGGCAAAGCCCGTACTTAAAGGAGCATATGTTGATGAATCAATTTACATTGGTGACGATCAGGTAGAAGCTCTTTCTACGTTGAAATCCAAAGAAGAGCTTATCGGAGACGTTATCATGCTGTTGCAATCTCCTGCCAAGAATGTTGTCTCTGCTCTTCAGAGTGGAAAGAACACCCTGGCTGGCCTTATGAAGGCCTTGGAAGAACGCGCAGCTTAATTAAAGTGTACGCACTTAAAGCTTCCATAGATCAATTATTTATTTTTTAAACTAAAAAAGAAGACCAAAAATGGCAGATATCAAAGGACTAGGTGATCAGCTTGTGAACCTGACAGTTAAGGAAGTAAGCGAACTGGCAGATTACCTTAAAGAAGAATACGGTATTGAGCCTGCTGCTGCAGCGGTAGCTGTTGCCGGACCGGCTGCTGGCGGAGATGCTGGTGCTGCTGAAGAAAAATCAGAATTTGATGTGATCCTGAAGGCTGCGGGTGGTTCTAAACTGGCTGTTGTTAAGCTTGTAAAAGAACTTACCGGATTAGGCCTTAAAGAAGCTAAGGAGCTTGTAGATGGTGCTCCTAAGCCTCTTAAAGAAGGTGTTGCAAAAGACGAAGCAGAAGCTCTGAAGTCTCAGCTTGAAGAGGCAGGAGCTGAAGTTGAGATCAAGTAGTCTTAACTCCTTACTGCTTTTATAAGCTTGGTTTAGGTCATCATCCCGGAACCCCGGGATGATCGACCTAAACCCTTTTGTGTTTAGTTTAACTTTATTTCATTTCTGTAATGGCCAACAACACGGTTACCAAAAATCCTTCGGAAAGAATAGACTTCGCTTCTATTAAACGCTTTGAGTATCCCGATTTCCTGGATATTCAATTGCAGTCTTTCCAGGATTTTTTCCAATTGGATACTAAACCAGGTGATAGACATGACGAAGGATTGTACAAGACTTTTAGCGAGAACTTTCCTATCACCGATTCACGAAACCAGTTTGTACTGGAATTTTTGGACTACTTTGTAGATCCACCACGCTACAGTGAGGAAGAGTGTATTGAAAGAGGCCTCACCTTTAGCGTACCCCTTAAAGCAAGATTAAAATTATACTGTACCGACCCCGAGCACGAGGATTTTGAAACCATCGTGCAGGATGTTTACCTTGGTACTATTCCTTATATGACCCCCCGTGGTACTTTTATTGTAAACGGGGCAGAACGTGTAATTGTATCGCAATTGCACCGCTCTCCTGGTGTGTTCTTTGGCCAGAGTTATCACGCCAACGGTACCAAACTCTATTCAGCTCGTATTATTCCTTTTAAAGGAAGCTGGATTGAATTTGCGACCGACATCAACAACGTGATGTACGCTTACATCGACCGTAAGAAAAAGTTACCTCTTACGACTCTGCTTCGTGCCATTGGTTACGAAAGGGATAAGGATATCCTTGAGATATTTGACCTGGCTGAAGAGGTGAAGGTATCCAAGACCGGTCTTAAAAAAGTTATGGGCCGTAAACTGGCCGCCCGTGTTCTTAAAACGTGGGTTGAGGATTTCGTGGATGAGGATACCGGTGAAGTGGTATCTATTGAAAGGAATGAGGTGGTACTTGACCGTGATACCGTCCTGGAGAAAGATCATGTTGAAGAGATCCTGGATGCTGATGTTCCTACTATCCTTTTGCATAAAGAGGACATCGAATCATCCGAATTTGCCATTATTCACAATACTTTACAGAAAGATCCCACCAACTCCGAGAAAGAAGCGGTGGAACATATTTACCGTCAATTGCGTAATGCCGAGCCACCAGATGAGGAAACTGCGCGCGGTATTATCGACAAGCTTTTCTTCTCCGAGCAACGCTATAACTTGGGTGAAGTAGGACGTTATCGTTTGAATAAGAAGCTTGGTCTTGAGATTGACGCAGATACTCAGGTACTCACCAAAGATGATATCCTGAGCATCGTAAAATACCTGATCGAATTGATCAACTCCAAAGCGGAGGTGGATGATATCGATCACTTGAGCAACCGTAGGGTTCGTACCGTAGGTGAACAAATGGCCAACCAGTTCAGCGTGGGTCTTGCCCGTATGGCACGTACCATCCGTGAGCGTATGAACGTTCGTGATAACGAGGTGTTTACGCCTATTGACCTGATCAATGCGAAGACACTTTCTTCTGTGATCAACTCGTTTTTCGGAACCAACCAGCTTTCTCAGTTTATGGATCAAACCAACCCATTGGCTGAGATTACCAACAAGCGGAGGCTTTCTGCTCTCGGACCTGGTGGACTTTCCCGTGAACGTGCAGGTTTTGAGGTACGTGACGTACACTATACACATTATGGTCGTCTTTGTCCGATCGAAACCCCTGAAGGTCCTAACATCGGTCTGATCTCATCCATGTGTGTATACGCTAAGGTGAACCGCATGGGATTCCTTGAAACCCCTTATCGTAAGGTGGAAAATGGAAAAGTTGATTTCACCGTGGATCCGGTTTACCTGAGTGCTGAAGAGGAAGAGGAAAAGGTAATTGCACAGGCTAATGCTCCGGTAAAGGAGGATGGAAATTTTGAAAATGACCGTGTAAAAGCCCGTGATGAAGCTGATTATCCGCTGATCGAGCCCTCTGAGGTAGATTATATGGACGTATCACCAAACCAGATCGCATCCATTTCTGCATCATTGATCCCATTCCTGGAGCATGATGATGCGAACCGTGCGTTGATGGGATCGAACATGATGCGTCAGGCGGTTCCCCTGTTGCGCCCACAGGCTCCTATTGTAGGTACAGGTCTGGAAGGCCGTGTGGCTTCTGACTCAAGGGTGTTGATCAATGCTGAAGGTGAAGGTGAAGTGGAATACGTGGATTCTGAAAAGATCACCATCCGCTATGAGCGTACCGATGATGACAGGCTGATCAGCTTTGATGATGATACCAAAACATACAACCTGGTTAAGTTCCGTAAAACCAACCAGGGCACCTGTATCAATATCAAACCGATTGTAGTAAAAGGACAAAAGGTAAGCAAGGGACAGGTGCTTTGTGAAGGTTATGCTACCGAAGGTGGCGAACTTGCCTTGGGTCGTAATATGCAGGTGGCATTTATGCCCTGGAAAGGTTACAACTTTGAGGATGCCATCGTGATCTCTGAAAAAGTAGTGCGTGAGGACATCTTCACTTCTATTCATATTGATGAGTATTCCCTGGAAGTTCGTGATACTAAACTGGGTGCGGAAGAACTTACCGCTGATATTCCAAACGTAAGTGAGGAAGCAACCCGTGAGCTGGATGAGAACGGAATTATCCGTATCGGTGCCGAAGTAAAACCCGGTGACATCCTGATCGGTAAGATCACTCCAAAAGGAGAATCCGATCCTACCCCGGAAGAAAAACTGCTACGTGCCATCTTTGGAGATAAGGCTGGTGATGTGAAGGATGCTTCACTTAAAGCTTCTCCTTCTTTGAACGGTGTGGTTATCGACAAGAAACTGTTCTCCCGTTCAGTTAAGGATAAGAAAACCCGCATTAAGGACAAGGAAGTTCTTGAGAAACTGGATGACGAACACAACATGAAGTTGGAGGTTCTGCGCCAGAAGTTCCTGGAGAAACTCAATATACTGGTAGCTGGAAAAACCAGCCAGGGTGTTAGGAATGATCTCAATGAAGACGTAATACCCAAAGGAACCAAATTCACCCAGAAGATCCTGAATAGTATTGAAGACTACTCAAGGATTACCGGTGGAGTTTGGACTACCGATGATGATCGTAACGAGCAGATCACTTCCCTGATCCACAACTATAAGATCAAGGTTACCGACCAGGTAGGTGTGTATAAGCGTGAGAAATTCACCATCAGCGTGGGTGATGAATTGCCTTCCGGTATTGTAAAACTGGCCAAGGTCTATATCGCCAAAAAGCGTAAGCTGAAAGTAGGGGATAAAATGGCTGGTCGCCACGGTAACAAAGGTATCGTAGCTAAAATCGTACGCGAAGAAGATATGCCGTTCCTGGAAGATGGAACTCCGGTGGATATCGTATTGAACCCGCTGGGTGTACCTTCACGGATGAACATCGGTCAGATCTACGAAACCGTTCTTGGATGGGCCGGTAAGAAGTTGGGTAGCAAATTCGCTTCTCCCATCTTTGATGGTGCTTCTATCGAGGATATCAATAAACTCACCGATGAAGCTGGTATCCCACGCTTCGGTCACACCTATCTTTACGATGGTGGTACCGGTGAGCGTTTCCACCAGGCTGCAACCGTGGGTGTGATTTACATGCTGAAACTTGGCCACATGGTAGATGATAAGATGCACGCCCGTTCTATCGGACCATACTCACTCATTACGCAACAACCCCTTGGTGGTAAAGCACAGTTCGGAGGTCAGCGTTTTGGAGAGATGGAGGTTTGGGCCCTCGAAGCATTCGGTGCCTCAAACATTCTGAGAGAGATCCTTACCGTTAAGTCGGATGATGTGGTTGGTAGGGCTAAAACCTACGAAACCATTGTTAAAGGTGATCCAATGCCGGAACCCGGTATACCCGAATCCTTCAATGTATTGTTACATGAATTGAACGGATTGGGTCTGAAAATCACATTGGATTAATATTTAGAATAGAACTTAATTTCCTATATACATGGCTTTAAGGAAAAACGATAAGAATAACTACAACAGTAACTTCAAGAGCATTACCATCAGCTTGTCTTCCCCGGAACAAATCCTGGAGAAGTCCTATGGCGAGGTTCTGAAGCCTGAAACCATCAATTATCGTACGCACAAACCGGAAAGAGACGGTTTGTTCTGCGAGCGGATCTTCGGACCGGTAAAGGACTTTGAATGTGCCTGCGGTAAGTACAAGCGTATCCGTTATAAGGGTATCGTCTGCGACCGTTGTGGCGTTGAGGTTACTGAAAAGAAAGTACGCAGAGAGCGTGTGGGTCACATCAACCTGGTGGTACCTGTGGCGCACATCTGGTACTTCAAATCGTTGCCTAATAAAATCGGATACCTGCTTGGATTGCCCACCAAGAAGCTCGATATGATCATTTATTACGAGCGTTATGTGGTTATTCAGGCAGGTAATGCTACTCACCCTGACGGTACTCCATTGAATTATATGGATTACTTAACGGAAGAGGAGTATCTTGAAATACTGGATCGTCTTCCCAGCGAGAACAACTACCTGGACGATAGCGATCCCAATAAATTTGTTGCCAAAATGGGAGCGGAGGCACTCATTGAGTTGCTTTCCCGCCTTGACTTGGATCAGCTTTCGTATGATCTGCGTCATAAGGCCAATACAGAAACTTCACAACAACGTAAGCAGGAGGCTCTTAAGCGTCTGCAGGTTGTGGAAGCCTTCCGTGATGCCAACACCCGTATTGAGAACCGTCCCGAATGGATGATCGTGAAAGTGGTACCGGTTATTCCACCGGAACTACGCCCATTGGTGCCTTTGGATGGTGGTCGTTTTGCCACATCTGACCTTAATGATCTTTATCGCAGGGTGATTATCCGCAACAACCGCCTTAAGCGTTTGATGGAGATCAAGGCACCTGAAGTAATTCTTCGTAACGAGAAGAGGATGCTCCAGGAATCTGTGGATTCTCTGTTCGATAATACCCGTAAATCCAGCGCTGTTAAAACGGACAGTAACCGTGCCCTTAAATCCCTTTCCGACTCATTGAAAGGTAAGCAAGGTCGTTTCCGTCAAAACCTTTTGGGTAAGAGGGTGGATTACTCCGCCCGTTCGGTAATTGTTGTAGGTCCGGATCTTAAACTGCACGAGTGTGGTTTACCCAAGGATATGGCGGCTGAGCTTTACAAGCCTTTTATTGTGCGCAAGCTTATTGAAAGGGGTATTGTGAAGACCGTAAAATCGGCCAAGAAAATTATTGACAAGAGAGAACCCGTAGTATGGGATATCCTGGAGAACGTGATGAAAGGACATCCCGTTCTGCTGAACCGTGCCCCAACACTGCACCGTTTAGGTATCCAGGCCTTCCAGCCCAAGCTGATCGAAGGTAAGGCTATCCAACTGCACCCGTTGGTGTGTACAGCCTTTAACGCTGACTTTGACGGTGACCAGATGGCGGTACACCTTCCACTGGGTTCTGCTGCTATATTGGAAGCACAGCTATTGATGCTGGCTTCGCATAATATCCTTAACCCTGCCAACGGATCTCCTATTACCGTTCCTTCTCAGGACATGGTTCTGGGTCTGTACTACATGACCAAGGCCCGTAAGAGTGACAAGGATTATGAGGTTAAGGGTGAAGGCCTTACTTTCTATTCACCTGAAGAGGTGATCATTGCCCATAACGAGGGCCGTGTAAACCTTAATGCTACGGCCAAGATCCGTGCACGGGTAGAAGATGAGAATGGTGAGCTTACCACCAAGCTGATCGAAACTACTGTGGGAAGAATACTCTTCAATACTGTAGTTCCTGAGAATGTGCCTTTCATCAATGATGTACTTACCAAAAAGGCCTTGCGTGGTATCATTGCAACCATTCTAAAGAAAACCGATATCCCTACCACTGCCAAGTTCCTCGATGATATGAAGGACCTGGGTTATGGTAATGCCTTCCGGGGAGGTCTTTCCTTCTCGTTGGGAGATATCATTATTCCGGAAGAAAAAGATCAACTGGTTAAGGATGCCGAAGAGCAGATCGAAAGCATTTTGGCCAGCTATAACATGGGTTTGATCACCAATAACGAACGTTATAACCAGGTGATTGACGTATGGACCAATACCAACGCCCGCCTTACCGAGCGAGCTATGCACCACCTGAGCAGTGACAGGCAGGGATTCAACCCTATCTATATGATGCTTGACTCTGGTGCACGGGGATCTAAAGAACAAATCCGCCAGCTATCCGGTATGCGTGGTCTGATGGCCAAGCCTCAGAAATCAGGCTCCAGTGGTGGTGAGATCATCGAAAACCCAATTATCTCCAACTTTAAGGAAGGTTTGTCCATCCTTGAGTACTTTATTTCTACTCACGGTGCCCGTAAAGGTCTTGCGGATACGGCCCTTAAAACGGCTGATGCCGGTTACCTTACCCGTAGGCTTGTGGATGTAGCCCAGGATGTGATCATCAACGAAGATGATTGCGGAACCCTTAGAGGTCTTGAGGTTACAGCCTTGAAAAAGAATGAAGAAGTGGTGGAGCCGCTGTTTGATCGTATACTTGGTCGGGTATCCCTGCATGATATCGTTGATCCGGTAACACAAGAGGTATATGCTAAATCCGGTGAGCAGATCACCGAAGATGCAGCAATCCGTATTGAAGAGTCACCTATTCAAATGGTGGAAGTACGCTCTGCGTTGACCTGTGAGTCTACCAAAGGTATCTGTGCCAAATGTTACGGACGTAACCTGAGCACCGGTAAGATGGTACAAACGGGTGAATCTGTGGGAGTAATAGCTGCCCAGTCCATTGGTGAGCCTGGAACTCAGCTTACACTACGTACCTTCCACGTGGGTGGTACTGCGGGTAACGTTTCCGAGGAATCCTCCATTATGGCTAAATTCAAAGGAAAGGTTGACTTTGAAGAACTTCGTACAGTAAAAGGAGAAGATAATGATGGCAATGAGGTAGAAGTGGTTATTGGCCGTACTGCCGAAATGCGCTTATTGGATCCAAAGAACAATATCGTGTTGGCTACCAACAACATTCCTTATGGTTCATTCCTGAGGGTGGATGATGGGGCCATCGTAGAAAAAGGTGATGTGATCTGCGAATGGGATCCGTATAACGCGGTGATCATTTCAGAGATTGCCGGTACCATCAAGTTTGCAGATATCGAACAGGGTATTACGTACCGTGTGGAGATTGATGAGCAAACCGGTTTCATGGAGAAAGTGATCAGTGAAACCCGTAACCGTAAACTGATCCCTACCATCTCTATTGTGGATAGTAAAGGCAAAGAGCTTAAGCACTATACACTGCCGGTTGGAGCCCACATTATTGTGGAAGAAGGCGATAAGATTAAAGCCGGTAAAACACTGGTTAAGATCCCACGTAAATCAGCCAAGGCTGGTGACATTACCGGTGGTCTTCCTCGTGTAACCGAGCTGTTTGAAGCCCGTAATCCATCCAACCCTGCTGTAGTTTCGGAAATTGACGGTGTGGTTTCCTATGGTAAGATCAAGCGTGGTAATCGCGAGATCATCGTAGAGAGTCGTACCGGTGAACTGAAGAAATACCTGATCAACCTGAGTAAGCAGATCCTGGTACAGGAGAATGACTACGTACGTGCAGGATTGCCACTGTCTGACGGTGCTATTACGCCTACGGATATTCTCAATATTCAAGGACCAAACCGTGTTCAGGAATACCTGGTGAATGAAGTTCAGGAGGTGTATCGCTTGCAGGGTGTAAAGATCAACGATAAACACTTTGAGGTGATCGTACGCCAGATGATGCGTAAGGTTGATATCCAGGATCCGGGTGATACTACCTTCCTGGAAGGAAACCTGGTTCATAAGAACGACTTCATCGAGCAAAACGACTGGATATTTGATAAGAAGGTGGTAACCAATCCGGGAGAATCTGATACCCTTAAGGCAGGGCAAATCGTAACTGCCCGCAGGTTGAGAGATGAGAACTCACTTCTTAGAAGGGCAGATAAAG
>CETZ01089683.1_pt1 | contig 12801 bp, 14 predicted proteins | sample 531441 | NCBI WGS metagenome assembly CETZ01 (sample SAMEA2623098, study PRJEB7988) | marine metagenome | isolation source: saline water (ENVO:00002010), including | reverse complement strand
ATAACGTGGTAAAAGCTACCTTTGACGCCCTTTTGCAAATGCGTGATGCAGGTACTATCGCCAAGATGCGCGGTATTAGTGTAGAAAAGGTTTTTAACGGATAAACAGACCAGCTATGGCTACCCTGAGAGTAAAGCAAGTAAAGAGCAAGATCAAACGTCCGGCAGATCAAAAAAAGACGCTGGCGGCCTTAGGTCTTCGTAAAATGAACCAGGTGGTTGAGCATAACGACACTCCTCAAATAAGAGGTATGGTGCGTAAAGTGGCTCACCTGATTGAAGTAGAAGAAGTTAAATAAGACGGATAACAATATTTAAGATGAGCTTAAATAACCTTAAACCAGCAGAAGGATCTACCAAATCCCGCAAAAGGATTGCCCGTGGACAAGGATCAGGACATGGTGGTACTGCCACACGTGGCCACAAGGGTGCTAAATCCCGCAGTGGTTATAAGTCCAAGATCGGTTTTGAAGGAGGTCAGATGCCTTTGCAGAGACGTGTTCCCAAGTTCGGGTTCCGCAATTTCAACCGTGTTGAATACCGTGGGCTTAACCTGGATACCCTTCAGCAGCTGGTAGACAATAAGAAAGTAACCGATACCATTAACCTGGAAGTTTTAAGAGAGAACGGATTGATCGCTAAGAACGATCTGGTGAAGATTCTTGGGCGCGGTGAACTGAAGACCAAATTGAATGTAGAAGTGCACGCCTACTCTAAAACTGCCAAAGAAGCTATTGAAGCAGCTGGTGGTGAGGCAAAAACCCTTTAAGAGGTTGTGGAATGAAGCGATTTATTGAAACCATACAAAATATCTGGAAAATTGAAGAACTCAGGGAAAAGATCCTACTTACCCTGGGTCTTTTGCTGGTGTATCGTTTAGGATCCAACGTGGTATTACCTGGTATTGATCCTGAAAGTCTTACCAATCTTCAAAGCCAGGCCGATGGCGGGATTATAGGTCTTCTTAATGCCTTTACCGGTGGAGCATTTGCCAATGCATCCATCATGGCACTAGGGATTATGCCCTATATCTCGGCATCTATTGTGATCCAGTTATTAGGTATGGCCGTCCCTACCATCCAGAAAATGCAGAAGGAAGGTGAAAGCGGACGGAGAAAGATCAACCAGATCACTCGCTTCCTAACCATCGCTATTACCTTTGCCCAGGCTCCCGGTTACATTGCTAACCTTATGAGCCAGAACGTGGCGCTTACTATCAGTCCTTCTGTGTTTTGGGTTACATCCATGGTAGTGCTTACCGCAGGAACCATATTTGCAATGTGGTTGGGTGAGCGGATCACGGATAAAGGCATCGGTAACGGTATATCCCTGCTTATTATGGTAGGTATCATTGCCAGTCTTCCACAGGCCTTTCTACAGGAGATGGCTTCTAAGTTTGAGCGTCAGGGTGGTGGATTGGTACTCTTCGTAGTAGAGATCGCTGCATTGTATATTGTTATTCTGTTGGCTGTGGCCCTTGTGCAGGCAGTGCGCAGAGTACCTGTACAATACGCCAAGCGTACGGCCGGTGGACGTACTTATGCCGGTAGCATGGCACGTCAGTATATTCCACTTAAGGTAAATGCAGCGGGAGTAATGCCTATCATTTTCGCACAGGCTATTATGTTTATTCCCGTGACTATTCTTACCTACAGTGGTCTGGAAAGTGAAAGCGCCAACATTATCGCAACTGCTTTCAGTGATATCCAGGGCTTTTGGTACAACTTTGTGTTTGCGGTGTTGATCATCCTCTTCACCTACTTTTATACGGCTATACAGGTAAACACCAATCAAATGGCTGAAGACCTGAAGCGCAATGGCGGTTTTATACCCGGTATTAAGCCAGGTAAAACAACAGCTGAGTTCCTGGATACCGTATTATCAAGGATCACCCTTCCGGGATCTATTTTCCTGGCAATACTGGCCATACTGCCTGCCTTTGCCATGATAGCCGGTGTGAATACGCAGTTTGCTTATTTCTATGGAGGAACAAGCCTGCTGATTATGGTAGGGGTAGTATTGGATACATTACAGCAAATTGAAAGTTACCTGTTGAACAGGCATTATGATGGCCTGATGAAATCAGGTAAACTGAAAGGAAGAGCAATTAGCGCGATATAATTTTAAAAGAAGGAGTATACAAGTAATATGGCTAAGCAATCAGCAATAGAACAAGACGGAACGATCATCGAGGCATTGTCCAACGCGATGTTCCGTGTTGAGCTGGAAAACGGACACGTAATTACGGCCCACATTTCCGGGAAAATGCGGATGCACTATATTAAACTTCTTCCGGGAGACAAGGTAAAACTGGAAATGTCTCCTTATGATTTGACAAAAGGTAGAATAACGTACAGATATTAAACAGAAGAAAGCTGAGCTATGAAAGTAAGAGCTTCCATAAAGAAAAGGAGTGCCGACTGCAAGATCGTTCGCAGAAAAGGCAGATTATACGTAATTAACAAAAAGAACCCAAAGTTTAAACAAAGACAGGGATAATATTAACTGAGTTTTTATGGCGAGGATATCCGGTATTGATTTACCAAAAAACAAAAGAGGCGAAGTTGGGCTGACCTACATCTACGGAATCGGAAAGAGCCGTGCCCGTGAGATCCTGGATAAAGCTGGTATCGATTATGATACTCACGTTCAGGATTGGGATGATGACCAGTTGACAGCTATCCGTAACGTGATTTCCGAAGGATTTAAGGTAGAAGGAGAATTGCGTTCTGAGATCCAATTGAACATCAAGCGCCTGATGGACATCGGATGTTACCGTGGTATTCGCCACCGTAGCGGCCTGCCACTGCGTGGTCAGAGAACCAAAAATAATTCGCGTACTCGCAAAGGAAAACGTAAAACTGTTGCCAACAAGAAAAAGGCAACTAAATAACAGGAGTGACTCATGGCTAAGAAGACTGCTGGAAAAGCAACAAGCAAAAAGAGAAAAGTGGTGGTTGAAGCTTCTGGTGAAGCGCATATCAACGCTACTTTCAACAACGTTATTATTTCCCTTACCAATACCAAAGGTCAGGTGATCTCATGGTCATCTGCCGGTAAGATGGGTTTCAGAGGATCTAAGAAGAATACTCCGTATGCCGCTCAGATGGCTGCAGAAGATTGTTCTTCCACCGCTTCCGACCTGGGTCTTAAGAAAGTTAAGGCTTACGTAAAAGGTCCCGGTAACGGTCGTGAATCGGCTATCCGTGCTATCCATAACAGTGGTATCGAGGTAACAGAGATCATTGACGTGACCCCGATCCCACACAACGGATGCCGTCCTCCTAAAAGAAGAAGAGTTTAATCATTTTTATAAAGCTATATAATGGCTAGATATACAGGTCCCAAAACTAAGATTGCCAGGAAATTCGGAGACCCGATTTTTGGTCCTGACCGTTCATTTGAAAAGAAAAACTATCCTCCCGGTCAACACGGTATGAACCGTAGGAGAGGGAAGAAGTCCGAATATGCCATACAGCTGAGTGAAAAGCAAAAGGCCAAGTATACCTATGGCATCCTTGAGCGTCAGTTTGCCAACATGTTCGACAAGGCATCACGTGCCAAAGGTATTACCGGTGAGGTGCTCTTGCAGATGTGTGAAGCTCGTTTGGATAACGTAGTTTACAGACTAGGTATATCTCCCAGCCGTAGGGCTGCGCGCCAGCTGGTTTCTCACAAGCATATCATTGTTAACGGTGAGGTGGTGAATATCCCTTCTTACAATGTGAAGGCCGGTGATGTTATCGCAGTACGCGAAAAGTCAAAATCACTGGAAGTAATCGAAAATGCCATTGCATCCCGCAAGGATCAGTATGAATGGCTGGAGTGGAATGATTCCACCAGAGAGGGCAAATTCCTAAGCGTTCCACAGAGAGCTCAGATACCTGAGAACATTAAGGAGCAGCTTATCGTGGAATTGTACTCCAAATAATCTTACACTAATAATATACAATTTGCTATGGCAATTATAAATTTCCAAAAGCCGGATCAGGTCATAATGAATCATGCCTCCGACACTGAAGGTCAGTTTGAGTTCAGACCTTTGGAGCCCGGATATGGATTGACCATCGGTAATGCCCTGCGCAGAGTATTGCTTTCTTCACTGGAAGGTCATGCTTTTACCGCCCTGAAAATAGAGGGTGTGGAGCATGAGTTTTCCACCATCAAAGGAGTGGTGGAAGATGTGACTGAGATCGTCCTTAACCTGAAGCAAGTGCGTTTTAAAAGGCAGATCGAAGATCAGGATGAAGAAAAGGTTAACGTAAGCATATCAGGCCAGGAAAAACTCACTGCCGGTGACATCAGCAAGTTTGTATCCGGTTTCCAGATCCTGAACCCTGACCTGGTGATCTGTAATATGGATCCCAGCGTTAAGCTCGAAATGGAATTGACCATTGAAAAAGGCAGGGGATACGTTCCTGCTGAAGAAAATAAAAAGAGCAATGCTTCCCTTGGTACTATCTTCGTAGACTCTATCTATACCCCTATTAAAAATGTAAAGTATAGCATTGAGAACTACCGTGTGGAGCAAAAGACTGACTTTGAAAAGCTCATTCTGGAGATCTCTACGGATGGTAGTATTCACCCTAAAGAAGCTCTCACTGAGGCTGCCAAGATCCTCATCCACCACTTTATGTTGGTAAGCGATGAGCGCATTACCCTTGAAGACAGCAAATCTTCTGAAGCCGACAATTACGATGAAGAGATCCTGCATATGCGTCAGCTCCTGAAGACCAAATTGGTTGATATGGATCTGTCCGTAAGAGCTCTGAACTGTTTGAAGGCGGCTGAGGTTGAAACCCTCGGTGATCTGGTAACCTATACCAAGAGCGACCTTATGAAGTTCCGTAACTTCGGTAAAAAATCGCTTACTGAGCTTGATGAATTAGTGGAAAACAAAGGTCTCCATTTCGGAATGGATATCGCAAAATATAAATTGGACAAGGAATAATAACCGATGAGACACGGAAAGAAATTTAATCATTTAGGCAGAACCGCTTCTCACCGTAAGGCTATGCTGGCCAATATGGCAAGCTCGCTTATTGAGCATAAACGTATCAATACCACGGTGGCAAAAGCAAAAGCTCTAAAGGGCTTTGTAGAGCCTTTGATCACCAAATCAAAGAATGATACAACTCATAACCGGAGGATAGTATTCAGTTATCTCAGGAATAAGCATGCTGTTTCCGAACTGTTTCGCGAAGTGGTAGCCAAAGTTGGTGATCGTCCCGGAGGTTATACCCGCATCATTAAAACCGGTAACCGTTTAGGTGATAATGCCGAGATGTGTATGATAGAGCTGGTGGATTTCAACGAACTCTACAGCAACGAAAAAGCTTCCAAGTCCAAGTCTACCCGCAGAAGCCGCAGAGGTGGTAGTGGTAAGGCCGCGGATAAGCCAGCTGCCGAAACCAAAGCTGCCAAGGAAGATGAGGTGAAGGAAACCAAAAAAGCTGAAGAAGCTCCTAAAGCAGAAGCAAAGGAGCAGGCTCCAGAGGCAAAGGAAGAATCAAAAGAAGGTGAAGCTGATACGAAAGAATAAGCATTGCATCATCAATTAATAATATGAGGGATAAGGACTTTTAAAGTTTCTTATCCCTTTTTTTTGCTTGCAAATACCCTAAATTTGAAGCCTATTATGGCATACGAAAACAGAAAACCCGCAGTACTAATTTTGGAAGACGGCAGCCTCTTTTGGGGTCGCTCCGCTGGCCTGGAAGGCACCGCATACGGTGAAGTGTGTTTCAATACCGGTATGACCGGTTACCAGGAGATTTTTACCGACCCCAGTTATTTTGGGCAGATCATGGTAACCACCAATGCCCATATTGGTAATTATGGTGTAAAGGCGGAGGAAGTAGAATCGGAAAACATCAAAATTGCCGGACTGGTATGTAAGAACTTTAGTTTCAATTACAGCCGCCCGGGAGCGGATGGTTCTTTGCTGGACTATTTTAAGGACCAGGGTAAATTGCTCATTTGTGATGTGGATACACGTGGCTTGGTGCGCCATATCCGGGATAAAGGAGCCATGAATGCTATTATTAGTACCGAAACAGAAGATATTGATGCCCTGCGGAAAAGGCTTTCCGAAGTGCCTTCTATGGAAGGATTGGAACTCTCCAGCAAGGTAGCCACCAAAGAGGCTTATTTTGTAGGTGAGGAAAATGCGGAACACCGTATTGCGGTTTTGGACCTGGGTATCAAGAAGAATATACTCCGCAACTTTGCCCAGCGGAATTGCTATATGAAGGTATTTCCTATGGACTCCAATCTTGAAGAGATGAAAGCATGGGAACCTCATGGCATTTTCATAGCCAATGGTCCTGGCGACCCGTCTGCTATGAAGGATACTATTGCCGAAGTAAAGAAAATCGTGGATTCCGGCTACCCGGTATTCGGGATTTGCCTCGGCCACCAGTTGATCGCACTGTCTCAGGGCTTACGAACTTTCAAGATGCATACCGGGCATCGTGGTATCAATCACCCCGTGAAGAACCTGTTGACCGGAAAGGGAGAGATCACGACACAAAACCACGGGTTTGTGGTGAGTACGGATGATGTGGAGGCAAATGAAAATATAGAACTTACGCACAGGCACCTTAATGATGGTAGCGTGGCAGGGATACGGCTGAAGGATAAGCCCGTATTTTGTGTACAATATCACCCGGAGGCTTACCCCGGACCTCACGATAGTTCCTATCTCTTTGACGATTTTGTAGAACTCATTAAAAAACATAAAAAGCAACCCCAATGGCAATCATAGCAGGAGTACAGGCCAGACAGATACTGGACAGTCGTGGTAATCCAACCGTAGAAGCGGACGTAATAACGGACACCGGTCACATTGGCCGGGCCGCAGTGCCTTCCGGGGCCTCAACCGGAGTACACGAGGCGGTGGAATTGCGGGATAACGATTCCGATGTCTATATGGGCAAAGGAGTACTGCAGGCAGTGAAGAACGTGAATGAAACGATTGCCGAAGAAATTACCGGGCTCAACGTATCCGAACAGGCTATGATCGATCAGATCATGATTGACCTGGATGGTACGGCCAACAAGGAAAAGCTGGGAGCCAACGCCATGCTGGCCGTTTCGTTGGCGGTTGCCAAAGCGGCCGCACAGGCACACGGTCAATATCTCCATAATTACCTGGGTGGGGTTAACGCGCGCGTTTTACCCGTACCCATGATGAACATCCTGAACGGGGGTGCTCATGCTGATAATTCCATCGACTTCCAGGAGTTTATGGTGATGCCTTTCGGAGCCGAGACTTTTTCCGAGGGCCTGCGTATGGGCACACAGATATTCCATCACCTTAAAAAGGTGCTGAAGGATAAGGGGTATAGCACTAATGTGGGTGATGAGGGAGGATTTGCTCCTAACATCAAGTCGAATGAAGAAGCGATTGAAACCGTATTGATGGCTATAGAAAAGGCAGGTTTCCGCCCGGGTGAAGATGTATACATTGCCATGGATGCTGCGGCTTCGGAGTTTTACCTGAAGGATGAGAATGTCTATCATTTCAAAAAATCAAGTGGTGATAAATTAAGTCCGTCCGATATGGTGGCCTACTGGAACTCATGGGTGAGCAAATACCCTATTATTTCCATTGAGGATGGCCTGGATGAAGACGACTGGAGCGGCTGGAGCCAGCTTACAGAAGCGGTGGGTCAGAAAATTCAGCTGGTGGGAGACGACCTGTTTGTGACCAATGTGAAAAGAGTACAAAAAGGTATTGAACAAGGTGTGGCCAATTCTGTTTTGATCAAAGTAAACCAGATCGGAACTCTTACCGAAACCATCAATACCGTTCAACTGGCTCAGAGCAAGGATTACACCTGCGTAATGAGCCACCGTAGCGGGGAAACGGAAGATAGTACTATTGCTGATCTTGCGGTAGCCCTGAATACGGGCCAAATCAAAACCGGTTCAGCTTCGCGTAGTGACCGGATGGCCAAGTACAACCAACTATTGAGGCTTGAAGAGTTCCTGGGGAATACAGCTATTTACCCCGGTAAGAACTTCAAGTTTATTAAGTAATTCGATAAAACAACAGTATTAAATGGAAAGACTAAAGGAGCATTTCAGAACGAAAATAGATCCTGCGGTAAAGGAAATAAAAGACTTTATCAGCGAATATGGTGATGAAGTGATCGGTGAAGTAAAAGTAAGCCAGGTGTATGGAGGTATGCGTGGTATTACTGCACTCATCACCGAAACCTCCAAGCTGGACCCCAACGAGGGTATCCGGTTCAGAGGATACAGCATTCCCGAGCTTCAGGAAAAACTACCTGCCTATCCCGGAGGAGAGCAACCGCTACCGGAAGGTATTTTTTACCTGATGCTTTTCAATGAACTGCCGGATGATGATGTAGTTCGCAGGGTAAGTAATAACTGGGCACGCAGGGCTACCATTCCTCCTCACGTGTTCAAGGTTATTGATGCCTTGCCATTTCACGCCCACCCTATGACGCAGTTTGTAACGGGTATCATGGCGTTACGTACAGAGTCGGAATTCCAGCGTGCGTACCGGGCCGGTATCTCAAAGTCTGATTACTGGGAGCCCATTTATGAAGATGTGATGAACCTGATTGCGCGCTTACCGCGCCTGGCGGCCTACATCTACCGCAGGACGTATCACAATGGTGATCATATTGAACCGGATTCCAAGCTGGACTGGGCGGGTAACTTTGCCCACATGCTGGGTTTTGATAACGAGGAGTTCCGTGAACTGCTTCGCTTATATATGACTATCCATGTTGACCATGAAGGTGGTAACGTATCTGCCCATACTGTACACCTTGTAGGCTCTGCTTTAAGTGACCCTTACCTTGCTTTTGCTGCCGGTATGAACGGTTTGGCGGGTCCTCTGCACGGATTGGCCAACCAGGAAGTGATCCGCTGGATCTTTGCCATGCGTGATGAATTAGGTGGTGGACTGCCTTCCAAGGAGCAGATTGCCAACTATGTGAAGAAAACCCTCAATGATGGTAAAGTAGTGCCCGGCTTTGGTCACGCTGTACTTCGCAAAACCGACCCACGTTATACTGCGCAGCGAGAGTTCGCCTTGAAACACATGCCGCATGATGATCTGTTCCAGATCGTAAGCCGTATTTATGAAGTGGTGCCTGAGATCCTGCAATCTACCGGAAAGGTGAAGAACCCCTGGCCAAACGTAGATGCACATTCCGGCCAGCTTTTGATGCATTACGGTTTAACACACTATGATTTTTATACCGTACTCTTCGGTGTATCCCGTGCGTTGGGAACATTGGCCAGCCTGCTCTGGGACCGTGCTTTAGGCTTCCCTATCGAAAGACCGGGTAGTACCACCACGGAATTACTGAAAGAGCGTTTTGCCAAATAAAAGTAGAAACAAATTTTGTTGAATAGAAGCCCCGCCAAGCGGGGCTTTTTATATTTTGCGGTACTGTATCAACTAATTTCAACGTGTATGTTAGCCTTTCTTTCCCGGTTTTCAATCCTTGCCTGTTTTATATTTTTCTGTGGTAACATAATTGGGCAAACCTTACCCGTTATGACTTACAACATTCGCTACGCTACAGAGCGTGACGGTGAAAACAGCTGGGAAAAACGTAAAGAAGCCATGGTACAACTTCTGGAAGATTATCACCCCATGATCATTGGTACCCAGGAAGGTCTGCATCACCAGTTGGAATACCTGACCAAAGAGCTGGGACCCTATAAATATATAGGGGTAGCCAGAGACGATGGTAAACAAAAGGGAGAGTTCAGCGCCATATTATACGATACTACCCGTCTGGAGGTATCGCGTGAAAACACATTTTGGCTGATGGAACCCGGAGATAAGGATTCCATAGGCTGGGATGCGGCTTACAAAAGAATATGTACTTACGGCTTGTTCAGGGATAAGCTTTCCGGCAGTAGCTTTTGGGTTTTTAATGCTCACTTTGATCATGTAGGCTTGGAAGCCAGGAAACAGTCTGCCCAACAGATAAAAAATGTGTTATCCGAAAGGTGCGATAGTGAATCCAGGGTAATCATTATGGGCGACTTTAATAGTGAACCGGGATCAGAGCCTGTTCAAATCATTGAACGCTGGTATGCAGATGGGCTGAAGCTGGCCCGCGAAAAACAAAAAGAACCCCTTGGAACCTTTACGGGCTGGGATAAGGATGCAAAACTGGACCGCAGGATAGATTATATCTTTGTGCATAATTTTGGAGTAGAGAAATACCTTCACCTGAGCGAAAGGCGGGGCGATGGCTATTTTATCTCGGATCACCTGCCGGTTATGGCATGGCTGCGTCTTACTCAATAAACCACTGTTTTTATTTCCCGGTGGATGGCTCAGATGGTAAAGCATCCGCAACCCCGGGCTTTTTATACAGAATATAGTTTTCGGAGTGAATATCAATTGGTTGATATTGCCGATAATTAGCAGCAGATGACGGGGCAAGCACATAGGTAAGGTCTGCCTCTTCTTCATCTATGAGGTTCATGCTTCCATAACGGGCAAAATACCCATGTAAGCTTGAGTTCTTGCTTAGTGAAGAATCAATATTTATAGAACTACCTTCTCCAAAAGTATTCACAAGCCTGTAACAAGTCATTAAGCGGTCTTCATCACGTCCTATCTTTCCGGTGGATACTATGGAAAGTGTAATAGCGCTGAAAATAAGCGCCAGGCAAAGAGCTCCGGTGACCATCCTGGTTTTACGGTTGAACCCTGCAAGCCATCTTTCAATTACCGGTGCGGTAAGAAGACCCATGGCTGTTGCGAAAAACGGGAATACGGTAAGAATGTAAAACCCGCGTTGCTTTACACTGATCATGATAGGAAGAACACCTGCCATAACTATAAAACCAAAAAGCACCATCCACTTGACACGTTGGGAAGGTATCGATTGAGAGGTGCCGATTTTTAGTAAGCCATAAAGCACAATGATCAAGGCAACGGAAAGGGGCAAGAGGCTTTGGAGAAAGAATTCCTTGATAATGGCAAAGCGTGAATCAACCGTTACGATATTTTGGCTGGCGTCAAGAACCTGGTGGTTAAAATAGGAGATCATGTTATTGGCTGCAGCATCGGATAACCAAAGCAGTAAAACTATAGGCAACACCGTGATAAGTACTAACAGTAAGGTTTCAAACACCATCCGGGAAAAAGACCTGTTTCGAAACAGTAACCACATAAAAAAAGGCATACTCCAAATGTAAAGTCCCACGAACCCCTTGGTAAGCATGCTCAGGGATAACATGAGGCCACTCAAAAGCAGCAGCACTATTTTGCCATTGTCAGCAAATTTCAGGTAAAACAAGGCGGCCAAACTGACAAATACCATCAGGGTATTCTCAAGCATATTATTGGCGCAAGACCATGATACGGTAGAAACGGTTATCCAAAAGAAGAGAGGTATCCAGCCTTTTTGATAAGACCCGGTGATGTGCTTCCAGATCAGCACAATGACCCACCCGCTAATGATAAATGTAAACAGAGAATAGAACCGCTCCACCAGGAAGGAGTCACCAAATAGCCTGAACCATATACTTTGTAAACCCAATGCAAGAGGTGGATGCTCGTAGAAGTGGTTGAAAAATCCTAAAGAAAGATGCGGAGACCAGAAAGAGCCTTTTCCGTAGGCCATATTTCGGGCAATGGCTGCATACTGTAGCCCGTCTGAAAACATGCCATCTGAGAATAGTTGCGGTGCAGTAATCACTAAAAAAAGTGCACTTACCATCAAAAAAAAGATCACATGGTCTTTTGGTGACATCGTAAGAGTATCAAGGCGGTTGGCTGCTAATATAGATATTAAGGGATTTAGTTTGAACAGGCCAATAATAGTAAGGCCTGAAAGTTTAAAGAAGGGCTTCAGTAAAGCATCGGCCAAAAAAGTTTTCCTAATTTATTCAAGCCTTTCTAATTCAGAAAAATAACTGTAAATTTGCAGCCCTTTTTTAGTGGAGTATAAGGTGCTTTAAAAGGTTTGTAAATCAAAAGTTTAACGACTTCCGTGCTTGTTGCCTTAAAAACCTTAGCAGGATTGCGGAATACAAAGATTTTCTGAATGTCAGAAGAAAACAAGAAAGCAGCCGAGGAAAAAGAAACCAACGCTGCGACTGAGTCTACTCCAAAAGAGGAGACAAAACAAGATACTCAGGCTGCTATGTCTGAGGAAGCCAAGGAAATTGCAGAAGCTGCAAAGACCAAAGCTGAAAAGTCTGATGCTGGTGAGCAAGCTAACGAAAAAACTTCCCTGGAAGTAAAAGCTGAAACCCACGAAACAGCAGAAGCCGAAACTCAATCCAAAAACGTTGATGTAAAGCCTGAACCCGCTGAGGTAAAAGCTCAGGAGCAACCTAAAGAAGGTGAAAAAACCAAGCCAACGGAAGTTTCTGTTGAAGAGGATGAAGCCGAAGATGACGATGCTCCCATTGATTTTTCAGCGGAAGAAGAGGAAGAAGGTGAATTTGACTGGGAAGAGTTTGAATCCGGAATTAAATCCAGGAGCAAGGCTGAAAGGGAAGAGCTCACCAAATTGTACGAAGAAACCATTACCACTATTGATGAGCACACGGTAACCGAAGGTAAGGTTATCAACGTAACCGATCGTGATGCTATCATTGATATAGGATATAAATCCGAAGGTGTGATCTCCCTGAACGAGTTCCGTTACAACCCGGATCTTAAAGTAGGAGATAAGGTAGAAGTTCTGGTTGACAAGCAAGAAGATAAAGATGGTCAGCTGGTGCTTTCACACCGTAAGGCCCGCTCTATCAAGGCCTGGGATCGTGTAAACGAAGCTTACGATGG
>CETZ01124598.1_pt1 | contig 12853 bp, 6 predicted proteins | sample 531441 | NCBI WGS metagenome assembly CETZ01 (sample SAMEA2623098, study PRJEB7988) | marine metagenome | isolation source: saline water (ENVO:00002010), including | reverse complement strand
ACAAGCCGCAGAATTCCTGGCCAAGCAGAAGATCATTGATGCCGATGCCGAGCAGAAAGCTGCCGTACAGAAAGCCGAAGCCGTGAAAACCCTGGCTGAAGCTGAAGCTGCCCGCTTTGCTTCTTCCGGACTGGCTGAAGCTAAAGTAATGGAAGCCAAAGCCGAGGCCCGCGAGAAACAGGGAGAAGCCGAAGCCTCCGTACTGGAAGATCAGGCCATAGCCGAAGCCCGCGGTATTGAAGCCAAGTCACTGGCCCAGGCCGAAGCGGACCTGCGCATTGGTAATGCCGCTGCCGAAGTGGATAAAGCCAAAGGACTGGCCGAAGCGGAAGTGATCCGCAAAAAAGCCGATGCCGAACTGGAAAAAGGACTGGCCGAGGCCAAGGTGGATTACGAAAAAGCCCAGGCCGAAGCCGAGGGTATCGACAAGAAGGCGGCCGCTATGAAAAACTACAACGATGCCGGTAAGGATCACGAAGAGTTCAAGCTGCGCCTGAGCAAAGACAAAGAGATCGAGCTGGCCCAGATCAACATACAGAAGGCCATAGCCGATGCCCAGGCCGATGTGCTGGGCACTGCCCTCAAATCCGCCAAGATCGATATTGTAGGTGGTGAGAACGTCTTCTTCGACAAGATCGTAGGCGCCATCAGCAACGGTAAAGCTTTTGATCGCACGGTGAACAACAGCGAGGTCTTCTCCCAGGTACGCCATCAACTGCTGGACGACCCCAACCAATCGCTGGTGCAGCAGATCCGCGGTTTCATTAAAGATGCCGATGTGGATAGCGAGGACATCAAGAACCTCTCGGTAACGGCCCTGATCGTGAAGATTATGAGCCAGACCAACGACCCGGAGAAGAAAGGCATGCTGCAGCAACTGCTGGACCTCGCCCGCGGCTCCGGTTTCGGTGACCGCTCTGCCGGAGACCTCGGTCTGATCGAATAACCAATCTTGCTAGTGAAGCCGGAAGAGTGTGTCCCAAGCCTCCCACCCAGCCTTAACCTCAGCCCCACTCACCATTTTGGAGAGTGGGCAACCGATGGGCGCCACGGTGCGGGATGCTCTCCCCGGTTTTTCAGTAGAAGTGAGATTTGAGAAGTTAGAGTTTAGATTTCTTGTTTTAAGCTTAGTAAGCTAATTAACCATTTTGGATATTATTAACCGCAATGGATAACCACCAACTCTAAAGTATAAAGACCGTTCGCCCTTCGACTCCGCTCAGGATGACCGGCCGAATAAAGAATAGAGAACACAAATGATCATAATGAATAGCAACTTTAACCAGAGTCACTGCTTCTCTTCTTTTGGTTACGGACATCATTCTAATTTTAAAGGAGTCCGTGAGCTCCCACGCTCTGCGTGGATCGGTTGTCCAAAAGAAGAGAGAAGAAAAGGACACTTTTACCGAAGGAATTTTTACCCCGGTGAACCGGGGTAAAACCGCTTGGCAAACTCTGCGGAAATGCACAACAGCGCATTTCCTGGATCTCAGAGCTTTGCCTTCACTATTCTGCCGGAAAAGAAAAACTCAAACAAATTATCCAATTTGGATATTATGAATAAAAATGGATAATGACTAACTCGAATGAAACCGACCTTCAGGAAAAAAGTGTTTTGATCACGTCCTAAGCAAATGGGCCGGTCACCCTGAGCGCCTGTGCTGAGCCTGACGAAGTAGAGTCGAAGGGCGAACGACCGAACTTGGATGAGCAAAGAACAGGTTGCTGTTTTCCTGTAAGTCTTGACCTTTTGGTTCCTTTTGGGTCAAGCCAAAAGGAACATTAAAAAAGAAGAAAAGAGAAATAAAACCCATGAAACCCCTTTACACCTTACTCCTCATAATCACCTTCACCGCCCTTTCCATCTGGAAGGTATGTGAACTGTACCGGCCTGCGGAGCAAGCCAAGCCGGAAAGCGGGCAGTTCATTGTGATCCACCGGAGTGAGGCCGTAACCCAAACCGATAGCACCAAAGAAGAAGAAAGCAACTTCTGGCCTTCTATGACCAACTCCAGGCAAACCCGCACCATCAGTCCCTGGTCCGTTTTAAAAACCTACACCCCCTCATTTAATCTGTAAATGGCAACGAACGAAAAAGAAAATACCCACGATAAAACCCAACTCGAAAGCGGTTCCTACGAGATCATCCGCGACCGCCTCGAAAAACACGGCAGCGACCTCCGTCAACGCATCCAGCAGCTCAACGAAGCCCGCAAGGAGGTATTCGGCTCCATAGAGACCAAACTCCTCACCACCGAGCGCGTAACCACCGAGAACAACTGCTACGCCCGCGACATCGTTCCCCTGGGCAACAACCGCTTTATCTTCGGCTACAACGTCCACATGGGCCTCAAGACCGAAACCCACGTATCCGATGTGTTTAGCCTGTACCGCTACGACAGTGAAAAGCAGGTGTTCCACCGCGAGGAGAACGATACCCTGCAAAACGACAACTTCCTGCAGGACTTTGCCAACCTCTACAAATACTACCGGGGCACCCGCTTCGCCAAGTTTGCCCAGATAGGGCCGCACATCTTCATGGTGTTCCAGGTGGGCAAGACCGCAGACGATATTAAAACCTTCAAATGGACGCTGAAGCCGGACGGCACGCTGGTGTACGTGGACAACCGCAGCGACCATGAATTTGTATTTCCCAACCAGCATGAATTCCGCTGGAAGCGCGTGGTGCGCGATATGCAACGCAAGGGAACCCACCCCCACATTTCCATTGAAGACCGCCTTTTTGTGGAAACCATCGGGGGCGACCTCACCATTAAGGTGGAAGACAATACCGACACCGGACGCGGTATTTACGAAGAGCCGGTGGAGGATCCGGATCAGACTTTGGACGATGCCGAGATCCATTACGCCATCATCGGCAACCTCATTGTGCTGAAAATCCGCCCCTACCAGGAAAAGGATTTCCGCTACATCGTGTTCAACGAGAAGATACAGGAAGCCGTGCGCGTGGATGCCCTGGAAGACTCCTGCGTACTGCTGCCGGACGACCAGGGGATCATCTTTGCCAAGGGCTATTATATCCAGACCGGGGAAGTGAAGCTGTTTGACAACCAGCTGGAGAACATGCTCTTTGAAAAGCGCATCATCTCCCCCAACGGGGAGGATTTCCTCTACGTATTCTACGAAAAGGAGAGCGGACTGTACGCCCTCATGCCCTATAACCTCATCACCCAGGAGGTGGACACGCCCATCATCTGCCACGGCTATTCTTTTTTTGACAACGGAGAAATGATCTTCTTCAAATCCGAAGCCGAGCAGAAGAAACACCACCTCATCCAGATCTGGCAGACCCCCTTCTACTCCCCCAACCAAACCGTGGAGGTGGAAAATAAATCCTACCTCTTCAAGCTGGGGAATAAAGAGATTGTGCAGGCGATGGCCGAAGCCGGGGAAGTGCTCAAACTCCTCCGCAAGGAAGACAGCTACAGCAACCTCTACATTGACCTGGTGAAGGCCACCACCGGTATTCTGGACAGCTACCACTGGCTGAACAATGCCGATGCCTTTACCCTGGCCGAGCCGCTGCGTGAGATCAAAGCCTCTGCCTCCCAGGCCATTGAGGAGTACGAAAAGGTGATCCGCATTAAAAAGAACACCCACGAACGGGCGGGTGAGGTCACCCAAAAAGCCGATGAGATCATCAGCCGCGCCAAACGGGGTGATGCCAAAACCATTTACGAATTCGTGGAGCGCCTTGCGCTCTTGCGCACCTCCAAGGGCGAGGTGGTTTCCCTCAAGGAACTCCGCTATATGGATCCGGAAGTGGTCTCCGACTACGAGCAAAAGCTGGCGGAGATCACCGATACCGTATCCCAGAACACCGTTAAATTCCTGCTGAAGAAGGAAGCCCTGGCACCCTACCGTGAAAAGGTGGAGCAGCTCAGCAAGGAAGTGGAAAAAGTGCAAAAGGTGGTGGACGCCACCCGCCTGGGTGAAGACATCGCCAAAGTGTCCAAAGACCTGGAGATGCTCATCGAGATCGTGAGCAACCTCAAGATCGAGGATGCCACGCAAACCACCCGTATCATCGACAGTATTTCGGCCATTTACGCTCAGTTTAACCGCATCAACGCCAGCCTGAAGAAAAAGCGCAGAGAGCTGATCGGCAAGGAAGGCGAAGCCGAGTTCAACGCCCAACTGAAACTGATCAGCCAGGGGCTCACCAATTACCTGGACATTTCCGACACGCCCGAAAAGTGTGAAGACTACCGCAACAAGCTCATGGTGCAACTGGAAGAGCTGGAAGGCCGCTTTGCGGAATTCGAGCAGTTCATCACCCGCATCAACGAGAGGCGTGAAGATGTGTACAATGCCTTTGAGACCAAAAAGGTGCAGCTCACCGAAGCCCGCAACAAGCGCTCACTGGCCCTGCAACAGTCCGGGGAGCGCATCATCAGCGGCATCCGCAAACGCCTTGGCAGCTTTGGCACTTTAGAGGAGATCAACGCCTATTACGCCTCCGACCTGATGGTGGATAAGGTGCGCGACATTTCCAGGCAGCTTTTGGAGATGGACGACTCCGTAAAAGCCGATGACCTGCAAAGTCAGCTCAAATCCGCTTACGAGGAAGCCACGCGCCAGCTCAAGGATAAGAAAGAGCTCTTTGTAGACGGTGAGGAAGTGATCCGCCTGGGCAAGCACAGCTTTAACGTAAACACCCAGGAGATCGACCTTTCCCTGGTGAACCGCAAGGGTGACATGTACTTCCACATCAACGGCACCAACTTTTTTGAAAGGGTACAGAACGAAGCTTTCAACGCCACGAAGGACGTTTGGGAACAATCGCTGGTGTCCGAGAACGAGAAGGTGTACCGGGGCGAATACCTCGCCTGGCAACTCTTCCGCGAAGCAGAGAAGGCTCCCGATCCTGAGGACAATGAAGTTGAGACTTTGGAAACCTTGCACCAGATGTCACCCAAGGCCTTGCAGGGCTACGTACAGCGCAGGATGAGCACCCGCTACGATGAAGGTTACGTGAAGGGCGTCCACGACAAGGATGCTACTTTGATCCTGCGTGAACTTCTCACCTTTTACCACACCATCGGACTGCTGCGCTATTCCGCCACCAGCCGCGTGCTGGCCTACCTCTTCTGGAACCACCTCATCAGCGGGGAAGAGCGCCAGGAATGGGAACGCCACTTTGAAGGCATCCGCAGCATCCTCAGCGTATTCCCGGACGGTCGCCATTTCAGCGACACCCTGGATGAACTGACCGCCAGCATTACCGCCTCCGCTCCGGCTATGGACTGGATCGGTGCGCATACGCCCCGGGAAGCAGCCGAATTCCTCTTTCACCACCTGGCCGAGGAAGCGGACTTTGTGTTCTCCCTGGAAGCCTGGAACCTCAGCGATAGTTTCCAGACCCACCTGAAAAAACAAAGCAGCCTGCGTGCTTTTGAGCAATCCTTAAAAGCGCATGAAGGCAATATCCTCGACTCCTTCCGACTGGTGCGCAACTGGCTGCGCTCCTTTACCCGCCAACTCAAGGAAACGAATAGTAGCGATGTACAGCTGGCGGCCACCATCATCCTGATGGACAAACGTACTTCGCCCAAAACGGAGCATAAGATCTCGCTACACACGGAGATCAGCGGCCTGCATGGCGATCACCCCCGCATCAGTGAGGGTAAGCTCAGCCTGCATTACAACCGTTTTATGCAGCACCTGGAACATTACGAGCAGGAAGATGCTACCCGCTTCCGGAGCTTTACGGAACTCAAAAAAGAACTACTGCACCAGGCCAGGGCCGAAATGCGCCTGAACGAATTCAAGCCCCGTGTGATGAGCTCCTTTGTGCGCAACCAGCTCATCAATGATGTGTACCTGCCCCTCATTGGCGACAACCTCGCCAAGCAGATGGGTGCAGCCGGCAGCAACAAACGCACCGACCTCATGGGTCTGCTGCTGCTCATCTCCCCGCCCGGTTACGGTAAAACCACGCTGATGGAATACATCGCCAGCCGCCTGGGACTGGTCTTTATGAAGATCAACGGTCCCGCCATTGGCCATTCCGTCACCAACCTCGACCCCGCAGCTGCTACCAACTCGGCCGCCCGGGAGGAACTGGAAAAGCTGAACCTGGCTTTTGAGATGGGCGACAACGTCATGATCTACCTGGACGATATCCAGCACTGCAACCCTGAGCTGCTGCAGAAATTCATTTCCCTCTGCGATGCCCAACGCAAGGTGGAGGGTGTGTACAAAGGCGTAAGCAAGACCTACGACCTGCGCGGCAAAAAGGTAGCCGTGGTGATGGCCGGAAACCCCTATACCGAGAGTGGCGAGAAATTCCGCATCCCCGACATGCTGGCCAACCGTGCCGACATCTACAACCTGGGTGACATTATTGGTGGTAAGGCCCGTGCCTTTGAACTCAGCTACCTGGAGAACAGCCTTACCTCCAACCCCGTGATGAACGGCCTGCACGGCAAAAGCCAGCAGGACCTTTACACCCTCATCCGCATGGCGGAGACCGGGGAGCGTGACGGGGCCGATTTTGAATCCGGGCACAGCCCCGAGGAGATCAGCGATTACCTCAACCTGCTGGACAAAATGCTGCTGGTGCGCAACATCATCCTCAAGGTGAACCGACAGTATATCCTCTCTGCCGGGCAGGCGGAGGAATACCGCACCGAACCTGCTTTTAAGCTACAGGGCTCCTACCGCGATATGAACAAGATCACCGAAAAGCTCAACCCCCTGCTCAACGAGCAGGAACTGCAAACCCTGCTCCTCTCCCACTACGAGAACGAGTCGCAGACCCTCACCAGTGGAGCCGAGTTCAACTTCTTAAAGTTCAAGGAACTCTTTGGGGTACTCAACGAAGACGAACAAGCCCGCAAGGCCCAGATCCTCGGCACCTTCCAGCGCCAGCAAAAACTCTCCGGCCTGGGCGGCAACCAGCTCGGCCACGTACTCGAACAAATGGAAGTCATTGCCCGCGGCATACAGAATATTGGGGAAGCTATATGGGGTGTGCCGGTGGAGAACGTGAAGGAGGTGAAAGAAAAAACGGAAAAGAAGAACTAGTGGTCAGGCTGAGTGCCCCGATCCCGAGCACTCAGGAAGATTCGGGGTGTATCGAAGCCTAGATAATAAGGTAAGTGCTTTTCAAAGCGTTCACCCTTCGATACTCGCAATACTTGCGAACTCAGGGCGACATCTTTGATAATCCGATTAGGCTAAGAAAAAAGAGTAATTTGTTGCAGTTGCAGTAACCAAACCTTAAAAAATGGCAGAAGAAGTTAGAATCAGATACATCCTTGGAGCCGGGGCAAGTGCTAATGCTATTCCAACTGTTAGAGATTTCGCAAGAATACTAAACCTTTATAGCGCACAAATAAATTCCTATTCTAGGGAATTTCCCAAATTAGCAACTCTTTCAAACTGGTTCAATGAAATTTCAAAACAGATCCAAACCACCTTTTCCATTGACACATTGGCTAAAATGTATTGGTTTAGGAGAGATTTGTTAGGTTACAATAAAATAAAGACAGTAATCGCTGTAATTCTAAATCTCCTTGAATTGGATCGTGATTGCGATAGAAGATACGATGCCTTTCTTTCCGCACTTCTTCAGAGAGATGGGCAATTCCTCAATTTTCCTAGTTCAATTCAATTAGTTTCCTGGAATTATGATTTTCAATTTGCCTCATCTCACAGAAAAATTCTCAATCTGGATATTGATGAAATGAATAACGTTGGATTCATGGATACCAAAAACATATTACCATTAACCAACTTGAATGGATCGGCTTTTTGCGAAGGAACTTATAAGGTCGCCAAACCATTTCTCAATTATCGTATTCCCCTATCCCAAGATGGTGCAAATGTTTTTCTCGCTTTTCAAGAAGAACTTGTTAATGCTGTTGAAATAACAAATGAAAAATCTCATTGGGGAAATATAAAGTTCAGTTGGGAAGAAGACCTTAGTTTAGATGAGGTTATAGCGTTTAAACCAGATGTAACGGTTGTCATTGGTTATAGCTTTCCTACTTTTAACCGAGACGTTGACAAACTTCTTTTCCAGTATCATTTGAAAAGACCTTGCAAAATATATGTCCAATGCAATTATTTTGATGATAACACTGGAAAAACCGTAGACGGTAATAGTGAGGTTATTTCAAAACTCATCGGCATGGGCATCCCTGAAAAACTTATTAGTGAATATGATGGTAAACAACAGCCAGTAATTATTCCTATCCCTGACTCCAGAGAGTTTCATATTCCTTTTGAATTTCGAAATGATAGAAAATCCTTTGAAGCAATGAGGTTTTTAAGGTAATGTCGCCACTCGTGCTTCAACTGATTACATGAAATTCCTAACCTCCCATAAAGAACACACTAATCCGCCCAAAAATGCACGGTCTATGATAATATATGGTTCAGTTTGGATAGCTTTGGCTCTATTGGTTTATTTTTCGGAGCCATGGGGGTTACGATGGTCGGAGCACAACGGTTCGGCAAGTGGTGGAATTTTAGGCGCCATAGTTCAGGTAATGTATATTTCAATAGGCAGATTTTACTCGACCGCTTTATTTGGTGGCATCGGAGTTATCTTTATTATCCGGGGACTTTCAAAAAACGACTGAGTAAAATGATTTTCACGACATCCAGTTTTTACACGGAGCCAGGTTATAACTTTGATATCTCGCACAAAGTATTTGCTTTAATTAAAGAAAAAATAACAAAGAGACTTTGTGACACTGGACTTAAAGGGATGAAAGACGATGAAACGTTGTCCTTAATGGTCAACACCAGTAGTTCACAGCAAACCATCGAACTTAAAGGCCCTGACATCGATAGAAAGAATAAGTTTCTGGTTTACTGTTTGTGGCTTCCTTATGATCGAATAGCTAAATCTGACAACCTATTAAAAGTCTTTCTGACTGATTATTTTGACGGCCTAATGGAGTTGTTTGAAAAATACAATATCCCAGAAAACACAATTAGAGCAATTCAAACTGAAGTGGAAAATGAGATACTCTTTAATGACGAATACGTATTTGATGAAGAGCCAACACCAGAAATTGACTTGTCAGACTTGGACCTTTGAAATAAATAAAAAATAATCCCCGCTCGTGCTTTTCTCAACCACAGAACCAGCAATCCTATAGAACTACCGCAGAAAACCATCCTTTGCAGTTGGTAATTTATTCGTTGCTAACCAACCATATTTGATAATGTCTATCCTTCGACTGTGCCATCGCTAAAGCTTTAGGCGACATGCGATCCGCTCAGGATGACACACGAAATTAAAGTTCACACTGAGCGAAGTTGAAGTGCGGCCAGTCTCCTCACTATACTTTGCTATCTTTAACCATAAATCAGTACTAACGCTCTTGCAAAATCACGAGTCCAACAGACTTGGAAATTAAAGAGTAGGATACTGATTATCAAAAAACCGGGTTTATGAAACCCACCTAGATGTAGTTTGCAACTACCCCCGCTAGCGCGAGTATCCATGCTCGTACTTCAACTAACCACAAAGCAACCAGCCTTTCAGAACTACGGCAGAAAACCATCCTTTGCAGTTGGTAATTTACTCGTTGCTAACCAACCATATTTAACAATATCCCTACCTAGGAGTAGTTTGTAACTACTCACCCCTAGGCGTAGTTTGCAACTACGCCTCATTATCATTTACCAAACCGGGTTACTTTTTAAATATCAATTAGTTTTGGTAGAATAATGTCTGTACACTTCTTAAGCCATGGGAGATACTTATCAAATCCGGGATCAGGAACAAGCCTATTTTCTGACTTTTCAAGTGGTGGGTTGGGCGGATATTTTCACCAGACAGGTCTATCGCGATATAATCATCGATAGTCTTATGTTTTGCCGAAAGGAGAGAGCGTTGAAGGTGTTTGCCTATGTAATTATGAGCAATCACATTCATACGATATGGCAAAGCCAGTCCGGTGATTTGTCAGGTACCATCAGAGACTTCAAGAAATTCACAGCCAAGGCAATCTTGAATGAACTGACTACTAACCCGAAAGAAAGCAGAAAAGACTGGTTGGACATGATCTTTCGCTATCATGCCAAATACAATAAACGAAATACCACCCACCAATTTTGGACGCATGAAAACCATGCAGTAGAGTTAAGCACCAACGCCATTTTGGATAGCCGCCTGAACTATATTCATCAAAATCCCGTAAGAGCGGGCTGGGTGGATAAACCGGAGGATTATTTGTACAGCAGTGCAAGAAATTATGCCGGGATGGAAACCAAAATGGAAATAGATTTGATATAGCGGTGTAGTTACAAACTACACCGAGAGTTGGTTTGTAAGTAATGCTCTGTAAAGCCCCACCTAGACGTAGTTTGCAACTACGCCTCATTATCATTCCCCCATGCTCGTGCTTTACCAAGCACAAAACAAATAGTATTTATCCTTCGAATGAGCCTGTGCTGATCGCTTACGCCTTAGCTTCAGCGATGGCGCAGCTTAACGAAGGGCTCAGGATGACACAAAACCAGCTTAGCAGTCCGAGGGAGAAGTCCGGAAGTGAAACGTAGTGAACGGCTTGGGCTTCGGATGGACGAACAGCCGTAGTTTTTAAGGAGAGGGAAAGCAGTCTTGACCTTGTGCCTCCGCTAAAGCTTCAGCAATACGCGGTTTGATTCTTTTCTGTAAAAAAGAACGTAGACAAATACAGTCCTGCGCAATCGTTTTAATCAATCTATAAAGGCCAAAATTTAATCGCTTCCAACACCAGCACCTCCCATTCAGCTGCTTCAAAATTCACCTCCCGGTTAATTAGATCCCACCAGCAATCGTAACTGGCAATAAGAGCCCCTATCACACCTCCTATTGAAACTAAAAGGATAGGCAAAGCGAACCACCTACCGATATTACCACCAATTGATATTAGTGCTGCCGCTATAATCCCGCCCAATAGCCCTCCTATTACCAGACCATCTATGGCTCTGATCTTAGCACGATTGATCCCACCTTTGCAACCGGTTCCCATGGCGGTAGGCGAATCTGCAGCCACCAAATAATGAGCACAGTTTTCGCATTCCTCACAATTATCAAATGGCTCTACACAGTTGGGGGTTCTGGCCACTACACCCCCAATGCCATTATCCTTAGGACGATGACACAGACCAAAGGTATGCCCGAACTCATGGAGGAATAAAATAGACTCCATATCGGATACATGATCCAGAAAATCAGATCTGAATAAAAACATCCCTACTTTATCCCTATGGAAGGTACATTCTATTTCAGCCGAATCTGTAAGCTTAAAACTCCTTGCAAAGCCAAAATCTGCACCTCCTCCTACCTTATCAACGGCAACCACATAGTGAAAAACACCTTGTCTCTCCAGGGCTAAAAAGTTAGCAGCATAGTCTTCAACACTTTTCTCACCATTTGTAAGACCCAGATAAACTATATCCTCACTGGTTCCCGGTAAGTTCTGACCTCCTCCTCCATAATCACCATCGTCCAGGGTTACCTGGTATCCATGGTAAAAAAATTGACTAACCACGTCAATTTTGGAATAGTCTTCGGGCTCAATATCCTGTGTAATAAAGTCCAGTTCAAGAAAGATATCGGCTAAAGCCGGGTCACTAAGTCCCGCCAGTTCTACATTCAGGACATACTCAACGCTATCGGTTATTCCATCCCGGTCTGAGTCTGACTGGCCATCCATCGGGTCCGGGTCACTGAATGGCAGGCTATAGCTCCTGAAATGCAGATCGTACTCCGTATCATCATACCAATGATTATCTCTTCGCTCAACTGTAAAATCACCATCTCGGGTAAAGGCCATGGGCCCCTTTTGCCATTTATCATCGGTCCAGTCAAAAAAATCATCCTCCCACATTTCCACCACGGCCATAAAATCAGCCTCATACAGCATGGGAGCCGCCCTCCTGCCCACCAGTGTAAGGGGGTGAATAACATCTCCCCCTTCCATATTCCAGCTACCATCCAAGGTATTTGAAGAAGCTGGAAACCGAACATCATTTACCACCACAAATAGCTCATCTTCACCCAGGTCTTCTTCTTCATTAAAGCATTCTATTTCCCTCAAATACAAAAACACTCTTGCGTTGGTAGGTCCATCATTCCATCCATCTCCATCCGTATCCGGGTTTTCAAAATTGGTTTCGGTTGAATCATGTACTCCGTTCCGGTTCTCATCCTCATACCAGTCCGGCAAGCCATCTTGGTCAAAATCCTGCTCACCATCGGGTATACCGTCCCGGTCTGTATCGCTGGAATGCGGATCTGATTCACCAGGGTCAAGCCTGCCATTCCGGTTATAATCTTCATTACCATCGGGTATTCCGTCCCCATCTGTGTCAGGATTATCAGGATCCAAACCAAAGATCAATTCGTATAAGTCAGGAATACCATCCTTATCCCGATCATTGGGTTGTTTATCATCCAGGTCTTCACCATTAGGGATACAATCACAATCGTAATCGGTTGAAGGATCTATTTCAGGACAAAATTCATTCAGGTGCGCCCTCACACGTTCACAGTGACTCTCGCGCCTCACAGGAGGTGGAGGTGGTGGAGGAGGAGGTAAAGGAACAGGACAATCCGGTACATCAATGTTATCAGCCAGCCAGGTACGATGGTTGTCTTCCAACCATTTATTGACGCTCATATCCTTGTAGATTGTATTTTCCTCATCATTATTAAAGAACACATGTATACCTCCGAATTTCCACCCTCCGTTCCAGTCGTCTGGTGATTTGGATATTTTAATTTCCTTAATACGACAGACTAAATCAGGTATTCCTGTTTCCAACGTGGTAACATCAACATCATTTCTTTCAAAACTACCCCTTAATCGATGGTGCACGG
>CETZ01264348.1_pt1 | contig 12855 bp, 11 predicted proteins | sample 531441 | NCBI WGS metagenome assembly CETZ01 (sample SAMEA2623098, study PRJEB7988) | marine metagenome | isolation source: saline water (ENVO:00002010), including | reverse complement strand
TTGCTCTCCCAGCCGCCCATCATCTGCAGTAACGCGGTGACAATAGCCGGGGTGGGTGCTCCGGGTTTCCTGGTTAATGAGGTCGCGTATGGCTGCGGCATGGATCTGGGTGGAGCAGAATACGAGGGTCTTTTTGCTTTGGTCCAGCTCCTGCATAAAGAGGCTTACGCGGTAGCGCTCTATGTCCATCAGCTCAATAATGCGGTTCTGCTCGGCCTGGGTGTATTCGCGGCCTTCTTCTACTTCGCCTTCGAGCACTTCATCATCATCCGTGTAAATATAGGTATCACCAGTAGTGGAAATTTCCCTCACCCGGAAGGGCGTGAGGTAACCATCGTTGATCCCTTCTTTGAGGGAGTAGGTATATACCGGCTCGCCAAAATAGTGATAGGTATCACCATTTACATCTCTCTTGGGGGTGGCGGTGAGTCCCAGCTGCACGGCAGGGCTGAAATACTCCAGTATTTCCCGCCAGCTGCTTTCATCTTTGGAGCCTCCGCGGTGGCACTCGTCAATAATGATGAAGTCGAAATAATCGGGCGGGTATTCCCCGAAGTAGGGAGAATCACCGGGGCCGCTCCTAAAGGTCTGGAAGATGGTAAAGAATACGCTACCGTTCTTAGGCACACGGCCCTTCTTGCGGATGGCATCGGGACTGATGCGCACCAGTGCATCTTCATCAAAGGCATTGAAGGCATTAAAAGCCTGGTCAGCCAGGATATTACGATCGGCCAGGAAAAGGATACGGGGCCGCCTTTGCGCATCGCGCCTGATGTTCCACTTGGCGTGAAAGAGTTTCCAGGCAATCTGAAAGGCGATAGCCGTTTTCCCGGTTCCGGTGGCCAGGGTGAGTAAGATGCGGTCTTGTTTGGCGGCAATAGCTTCCAGCACGGCTGTGATGGCATTATCCTGGTAGTAGCGGGGTTGCCACGCTCCCCCACGGTCTTCAAAGGGTACGGCAAAGAGCCTTTCGCGCCAGTCTTCTTTTTCCTGTTCGTGGTTGGTTTCTGGTTCGGGGAAATACAACTGCCAGAGTTCTTCAGGGGTGGGATATGTTTCTGTGTCACCTTCCCTACCCTCTTCCATATCCATGCGGTAAATGCGCAGGCCGTTGGTGGAAAAAGCATAGCGTAGTTTCAGGCGTTCAGCATAATCCTTGGCCTGCCCTACCCCATCGGTATAATACTTATCGCGGGCTTTGGCTTCTATAACCGCAAGGTTGCGGTTGCGGTAGCGCAGCACGTAATCGGCTTTAAGGGGTTTGGTTCGCAGACCGTTACCGAGCAGGCGGCCCTGGGAAATGGGGAATTGCTTGCGGAGCTGGCTGCCTTCCACCACGCCCCAGCCGGCTGCTCTTAAAGCAGGTTCTACCAGTTCGTATTCGGTTTGGGCTTCGTTCACTCAGACGGTCTACTTAAGCTGATATTGGAATCCAAGTTTGACTCTCTTTTCGAATCCCTTCTTCTAAAATCTTTAGTTTACGATCAAATCGTTTGGATTTAAAATCACTATCCCTGGTTATTTGATAGCCGATATAATAATTAACCAAAGTTTGATGACATAAATCCAAGGAAGCTGTAATTAAAGACATCATCAATAGAGAAATAAATATGACACTAATAATCCAACTACATTCAATTAAAAATACTATTAAAACAAAAATTAACAGAAAAGAAAAGCTTCTCATTAATGTTCTTCTTGTATTAATTCTAATTCTTGGATGATCATAATATTCCAGTAATCTTTGGATATGATAAGCAAATTTTAATATATCCTTTCCTTTGCAATCAAAATGACTTTGAGCAGTATTGGCTGAATATGAGACCCAAGAAATTCTCAATAGAAATGAACCTCTTCTCAAAAATAAGCTTGCCATCCATGCCTCAACAAACCCTAAAAAAAAGTAGCCTAAACCAGAAATCGCGCTCCCTACGGCAGTACTTGTAAGTAAAACGATTATAAAAATCCCCACCTTATTCTCAATTGGTGATTTTTCTAAGATTTGAAAAAATGGTAAATCATGATTATTATCAATATATTTTAGAACCAAATACCCGCTTAGGTATAAAACCAAACCAATTGAACTTTCAGTAATATATCTGTAATATGAAATTGAAATACCTTCCTTTGAAAGTTGGATACTCTCACGTATAACTTTCATATCCCTTTACATTAAAGTGGTTTCTTCTGGTCCAATAATGTGGTAATCCAATTTCCGAAATTTTGTGTGTGTTTCAAATTTTTTAAGTTGATGAATTACATCAAATCCAAAATTTAAACTTATCGGATGATCTATCAACTTAAAACAACCGCTTTGATCAAATAGCACGTTCTTATAATTTCTATCACTCCAGACAATCTCATACTTGTCTCTAAGTAGATCGTACAGATCCAAAACATCTTGATAATTGGCTTGGTAAAGCTCTTTTGAATGATTGAAATGCGTTATATTCTCCATTAAAATAGACAACCAAAAACCATATTTACTCTCGTTTAGAGAGATATCGTGCACGCGAGCAACCTGAGGGTGTGAGAAAGCTCTCCAAAATGTTCGTTGAGCCTCAATATCTCTCATGTCTAAGTTTCCTAGCAAATCGTGGCTAATTAAAAAGGTGTTTTTCAAAACCCGGCCTTTATCCAACACACATATGCTAGAGGACCCCCCAATGATATTACAATTCAAATCATCACAAACGAAACCCATATATAATTGGTCAGATGCTGGATTGTAGAACTCCTTTAAATTCATAAGTGAGATAAATTTTGTTATTATCAATTCTTCAAGGCAACATCCTTTCTCAAATTGTATTGATCGGATAGAATGATCTTAGTAATAAATTTATTCTTAAATCCTGAAAGTTAAAACAAATCATCAAATAAACTGCCTTCTTCTTCTTTCTCCGGGATGTTGACCACGCTTACCAGGTATAATTCTTCTTTGGCGCGGGTTACGGCCACGTATTTCAGGTTGGTTTCCTGGGTTTGCTCCCACGGCTGAATGCCCAGGCGGGTATGGGGCAAGCGGGGATAATCGATGATAAAAACGCGTTTTTCTTCCAAGCCTTTAGCGCGGTGTATGGTGGATAGGCGGATGCAGTTTTCTTTGGCGCTGATGTAATCTTTAACCTTAAGCAGTACCTGCTCCATAGTAGCGCATTCTTCCCATTTCAGGCTCTTTTTCTCTAAAAAATCCAAACGCTTTTTTAAATAGGCTTTTTCCTGTTCTATCACCTCTTTTCTTTCGGTATCATCTATAATCCTTTCCGCATTTTTAGTAATAATGTATTCTCTACTTTTGGTGACTTGCCGCATTAAAGTTGCCACCCCTCCGGGTATGGCGTAAAAAGGCTTATTCCGCTCTTCGGGTTTAAAGAGGTAGCGCAGTTCGCTGATCAGTTCCTTTACCTCATCGGGGTGTATATGAACTTTAATGTCTTTATCGATGAAATCAAACACCAGCAGCAGTAAGGGATCTTTGAGGCGGCTAATGATGAGATCTCCCGGGCGGGCGCGGGTTATTACCTGGTGCGAGGCTATGGTTTCCACCACTCCCTCTTCCTGTTTACGGCCGGTAATATCTTTCCTGATCTCCCGTGCTATTTTAATAACGCCCTGAGGGCAACGAAAACAGGTGGTAAGCGGCAAGGGGGTGGCTTTGGTAATTTCCTTTATCCGGCCGAAAGATTCTATATCTGCCCCGGTAAAGCCGTAAATGGATTGGCGGGGATCACCTACGGAGAGGATGCGCGTGCCGGAATGACCGTATTTGAGGGCAATGGCCAGTTGGGCTTTGGAAAGGTCCTGGCACTCATCTATAAATATGAAATCGAATTTACCGGGCGGTTCCAGCTTCCATTGCACGGGGAGGTACAGCATATCGGTAAAATCTACCTGCAGCGTGCGTTGGGAATAGGCGTTACCCTCTTCCAGCAATATCTGTAGGCAGCGGTGGTAAGCCTGCAACTCTTCCCGGAACTTATCTTTTTGGGCCTCCAGGACACTGAAGATGCTGAAGTGGAGGACCATCCGGTAAACGTCTTTCGGATCATCTTTACACAGGGTAGCCCGGAACTTCTGTACCATATCCAGCAGCCGGTCATTGATGCGCCATAGCTCGTTTTTCAGGAGGTATTCCTTGAAGCTACCTGAATCCGGGTCAGTTTCGTACCCATTGATCAGTAATATCTTCTCATACTGTTCGGTCAACAAAGCCTTTAACCTTTCTGATTTCAGCAGCTGATCGTATTTATTATCCACTAACTTCAATGGCCTTTCCACAGAACTGCGGGGTTGCAACATTTTAAAGCCCAGGGCATGCATGGTTTTTACGCTTACCCCGTGCATATGCTGCGCATGAAACCTGGCCTCTATTTCATTGGCAATACTCTTGTTGAAGGCGCAAAAGAGTATGTTACGATCTGCGGGCACATGCCGGGCACTGGCTATAATGGTGGTAGTTTTTCCGGCCCCGGCTACGGCATCAATAATGCCGTGACCTTCCGCATTTTTTACGAAGTGGAAGATGTTTTCCTGTTCGGGGGTATAGTTCATGGGGTAGGCATCTGCGTAGGATGGTGGTAAGCGGGTGTTATACGCTTACTTCTTGTGGGGTATGGGTAAGCTCACCGGCAAAGGCTTTTTGGAGCAGGGCGTTTTTGAGTTCTTCTATATTCCTTATCTTCTCCTCATACTTGTCTATTAGTTCATCTGTAGCATTAACTATTCCCAAAAGCTGGCTTTTAATTTTATGTTGACTTTTCAAATTAGAAAAAGGCACAGGCATATTCTTTAAATCCTTAATGGAAAGATTTGGTTGCATTAGGGTATTTACATTATCTAACACATAATCATATACCTGACTTGAACAGATATAAAAATAGAGGTATTCTGAATCCATAACTTCTCTGGCCGGAACCACCGCAGCTACCCGCTGATTTAGCAATGCTTTATCATAGGATTCAGGAACTCTAGCTACTTTAAGACCTGAAGAAATGATAGTACGTGTTAATGCTACTACTAAATCTCCCTCATGCACACTAACAGACTTATAAGTTTTTCTAAAGGATTCTGGTAATGTATTTTGCTCATCTTCCACAAATTCCTTTACTCCAACATTTGTGATTTTCACAACCTTCGTAGATTGACCAGGCGCAAAGTCCTTACTTTTAAAACTATACCCATTAATGATCTTGGCCACCTCCCCCAGCTTGCGCTCCTCCCAGCCGGGCCCGCGCTGGCTAAACACTTCGTTTAGCTTGCTTTGAAACAGCTCCCGGGCATTCGCCAGGTTACGCTCCACCTTCGCCCGGGCGGCATCCAGGGCCGCAAAGGCCTTATCCAAAATGGATACGATCTGTTGTTGTTCGGAAAGGGATTTTGGAAAACTGAGTTCTACATTTTTTAATGAAGAGTTTGACACAACTGGCTGTGCAGATTGCCGTGCATATTTTCTAAGATCTATATGATTTAGTAAATAAACCAAGAACTTCAAATCGAAGGAGTAGTAGAACTCCGTAACTTTAAAAGCATTATCTGTAACCCAAGCCTTACCCTGAACAAAACGTGCATTTCCACATAATGCACCTACCCTACCTATTACAATATTCTCTCCCTCAACATTATGTATATCATGCATTCCTGCGAGCCCATTGCCTCCATATACCGGTATGGAACCTTCCGAATTCATTTTTTTTGCAGTCAAACCTTCCCCACTTTTTAGTTTGATGCACTTACCCAATTCTACTTTTTCCCACCCCTCCTTCATAGCAGTTCTTTTACGGATTGCAGCAGTTGGCTGGTTTCGGCATCGAGGGTTTGCATGTCTTCCAGTATTTCCTGTGGGCTGCGCAGAGGGGCCTCTTCCGGGGTATTGGGGTTTTTTACGCTGAGATCGAGGGTTTGGGTATCCAGCTCTGCGGTTTTGAGGTTCCAGCTTTTTTCGGTCTCCGGTTTTTGCTTTTGCAGCTCCACAAACTCGGCCATATCGGCATCGTTCAGCGGGTTGGTCTTGCCCATATTGCGGCCGGGGTCCAGCTGGTAATACCAGGTGCTGCGGGTGGGTTCGCCTTTTTCAAAAAAGAGCACCACCGTTTTTACCCCAGCTCCCAAAAAGGTGCCTCCGGGCATATCCAGCACGGTATGCAGCTTGCAGCTTTCCAGCAGGTACCTGCGCAGGCTGATGGCGGCATTGTCCGTATTGCTCAAAAAGGTATTCTTGATAACAATGGCGGCCCGCCCCCCGGTTTTGAGGGATTTGATGAAGTGCTGCAGGAAGAGGAAGGCGGTTTCCCCGGTCTTGATGTCGAAGTTTTGCTGTACTTCCTTGCGCTCTTTACCGCCAAAAGGGGGATTGGCGAGAATGACGTGGTAGCGGTCTTTTTCCTGTATGCTGCGGATGTCTTCGCTGAGGGTGTTGATGTGGATGATGTTGGGCGCTTCTATGCCGTGCAATATCATATTCATAATACCGATGACGTAGGCGAGGTTTTTCTTTTCCTTGCCGTAAAAGGTATTTTCCTGCAGGGTTTTGAGGTGGGTGGTGGTCTTTTCCATGCGCTGCAGCATGTACTGGTAGGCTTCGCATAAAAAGCCGGCTGAGCCCACGGCTCCGTCATACACCTTTTCGCCCATCTGGGGGTCGGTAACCTGTATCATGGCGCGGATGAGGGGCCGCGGGGTGTAATACTGGCCCCCGTTGCGGCCGGCATTGCCCATGTTTTTGATCTTGGTTTCGTACAGGTGGCTGAGCTCGTGTTTATCGGTAGTGGATTGAAAGTTGAGCTCATCGGCCATTTCCAGGATCTCGCGGAGGTTGTAGCCGCTTTGTATCTTGTTCTTCAGCTCACTGAAGATCTCCCCTATTTTGTATTCAATGGTTTGGGGATTATCGGCCTTTTGTTTGAAACCGGCCAGGTAGGGCCACAGTTGATTATCCACAAACTCCACCAGATCCGGCCCGGTAAGGGCGGTATGGTGGTCTATTTCCCCCTTTTCATTTTTAGGAGCGGCCCACACCGGCCAGCGGTATTGCTCTTCAATAATGTAGGTATAGGATTCCCCACGCAGGCCGGCCTCATCGGCTTTCTCCTGCTCCAGTTCATCGAGGTAACGGAGAAAAAGCACCCAGGAGGTTTGCCCGATGTAATCGAGTTCACTATCGGCCCCGGAGTCTTTATAGAGGATGTCGTCAATGTTTTTAAAGGTCTGTTCAAACACGTATGGGAGATTTTAGAGGGCGGTAAATATATTCAAAGTTGGATAATGCGGGGAATGGGGAGAAAGCTAACTATTATCCTATCTCTTTGGCCTTTAATCGAAAGAAGAAGTATTTATTGATCCTAAATGATTAATTTACTCTTTAAATCATGAAACAAATGGAAAAAGAGAAAAATAAATCTAAGTCCTGGTTAAAAAAAATCTCCTTAATAGCAGGAATTCTGGCAGCTATTGCCGTGGTTTTTGGCTTCATTTACACCGTTGTGTATGATGATCCAAATCCGAATGAAAATAGCGGCATCAACTATACCGAATCAGATAAACAGAATTCACCTGAAATTCAACAGGTGGAAATTACACGAGAGGTTGAATCCGCTCCAGCAACAGATACCCTTAAACCAGTATCCCAACCGGTACCGAAAGAAAACATTGTTATAAAAGGATCGCAGGGCGTACAAACAGGAGACCACAGTACCCAAACTAATCATTTCGACTAAGGTGAAAATAATATTCTATACAGGATTTCTGCTGTTGCTGAATTATTCCTTCTGCCAGGCTCAAACGGATAAAGAAATCAGTAATTCAAAGGGTGTACAAACAGGGGAGCATAGTGAACAAACTAATACTTTCAATGAATATGTGGATACAAAGAACAATATCATCACGAATGATATAACAATAATTAACTGTGAGCTGAAGCAGGACATTCATAAAGGGATATTCATACCGACTGCCTTCGTGAAAAACACATGGAACATGATTAAATTAATGGAAAATGGTGGCGTAGATGTGGCTTTCGATAAGGATAAACTCAGCGAACTTTCTAACCATATATTAAAAACTCAAGCTAATAAAGACTCCACTATTCAAATCTCTGAAGAGATTATCCAATTAATATCTGAAGATGCTTATGAATTCCTATCCCATAATCCAGGGCATCCTAAAGCCACTAATCTATGGGCTCAAATTGTGGCATTCGGAGGATTATCGTGCCTACCTTTAGTTCAAGACACTTCTAATATGAATAATGTATACTACGTGGCCGAAACGGGAGGAAGAGCTTCTAATGTTATTAAAGCTTTTCCTATTTCAGAAGGAATTCGAAGAGTACAATTGGATAACGGAAAATTCGGGTACACCAAGAATGATTCTACTTTGTTAACTTCCACAAGATGGACCATCGCATATGATTTTAGTGATGGTTTGGGTTTAGTTTGTAATGAAGGAGAATGTTATTACCTCAATACAGAAGGAGAAGAAGTTCTGAGAGCACCAGTTGGTTTTGAAAAGGCCTACCCTTTTTACAATGACAGAGCCCTTATCCAATTTCCCGGTGATCAATATTACTTTATAGATAGAAAAAGAAAAGTCCGCTGTAAAAGGATTTACGCAATGGCGGATCGATTTTCCAATGGAATGGCTCCTGTAGCCATAAAAAATAAACCCCGTGGCTACCCCTATCTACTATATGGGTTCATTAATAAAAATGGCAAGTTTAAAATCAAACCTTCCTATGCCAACGCTTTACCCTTCAGTTCCGATGGTGTAACTGCGGTTAAGGACGCGGAATTGAACAAATGGTATTTTATAGATATAAATGAAACGCGGAAGTCTTCTCAGGTATACGATAATGTGGAATTGTTGAGCAATGGCTTATTCTTGGCAAAGACTGATTATTATGGTGTTCGTAATGGTGCTTATACTACCACCTCTTACTCTTACACCTTGTTTAATCCTAAAGGCGTTTCTATACCCTCCGGTTTTCAGTCTGTTGACACTACCGCTTATGACCTTATCGTCTATACAAAAAATCACAAAGCAGGAGTTATAGATGTCAATGGGGCTACAGTAGTAGCAGCCCAATACTATGATATAAAGATTGTTACCCCGGAAATATTTAAATTGAAAGCAGATAATAAGTGGCTAACCGCATATGCTACACCGAATATGGCCAAGCCGGAGATCCTCTTTGAGGAAGAAATAGAAGAATACAGATTCATTTTTGAAAAAGATCCTGACACCAAGTAATTAATAGATAAAGTTTAAGCAGTTATTGAAAAAGGCTCATCATCCTGATCGCTTAATCCTGACGACAGATTTACTTATTTAAAGTGCTAACCCCTTTTGCTTTGATCAGGCTTAATATTTGATTGACCAACTTTATAAGTTCCTGTTTCTCCCTCATATTGTCTCGGCTTTCAAAACCCCTTTTCTTAAAAACACTAACCACACAAAAGCTACTATCCCTTTCTTTCAATTCCCCCTTCAACCTCTCAAACTCCTTAAAACATTCTTCAGGTATAAACTCCCGGCAAAGCTCCATAGGAATGTGAAACAGGCTAAACTCCCGCCAATGGGTATTTTCTGAGAAATAATCTTCTTCCTCTACCCTGCGAATGATGTCTTTGATATAGTCCTTTTCAATCTGAGTCCTATCTATTGTAGCGGTGGGCTTTAATTTAGGTTTAGCGAATTTGTATTTCTCATTAAATGCAGAAACAAGCTCCGGTAATACAATTTTACCCAAACCACTCTCAACGTATCCTGTGAAGTGTTTTTGCAGGTCATTTTTGTCCCACCCGGGCCATTTTTCTTTCCAGTTTTTCAAAAGTCCCTTGGCTAAGGCGTTGATCCGGTCTTTTTCGTTCTGATAGCCTACTTGTAAGAAACCCTCTTGTATCAGACTACTACAAAAAATAATATCTTCTCTTTGGAACTTTTCTTTCATAATAAGAAGGTTTGTTTTACTTATCTATTCATCTGTTTTAGTATAAGGTCGTATTCGTCCGGGGTGGATGGACTGTTTTGACCTATTGAACCGGTTTTATTTGTCCATGCGAGCGGACAGGTAGGGCCGGGCTTAAGGATTCGTTTTCCTCCTTGGCTAAGGCGTTCAATTAATTCCAAATCCTCCAGGTTCTTTAACAGCCTTCGCACTTGCCTTTCACTGAGCTTCATTTCGTTGGCAAGCCAGGTATTGCTTACGTAGCATACCTTTTGATTCTCTGTGAAGCTGACTATATGAGAAAGGATTACTTGCTGATCTGTACTGATGTCCAACCTACGCACTACCTCGTAAAGCTTCAGGTATCTTTCTAGTTTCTTCATTTTGAAGACTATTTATGATCCGAATTCTGAACTCATACCCCGCTCCAACATATCCTCAATATCTTGTTTGCGGTAATAGATCTTGGCTCCAATCTTGGAGTAGCGGATCACCCCCGTTTCGCGCCAATAAGAAAGGGTACGGGAGGAAACTTTGAGCAGTCGTATCACATCGGAGTTGTCATATACGATCTGCTCATTTTTGATCTTTTGGGAAACTACTTCTTTGATCTCTGCAATCTGATGCAGGATGCGGTTAAATTCGTCTTCGGTTAAGGCTTTAATATTCATAGTTGCCGTATTAAATTGTTTGATACAGCAAATGTGAATAATGAACCCAATGTAAATCTAGGTTGGCATTCTTAGGGCTATAATGTAATTACCTGAATATCTTATTCTTGAGTTGTTAAAAAAGACTCAAACTTATTTCGAAGTTCCTTCCATCTCTTTTGGGTAGTGGAGTTACGAATGGTATTGAACGCCTTACGCATACTGTCAGAAGAAGGGGAATATAAGGAACCATTCTTTCTGTGCTTAACCCTAAACTGTCTACTAAGAAAGGAATAGGCCTTATTTACATTTTGAAATAACCCGGCTACCACCATGAGATTGGCAATAAGAGCCAACTCATCTACATTGGTATTGGGTGCATCAATTAGAAAAATATTTTCTTTGGTTAAGAAATCATACTTATCTCGAATTCGGGCTGTAACCAGCTCATTTATGATTTTATCAAACCTATCCAACAAAATGGGTTTGTCAATATCCTGAGTAAAGTTAGGGTTGAGACGTTTTAGGTATAACTCCCGATTAAAACCACTACCGTTGTTTGAAAGATACTTACGTTCCTGCTCTGAAAGGTACTCCCTTAAAGTCAACAACTGATCCGAACTTTGCATTTGGAGGTCTTGAATGAAATTGGTTTCTTCTTCAACCCTTTGATCCAATAAGTCAGGTCCAATTTGATCCAGATCAACTTTATTGATGGGATAGGGCAAACTTTTGCCGTATCGTCTCTCCCATTTATCTCTGTCTGCCAAATATTGATCTAAACTTCTAGGAGCCTTAAAAATTGACTCCGCCTCTTCTAGTTCCTCAATAAACCGCTGGTATCGCCATCCTTTATCCAGCTTTTTTAGTTCAGCCATCACCGTTCCCCATACTTGTCCTGAATGAACCTCATCATAAACGTATTCCAACTGGGTATGATGAATGGCACTCCAATTTACACGGTCCAAAATATTCTTCTGGTAACAGAATTGTTCGCCTTCAAACCAATGCATTTTGAGATTGATCACAGCTATTTGGACATACACCGAATCCGTGATATCAGATTGGTCCAGATAGCCAGGGACTATCAAACCGTTCCTTTTTTCCCAGTAGTACCTTAAATAATAATAGTTTGTTATCTCATTCCCGAAAAAAGCATTCTGATGACAAGCCCAAAGTTTAGCCTCAAAATCATTATCATATTGAAACACCCCCTCTAAATCTTGAAAGCAATCACGACCCAGCGAAATCAATTCTCCTGCATTCTCGATAAACAGTCGGACATAATCGATTTTATCGAGATCAAGAGAATGTTCTTCTAAAAAGGAATTAATCTTGCTTGAAATGCTTTCCATAAGTTGCAAAAAATTGAAGGTTAAAAAAATCGGGTGTAATACCCTGCAAAATATGGAAAATCAGTACATTTGGAGGGTGTAGCCTGATTGCAACGGAGGCAATTCAGGAGCAATGAAAATAGACATTCAGGTAATTTATTTGCTTTCAAGATATTAGGGTGGGTTGAAAAAGTCCCGTCCGGACCGCTAAGAAGCCTCTCAGAAATGAGGGGCTTTTTTTATGGGGTACTTCTGAGCCAAGGCTACTCTTCTCCTCATTATAACGGAAACACAGAGCATACTCGTCTTATACAGGGGTTATCCATGCTTTATACACGGGGTATCCCCTTATCAACCCTGAGCACGCCACCCTTTGTCCATGCTTTTACCCCGTATCAACCCAGCGCGTGAGGGGTGGGTGCCAATAGTTGGGAGTTTCTTAGTTGGGAGTAAGGAGTTTTGGAGTTGTAAGTGGAATACTAAACCTTCACGGTTGCCGACTGCTCTGCCCCGCGAAAACCTGAAAGGCTGAGAGTTTTTCGGGGGCTTTATCTACGCTTACAGACAGTATCCACCCAAGGGTACAGGCAGTGACTGCCAATAGTTTGTTAAAATGCTGCGTTGTATACATATGGGACGTAAGCTAAAAGAATGGAAGGACGAAATGCCCTTATTTGGTCTTAACGGAAAAACGGGAGGTCTGGTATATTATGAGCTGAACGGTAAACCGGTGGTGCGCAGGGCGGGGAAGGTATCCTTAAAGCAATACCGCCAGGGTGAGAACTTTGCGGAGTTACGTAAACACCAGAGTGAATTCGGTATGTGTTCGCAATACGGGAAGCAGATACGAGAAAGCCTAGGGGCTTACCTGCCCTTATTTAAGGATCATAGTTGTAGTGGCAGGCTAACCGGGGCTTTGCGGAAGTGCGTG
>CETZ01054996.1_pt1 | contig 12939 bp, 14 predicted proteins | sample 531441 | NCBI WGS metagenome assembly CETZ01 (sample SAMEA2623098, study PRJEB7988) | marine metagenome | isolation source: saline water (ENVO:00002010), including | reverse complement strand
TATAGGTAACAAAAGGAAGGGATGTAACAAAATGGGTAAAATTATCGGTATCGACTTAGGTACAACCAATTCAGCTATGGCATACATGGTTGCTGGCAAACCGGAAGTTATCGCGAATGCTGAGGGAAACCGTACAACTCCATCAGTGGTGGCGGTAAACAAAAAGGGTGATCGCCTCGTTGGGCAGGTTGCTCAGCGTCAACGGGTCACAAACGCAAAGAATACGATCTATGGCGTCAAGCGTTTAATTGGCCGCAAGTTTAAGGACGATGAAGTTCAGCGTGATCACGATATCATGCCATACGAAATTGTCTCAAAAGGTACGGGTGTCGCAGTCAAGATGGGTGAAAAAGAGTATACGCCAGAAGAAGTATCGGCAATGATCCTATCCAAGCTCAAAGCTGACGCTGAAGCTTTCTTGGGTGACAAGGTAACTGAGGCGATTATCACAGTGCCTGCATACTTTGACGACAGCCAACGCCAGGCGACGAAGGATGCTGGCAAGATTGCTGGTCTTGAGGTTAAACGCATCATCAACGAGCCAACGGCAGCAGCACTTGCTTACGGCCTGGAAAGCAAAAAGGATGAAAAGATTGCCGTATTCGACCTTGGTGGCGGAACATTTGATGTGTCAATTCTGGAACTTGGTGACGGGGTATTTGAGGTCCGTTCAACAAATGGCGATACGCATCTTGGCGGTGAAGATTTTGATAATCGTATCGTTAATCATTTCATCGATGTCTTCAAGAACGAGGAAGGTGTTGATCTAAAATCCGACAAAGCTGCCATGCAGCGCCTGAAGGACGAGGCAGAAAAAGCCAAGAAAGAACTTTCCACGACGAGCGAGTATGAAGTTAACCTACCGTTCATCACCGCTGATGCTGATGGTCCAAAACATTTCGAATATAAATTGACGCGTGCCAAACTAGAAGAGCTCGTCAAGGATTTGATCACTCGTTTGGCTGATCCTGTCGAAAAAGCGCTAAAGGACGCAGATCTCAAGGCAAGTGATATCAATGAGGTTGTATTAGTTGGTGGTATGACCCGTATGCCAGCGGTTGTCGAAAAGGTAAAAAGTATCTTTGGCAAGGATCCGCTGAAAGGCGTGAACCCTGACGAGGTTGTAGCGGTGGGTGCAGCAATTCAAGCTGGCGTGCTGCAAGGTGATGTCAAGGATGTACTACTGCTCGACGTTACGCCACTATCTCTCGGTATTGAAACAATGGGTGGTGTCTCTACTAAGCTGATTGAGCGCAATACGACGGTGCCAACGAGTAAATCCGAAACATTTAGCACTGCAGCTGATAACCAACCACAGGTAGAGATCCATGTGCTGCAAGGTGAGCGTGAGATGGCTGCTGACAATAAATCACTAGGGCGCTTTGTGCTGGATGGTATTGCACCAGCACCACGCGGTGTGCCACAAATCGAAGTGACATTCAGTCTCGATGCGAATGGTATCTTGAATGTGACCGCTAAAGATAAGGGTACTGGCAAGGAGAACTCTGTCACTATTCAGGATAGCGGCAATATGAGCAAAGAAGATATTGAAAAGGCGCAAAAAGAAGCTGAAATGCATGCCGATGAGGATAAGAAAAAGCGTGAATCGGTGGATCTGCGTAACCAGTTAGAAAACGCAATCTATCAAGCCGAGAAAATGCCCGATGAGTACAAGGACAAGATAAGCGACGACGATGTGAAGACTATCAAAGAGGCTGTCGAGGAAGCGAAGAAAGTAAAGGACAATACTGACGCATTGAAGGATGAATTAGAGGCGGCAGTAAAGGCGCTTAACGACAAAATCATGCCAATCGGTGCAAAAATGTACGAGGCGGCCAGCAAGGAGGCCGAGGCATCAAGCGACGATAGCGAAAAGTCTGATGACAAAAAGGATGAACCTGTTGAAGGCGAAGTTGTCGACGATAAGGACGATAAGAAAGACGAAAAATAACTCGTCGATCAATAACAAAAACTCCGTGTATTTCGCGCGGAGTTTTTGTTATGCGGAAGGGTAGAGGTTCTTATGTACATTGAGGTATTCAACAATATCCGATAGCATGCGTTCTGCCTCTTCGGGTGAATTGACAAGGATGTTCCATCCGTATGTTTGAAGGTACAGTGACGCGTCGACATCACCTCTTTCGTAGAGAACATTTGTCAGTTCCACAAGCTTTGCATAACTGGCGGGATCTGCTTCGTGCTCAGTCTCGGATACTTCATCGATGACAGTACGCAAAAGAATGACTCTGCCTTGCTCTTTACGATCTTCGGATTTCAAACCTTCCCGACGGCGGCCTGCGAATCCAGATCGTGCATCAATAACGTTGGAGTGTTCCATTTTTGCTTCCTTTGCCTACACAATGTAGTCATAGTATGTCAGAAAGATGCACGAAAACCTAACGGAAGCACGTTGCTCTTAAAAGTCTAATTCCAAAAACAAGGCTGCCCAGATCATACCAGGATCACCATTATAGATAGGAGTAGTGTACCACTCACCTTTGGGCCCGACCATTTCAGGGTAGGTGCGGTGGCGTTCAATGAGCTGGGCAAACTTACGGTAGTGCTTATCATAGTCGGGATGGTCGTAGTGGCGCAGTAAGTGTAGGTAAAACGTTCCATGCCATGTCCAAATTGTTGTACCAGTGTAGTTTGGCATGAGCCATTTTCCCATGCCGAGACGAAAGTTGAATTGCTCTTGCTGTTTACAGTATTGCATAGGGTATGGTTCTGCTAATTTCTCGCGATCAATGTATTCAAATGTTTGAAACACCTTCTCTTTATCATCGATGACACCAAGAAAGAATGGCATCAAGCCGCATTCAGAGCTCCATACGTTTGTTACGGAATCTGCCTGAAAGAATTCACCATTCCAATAGTCCTTTAATAGAACTTCACGGTATTGTGATGCTGAGTAGGAAAAGTTTTCTAACTTCAATTGTTCGACGCAATCGGCCATGCGTGCAATGAGTGTTATTGCATAGGCGCTCCGATCGTAATTAACTGCATCGCGTAGTTCAGCATATCGCACGTCTTGTCGTAAACTACCGGTCTTTGGTTCAAGAAGACCTTTGCAATAGCCATGCAGCTGTCGCTCGAGAAACTTCCGCTCCATTTTATTGAGCGGGTAGTTACTGACGACGATGCTATGAAGAAGCCAGGGCAAAGCATCGACACTCTTTTTGGCGGGGGCATTGAATGTGTTGCCTGCTTTATCGATGCAGAGCGTCACCTCTCCGGCGCGGTGATAGTGATAGAGTGCCCATGATAGTGTGTGATGAACCTTTTCGTCGTAGCCTAATTTTACGAGTGAATCTGCAACTGTGCCAAAGTCACGCATCCAAAAAAAATCAAAGTGGCCGAGGCTGGTACGATAAAAATCACCTTCCCAGAGTTTGTCGATAACTTGTTGCGAAATCTGTCGAGCATCACCATTAAACTTTTGATAATCGGCAAGGTAGCGATTATGGAGTTGCCAATACTCAGCACGTAGTGTGCCAAGGATCCCTCCGATGCGACGTGTGAACTTTTCCATCAATGCCATCATTATACCGTGTCAGAGCAAAAAATACGACGAGCAGTATTTAAGGAAAATATCAGTTATAGATGATAAAAAAGAGGGGCGTACACAAGCAAATTCAAAGAAAGGAAAATGCCATGGTCGCGAAGAAACACGTTGAAACAACAGAAATCGTACAGGAAGAATCACCTTCTCCTCTCACGATAGTTGCCCGGCTCATTTATTTTGTATTTGGGGTGATAATCTCTATTATCTTGTTGCGAATGCTCCTCCTATTATTAGCAGCAAATAGGGGCAATGGTTTTGTCGATTTCATTTATGACCTCAGCAGCTTGTTTGTTGCTCCATTCTTTAATATGTTTCAGTATGAACCATCGTACGGTGCCTCGGTTTTTGAGCTCAGCTCACTCTTTGCTGTGTTTATCTATGCATTGATTATGTGGCTGCTCGTGAGCCTTTTGATGCTTGGATCGCGCCAACGTTCGGACGAGGTGTGACACCTTACTTCCGAACGGTAGGCTCACGGTTCTCACACCCATTCATCGCATGCTATAGTGGTATGCGATGAATATTTTATTGGTTAATAACGACAGCGATACATGGGATGAGCTACAGAAGGTAACGCAGGCAGCTGGTCATAAGGTGACACCGGTCCACCATAGTCTTATTCATACGGTTAATCCAATATATTATGATCTCGCGATTCTATCAGGCGGTTTTTGGTATACCAATCAAGTTGATTTACTCGATGAATATGCTGACGAGCTGCAGTTTATTATGGTTGCGCCAATACCAATTCTCGGTATTTGCATCGGTATGCAATTAATGCATGTAGCGGTGAATCAGGCGGTGCCGCTGATGGATGACCCGCAAAGCGGTGACAAAGAGATAACCGTCAATGAGATTGGACGCAAGCTGACCGGATTTCCAGAGAAAATGGTGGTTCACAAGAATCATACACGCGCGATTATCGAGACAGATCCACATTTTGAGATTCTGGCCTCGTCACCGACTTTTACTGAGATGATGCGACATCGCACAAAACCCCTTCTCGGCGTGCAGTTTCACCCAGAAGTGGGTGAGCAGGCCGAAAGTGTTGCGATGCTTAAAGCGTTAATCGCTGCGCTTGTGACAAAGCAGAGAGATCCTATTTGGCAGTAGCCAAACCCTATTGATATTCGGGATTGGCAAAATCAAACCGTATTCCAGCATCCCACTGATCTGGCTGATTGCCGTAGGCGGGTATACCATCCGCATCGCGCAGTAACTTTGCCATATGCATGAGATTCCATGTCATAAACGTCGTGTTGCGATTGGTGAAGTCACTATCGAATCCGGCGCGTTCTCCATTGTCCATTTTATCTCCATAGCTTGGGCCGGGACCGATCTCGCCGAGCCAGGCGGCATCAGCTTGCGGTGGAATAGTAAAACCAATGTGCTGCAGGCTGTAGAGGATGTCCATTGCACAGTGTTTTGCGCCATCCTCGTTGCCGGTAATGAGGCATCCGCCAACTTTTCCATAATTGAGGTACTGACCCTTTTCGTTTTGGTCACTTGAATTTGCATAAAGACGTTCGATGAGCCGCTTCGTGATGCTACTATTGTCACCCAGCCAAATCGGACCTGCGATAACGACAATATGGGCCTCTTTAACCTTTTGATAGATGGCGGGCCATGCATCGTGTTTCCAGCCATGTTCACGCATGTCAGGATATATTCCTGTTGCGATGTCATGATCGATTGTACGGACTACCTCGGTTTCGACACCGTTTTTCTCCATGATCTCTTTACTGATGTTGATTAAGGCATCAGTATGGCTTGGCTGGGGGGACTTCGTTAGTGTACAGTTAAAAAAGATCGCCTTTATACCTTTGTAGTCTGTCTGTACATTGCCCATATATCCTCCTCTATCTCTTGTCAGTATACAGGTTTTTCTATGATTATTCTATTAGCACTCTTGAATATTGAGTGCTAGTTTACTACAATAAAAGTAATGGCAAAACGAGATTATTATGAAGTACTGGGTGTCGGCAAGAATGCATCTGCTGACGAAATCAAGAAAGCCTTCCGCAAGGCTGCGGTAAAGTATCATCCCGATAAGGAGGGTGGGGATGAGACGAAGTTCAAAGAGGTCAACGAGGCATATGAAGTTCTAAAAGATCAGCAAAAGCGCCAACGATATGATCAGTTTGGGCATGCCGGTGTTGGCGGCGCGAGCGGTGGTGCTGGCGGTGGTAATCCATTTGGCGAAGGGTTTGGTGGTTTTGGCGGCCAGAATGTCCACTTTGATTTTGGTGACGGTGGACTAGGTGATATTTTTAGTCAGTTCTTTGGTGGGAGTCAGCAGCAGTCTCAGGGACCACGTCGTGGCCGCGATATCGAGACGGTTGTGACGTTATCATTTGAAGATGCAGTTTTTGGTGTTGAAAAGAAGATCACCTTAGATATGGACGATGAATGTGAGCATTGTCACGGATCAACGGTCGAGCCCGGTCATGAGATGAAGAAATGCCCTACATGTAATGGTAGCGGCCAACGAGTACAGGTGGTCAATACAATCTTTGGACAGATTCAACAAGCTGCCACCTGTAGCGAATGTAAGGGGCGTGGCAAAGTCCCGGAAAAGGTCTGTACCGTCTGTCATGGTAAGGGGACGCAGCGCCGCAAGCAAGATATGACAATCAAAATCCCTGCTGGTATTGACGATGGCGCCACATTACGTCTTCGTGATCGGGGCGAGGCAGTTGGTGGAGGTGGACGAGGAGATTTGTATGTTCATGTCCGTGTGAAGGCACACAAAAAATTCACCCGTGAAGGTGACATTATCCTGTCTGAAGAGCATATCGACATGGTGCAGGCTGCGCTTGGGACAAAAATCGACGTAGAAACAGTTGATGGGGTTGCCACGATGAAAGTACCGGCCGGTACGCAGAGCGGTACAGATTTCAAATTATCAGGTCACGGAGTACCTCATGTTCGCCAAGAGTCTCGTGGGCCACATATTGTGACGATTATTGTTGATACGCCGACAAAGCTTTCGAAGAAGCAGAAAGAGCTACTAGAGCAGTTCGGTGGCGCCAAAAAACGCGGTTTATTCTAGCCCAGGAAGTGTTTATGATTGACAAAATGGATTATATTATTTATAATATATCCTAATCATAATTGCAAAAAGAGGAATGAGTATGGCAGTTGCATCAAAACCACTCAAATTGATAGGTCGTGCAGAGCACGTTGATTTTCCCCGTCAGGCGATCGATAATGTCCCGGCACGGATTGATACGGGTGCCAAAACCTCATCTGTCTGGGCATCGAATATTCGCATTGAAGATGACGGTAAATTACACTTTACTTTATTTGATACACAGAGCGAACATTATACTGGCGATGACGTAAAAACGCGGACATTTGATAAGATTATTGTTGCGAGCTCAACTGGCGCAGTACAGGAACGATTTCGAGTGAAATTGTTGATACGCCTACAAAAACGCAGGATTAAAGCATCATTTACGCTTGCCGATCGTTCGATGCAGGTGTACCCGATTCTTGTCGGAAGGAATGTTCTGCGAGGAAAGTTCATCGTTGATGTTCGTCATGGAAAACCAAGTATTAAAAAAGAACTAGAACGTGAACGGACAAAAAAAGTTCAACTAAAGAAAGGTGGTCGTCTATGAGGATAGCAATTCTATCGAATGGTCCGGGTAACTATTCAACAAAACGACTCAAAGAAGAGGCGCAGCAGCGTGGCCATGAAGTAAAAGTGATTAAGTATCGAGATTGTTATGCCTCGATCGAAAAAGATAACCCAGCCGTGAGCTACAAGGGCAAGGACCTTGGCACTTTTGATGCAATTATTCCCCGTATTGCTGCGTATATGACTCGTTACGGGACGGCGATTGTTCGCCAGCTAGAAATGCAAGGTGTTTATAGCTTATCGAGCTCGATTTCAATTGTTCGATCACGAGATAAGCTCCGTAGTCTGCAGTTATTGTCAAAAGCCGGCGTTGAGATACCCAAGACGGTTGTATCTAGGAATTCCGCAGACATCGATGGCCTGATTGATAAATTAGGTGGTGGTAACACACCGGTCATTATCAAGCTCGCGCAGAGTACTCACGGCAAGGGTGTGGTATTAGCAGAGAGTAAAAAGGCAGCGAAGTCAGTCCTGCAGGCGTTTTATTTGAATGATCAAGATGGTACGAACATCATGTTGCAGGAGTTTGTCGAAGAGTCAGCTGGAACGGATATTCGGGCTGTTGTCGTCGGTGGCCGTGTGGTTGCTAGTATGCAGCGCAAAAGCCTCGATGATGACTTTCGATCGAATCTACATAAGGGTGGTCAAGGCACTGCAGTCAAACTCACTGACGAAGAGCGCAAGACCGCTATACGAGCTGCAAAGGCAATGGGATTGAGCGTCGCAGGTGTTGATCTTATGCGCAGTAAACGTGGGCCATTGGTCCTGGAGGTAAATGCAAGTCCTGGCTTTGGCGTCGAGAAAATCACTGGGCGTAATGTTGCTGGTGCAATCATTGAATATGTTGAGCTAAACGCAAAGCGTCGCAAGAAAAAAGACAAAGTAGGGGCGTAATTATATGCAAAGATGGCGGTGGGTAGGTGCGGTTTCCGTAGCGATTATTCTGTTAACCGTTTGTTACTTATTCCTACAGTCATCTTTGCGACAACCAACACTCTCAATCGAAAATCATGTCTATACGGCAACTATTCTAGAGGAAGAGAATGAGTTAATTCGTGGCCTATCTGGATCTGATCAATTACCTTCGGGTCATGTGATGCTGTTTGATTTTGGCAAGGATAGTCGGTGGGGTATCTGGATGAAGGATATGAATTACCCGATTGATATCATCTGGCTGGATAAACAAGCACGAGTTATTTATATGGTGCAGGATGCGCAGCCGTCTAGCTATCCCGATACCATATATCGTCCCAAGCAAAACGCACGCTATGTAATCGAAGCCGTAAGCGGTACAATAGAAAGAACGGGATTAAAAGTTGGTGATTCGGTTACCCTCCCACAGGAAAGATAAATGAGCATAGTCATCATATTACTTATCATTATTGCGGCACTCTTTGCCATGACGTACCTCACGAAACGACGGTTCGGCGTGCTGGGCTTGGCACTATGTGCTGGGTATCTCATTAGTGAAATGTGGACCGCAGAAGTCACGCCATTTGTACGGGATATAGGATTCGAGGTGTTCTCGCCACCCCTGTCGAGCATTGTGGCGGCAGGACTGGTCTTGGCACCGGCGGTGCTTTTGTTGTTTAGTGGTCCAACGTATGGCAAAAAACTGCAACGCTTGATTGGTGCAGGCTTTTTTGCGCTACTCGCGACAGCATTTTTGCTTGGGCCATTAGGAAATGCGCTAACTCTCGACGAAACGAGCTATAGGATTTATGGCTTTTTGGCAGATAACAAAACGTTTATCATTACAGCTGGAATTATCTACGCAATTTATGATGTCTTGACGTTGCGTACACCGAAACACTAATGAGACGGTGTTTCCAATTGCGTGGAAGCGATACCCTGGGAACCTAATTCTCGTTTCTGTGTTAATTCATCATGTCGCTGATCGTAGAACTCAATCGCAGTGTTGATTTTATGAGGGTCGCTCATATCGCGCATCATTTCAGTAAATGCTCTTTGTATCGCATAGCTATCGATGATACCCCCGAGCGGTTCTGAGTGAGGAGGGCGGTCTGCATGACTTTGGTCAGTCGTTTCTGACGTGATATATTCGGGTGACATTATTTTTCCTTAGTTTTTCCTGGTATATTTCTGTGTAGTAACGGGTAATCCTGGAGTAGCGTAGCATTTTACTGAATAAAATACGATACTATATCAATGAAGGTGTACCGACGAGTATGTCGCGACGATGAATGGCGTCCACGAGTTCTCGCTGCAGCTGTGGGAGGCGTTGCCTGAGGTGTTTGCTTGCCTCCTGTAGTGCACCCGACCCGCCAAGAGCGTTACGCCCTAAACGACCCATCATCACTGCTAATTTTACCTGTGATGCAAGATCAAATGCTGTATCCTTGAGTAGTTGGCCGTCTACTCTTCTTTCCTTTTCTTGTGATAGACCAATGTACGTTTCACCCATTTCTTTGTCCTCCCATTTACCCCTACAGCATCTATTTTATGAGTTAATCCTGAGGAAGTGCTTATGAAAACGAAATTATGTAAATAATGACAAGAAAGGCATGGATGTGGCAGCAATCACACAACCCCCTTGCATCCACCCATAACCGTTATATAATAAACCACAAGTACTAACATGCATGAAGGGTAGTTTCACGAATGGTAAAAGCAAACAATACATGTCTAACCACTGTAGAAGGTTAAGTTAATGGCGCGTTTACCAATTCCTGGCAAAGACAGTGGCACGTGGGGTAATGTTCTTAATGACTATCTGTCTCAATCTCACAAGAGTGACGGTAGCCTAAAGGATGACTCAGTAGGGTCTGCACAACTAAGAGATAATAGTGTTACCGCAGCTGCTATTGCAGATAATGCCGTTACAGATGTTTCTATTCAAGATGGTGCTATTACTGAAACGCTTCTTGAGAGTGGAGTCCAAACGAAACTAAATGCAGCTTCGCCAACATGGAGCACTATTAGTGGTAAACCGTCTATTGTCGCTGCTGGAGTAAATGCGCAAGCGGCAAGAAATGCGATTGACGCACCAAGCACGACCGTTCTTAACTTGAAAGATTTTGGTGCCGTGGGCGATGGTACGTATGACTCCGTGACACATGCAACGACTGGTACGGACAACACCGCGGCAATAAATGCCGCACTAGCCACTGGAAAACCGGTCCTCATTCCACCCGGAATGTTCTATTACACGGGCGTGTTACATACTAATGTTTCGGGAAGTGGTCTGATCGGAAGCGGTAAGGGCGTCTCATTCTTAATCACTGACCAAAGTCTTGATTACCATATCGGCGTAGTTACAGGAACATTGAATACAACTTGGACGGATTTCAGCATGATCGGGCCTTTCATTACCAACGGCGCCGACTATAATCGCGCACTTCTTATCGGGATGAAGCCGGATCTATCTGGCAGCAATAGCTCCTCATCAGCATGGGACGCGACTGGTACTTGGATAGATAACTTTGCGACATATGGCTACTGCGTAGGGCTCCATGTTGCGGTCGCTAGTGATGTGCAGTTTGGCTCGATAGAAGTCTATGAAGCAGGTAACAGTAGAGCTGAACCAGGAGCATATGGAATAACATGTTCGGGTTCTCGACTTTATGGCAAGCTACTGCGATGCATCAACACAACTACACTTGCGAGACATGCCCTTTATTACAATGGCTTGGCAAATGATTGTTTTGTTGAAGTAGTCGAGGCAAAAGGCTTTGATTTTGCTGCTATACAGAACAGGGCGACCGCTGGAGGTGGTCAGCGTAACGGTTTTGGTAAAGCGCGATTCGAGAGGTGTAATATTAACGAAGGTGGATTTGAGCCGGTTACAACACTAAGAGGTGTTGTCAATTTTGTGTGCGCAAACGACGTCGTTGTGGATGGCGCCGGTGGATGTCGCATTGGTGATTATACGGCGATTAACTGTGGCGGTTTCCCTGGGCCTTCTCTGCGCTACATGCCAAACTCACGGTGTGGGACGGTGCATGCATACGGCCATAATGGACAGTTTATTGACGAGCATTATGGTTCTCATATATACAGGTCAGATAATGTTGAGCAACCTAAACTTATATTTGTTAGTGGCTTTGACGCTGCAGGGCTGAATGATGCAACGCTTATCCTAATAGCTGTTGATGACTCGGATAATCTTTATGGTGGTGGGGTTCGCATGCATTCTGGAGGTGTTTTTGCAAGCGGGCTACGCTATGATAATTCTAATAACTGTACTGTTGCGACAGGTGGCCTATCTCTGAATGGTACGTTTACATATGGACTAGTAGTGGATGACTGTACAGGACTGCTTATTCCTGATTTGACTATTAGTGGCACGTACACGAATGTAGTGCGATGGATAGGTGATACCGATCTGTGCCTTATCGATAATGTTAGAGTTCTAACTGAGCCTACTGGCGGTCTATTTAGTGATGTGTCGATTTTGGCGCAGCACAACCGTGTGCTACGTGCACCAGGGTATGACATGAAAGAGGTAAGTACGGGTACGACTATTGATGCTGCAGGATTCCGTGAAATACGCCTTAACTACTCAAGTGGTGTAACTATAACAAATCTAACTGGGCTGCAGCAGAGTGTTTTACTTAAAGTAACATCAATGAATGCTAATTCTACCCTGTCGCACATTGCTGGTGGCGTAGGACAAATGGAGTTGAGCGGTAAGGCAAATCGTGCCATGGGCACTCGATCGAGCCTTGTCCTCACAGGGCACATCACCGGCAGTGGAGGTTCTTACACATATCGTTGTATAGAAGTGAACCCAAACATTGAAGTTGGAAAACTAGTAGGCGACACTTCTACTGTCCTTGGACTTGGTTCGATTAATTTGGGCCATGCCTCCGACACAACGATTACAAGGTCGTCAGCAGGTCAACTTGCTGTGGAGAATAACCCCGTTGGCATAAAAGTGTCTGTTCCCGCTTCCGCTACAGCAGCAGGGGTTCCTGGCCAATGGGCTGCAGACGCTAGTTACTACTATGCGTGCATAGCAACCAACACTTGGGTTCGCTCACCACTCAGTACATGGTAATATATTGATAAGCATTAAATAAAAACAAAAAACACTATGAACCCCCTAAAAACCCAACTAGACCAACTACTCAGCAAAGAGATGTCCCGCCAAGACTTCTTCAAGCATGTCGCCATCGGTCTCGTCGCCATGACAGGCTTTGGCGCTACATTGAAACTCCTCCCAGCCAAGCCAGCAGTCTAAAACGCTTGATGACCATAGAAAAATCGTCTGCCTTGTGCAGGCGATTGTCCAATGGGGCTTGAACCTGTGAGTTGATAACAAAAATATGGAGGAGCTGGAGGGGCTTGAACCCTCGACACCCTGCTTAAAAGGCAGGTGCTCTAACCAGCTGAGCTACAGCTCCATGCCATATTTTTATCATCAATTCTATTTTTAAGGAACCCACGACTCACAGATATTTTCCTTTGGAAAATTCCGCGAGCCCGCCTCGGTCGGTGAGGATAAACCTCATCCGGCTTCCGGCCTTGCGACGTGCCACTGGCACGTCTCACCCTGCTTAAAAGGCAGGTGCTCTAACCAGCTGAGCTATGGACCCGTGTCGAACTGGCTTTGAGCAGAATAACATTTTACAGGGGTGTTTGTCAATCAGGTGGCTATAGTTGTGAGCGGAGCCATTCGAGATTTCGTACCATTGACCATTCTGTGGCAGCAGGAGGTTGGAAACCAGGATCGAACTTACTTGGCCATATGGTACAACTGAGGCCTTTG
>CETZ01026686.1_pt1 | contig 13073 bp, 10 predicted proteins | sample 531441 | NCBI WGS metagenome assembly CETZ01 (sample SAMEA2623098, study PRJEB7988) | marine metagenome | isolation source: saline water (ENVO:00002010), including | reverse complement strand
ACAGCTTTCCGGAAAAAAAGACTTAGATAGCGAGGCAGTTATTCTCTTTACCAGTGGCAGCGAAAAAGATCCCAAAGCAGTACAACTGACTCATAAGAATATTCTATCCAATATAGATTCTTTTTCGGAGATGATGGATCTCTATAACATGGACAATCTTTTAGCGGTTCTCCCCTACTTCCACGTTTTTGGACTAACAATCAATCTATGGACTCCTTTGTGTCTTGGAATGACTTCGATCACTTACGCTAACCCGTTGGAATTCAAAACCATAGTCAAGATCATTAAAGAGGACGAACCACAAATGTTGGTCGGCACCCCTTTGTTTCTCGAGGGTTATGTTAAACAATCAGAACCAGGTGATTTCGCAAGCATACAACTGACCGCATCAGGCGCCGACAAATGCTCCGAGCGGCTGCGCGTCCTTTACCGCGAGAAACACAATCTAGAAATCTTAGAAGGTTACGGAACGACAGAGACATCGCCAGTGATTTCAGCAAATCCACGCGATGCAAATAAGCCAGGTAGTATCGGCGTTCCTATACCTGGAGTCGAGGTCAAGATCGAAAACTACGAAACTGGTGAAGAATGTAAACTCGGAGAGATCGGCAAGATTATAGTCAAAGGCGATGGTGTGATGAGGGGTTATCTAAATGATTTGGAAGAAACTCACTTGCGTATCAGTTCCGGCTGGTACGACACTGGAGACTTGGGCATTCTCGATGAGGAGGGGTATCTCTGGCACAAGGGTCGTTTGAAACGGTTTGTGAAGATCGGGGGCGAGATGATCTCTCTGGTCATGGTAGAAGAAGCCCTGAACGCGGCGACATCTGAAGAGATTGAGTGCTGCGCTATTGAATTGCCCGACGCCAAACGTGGTTCGCGCATTGTTGCCGCCACTACACAATCTGTAGATCCTAAAGATATAAACAAACGGCTGTCGGGCGAACTACCAAATATAGCCCTCCCAAAGAAATACATTACTATCCCAGAATTCCCGCTCATGGGTAGTGGCAAAACCGATTTCCGCACATTGACTGATATGGTAAGGGACTTAGAGGAAAAGGTTTGAATTCCTGCTTACAAATAGTAAGCAATATTTAAGCTAAGTTAGCTAGCGTTGATTAAGTATAGAGATGGCAGGCAACCTGACGGTCCACATCCTTAAGAACAATTAACTCGGGGGTGACTTTGTGGCAGTGATCCATCGCTTTCGGACAGCGGCTGGAGAAACGACACCCTGGAGACACATTCACAGGTGAAGGTATTTCTCCCTGTATAGTCGTAGATGGACGATTCCTCTCCAGTTTAGGATCCGCCTCCGGGTTAGAGCCGATAAGCACCTCTGTATAGGGGTGTTTAGGGCTGAAGTATACTTCGTCGGCTTTACCTACTTCCATTAGCGATCCAAGATACATTACCGCCATGCGATCACTAACGTAACGTACCATGGATAGGTCGTGAGCGATAAACAAGAGAGTTAGCCCCATTCTTTCCTTTAATTCTCCAAGTAGGTTTATCACCTGTGCTTGAACCGACACGTCCAAGGCGGAAATGGGCTCATCGCAAACCACGAACTCCGGTTCCAATATGAGCGCGCGAGCAATGCCGATGCGCTGACGTTGTCCGCCAGAAAACTCGTGAGGATAGCGAGACATGTGATCTGCTTTTAACCCTACCTGCTCGAGCCATTCTGCTACTTTTTCCTTCAGCGAGCCCGCACTTAAATTTGTGTGCAGTTTCAACCCTTCACTAATTATCTCCCCTATCGTCATCCTTGGATTTAAGGAGGAGTAAGGATCCTGGAAGATCATTTGCATTTTAGTCGCAAGCCGCTGGAAATCAGCCGGATGATATTTTTGAGGCAGGATTTCACCCCTGAACGTAACGACACCTGACGATTTCGCATGCAATCCCACCAGCGTCTTACCAAATGTTGTCTTGCCAGAACCACTCTCTCCAACCAAGCCAACTATCTCTCTCTCGCCAACTGATAAACTGACATTTTCCACGGCATGAACTCGCTGATTACGACTAAGATCGAAATAGCGGGTTAGGTCAACAGCTTCAACTAGTTCAGTCATCAATCATGGTCCCTGAAATACAAATCTTCAGGCCGGCAGGTAGAGTCTTCATGATGCAGCCAGCAACAACTAGAATGACGCTCTCCCACAATAAAACTATCAGGATGCCCCTTTTCACAAATTTGCATGGCATATGGGCAACGGGCACAGTAGCCACAACCTCTTGGGGCAGAAAACAGATCCGGCGGACTACCTTCAATCGGTTTCAACTCGTGTTGCTTACTCGGATCGTTGGTGGGCATCGCTTCCTTCAACCCCAAGGTATAGGGATGGGCGGACTTATAGAAAATGTCGTCTACTGTCCCATGCTCTACGATTTTGCCTGCATACATTACAGCGACCTCATCAGCCATGCGTGCCACTACTCCTAAATCATGTGTGATGAGAATAATTGCCATGCCAGTTTCCCGTTGCATATCATGCATCAGATCAAGAATTTGGGCCTGAATCGTGACATCAAGAGCTGTAGTAGGTTCATCCGCAATAAGGATCGAAGGCCGGCAAGAAATGGCCATAGCGATCATAGCGCGTTGTAACATCCCCCCTGAAAACTCGAAAGGATATTGCTTGGCACGCTTTTCTGCCTCGGGGATTTTGCTCAGTTCTAAAAGCCGGATGGCCTCATCGAATGCCCGTCGATAGCTGTACCCTTTATGCACCTGCAATGGTTCGGCGATCTGGTCACCGATAGTCATTGTAGGGTTAAGTGAAGTCATGGGATCCTGGAAGATCATACCTACCTCGGCCCCACGTATCTGCTTACCGTCGATCGTATTGCGTCCTAGGACTTCCCTGCCGCGCAATCGAGCAGTCCCGGATGTAATGCGTCCTGGCGGCATGGGGATCAGTCCCATCATGCTTTGCACTGTAACTGATTTACCACAACCTGATTCACCCACAATGGCCAATGTTTTCCCCTGCTCAACTTTGAAGCCAACACCACGTACTGCTTTGACTACACCCCCATACGTGTCGAACTCAACCGCCAGGTCTTTCACTTCCAAAAGAGCCGGTGATGTCTCGATAGCTATTGCGGCGTCACTCATTCTGTATTCCTCATCTTTGCATCCAGAGCATCTCTCAAGCCATCGCCAAGCAGGTTTAGTGCCAGTACAGTGATGCTAATAAACAATGAAGGGAAAATAAGTTCATGGGGCGTAGTTAACATCGTTTTGATGCCCTCATTGGACATCGAGCCCCAAGATGGAGTGGGAGGCGCCACACCCATCCCAATAAATGAAAGAAATGCTTCGATAAATATCGCATTGGGAATAGCAAATGTGATGGTAACCAATACCACTCCCAATGTGTTCGGAATCATATGTCGGAGAATTAAATAGTTAGTCTTAGCACCCAAGAGCTGGGAGGCACTAATATACCCTTGCTCCCTAATTTGAAGTATCTGACCGCGAACCAATCGTGCCGTAGCCGGCCACATCAATACCACCAAAGCAACCAACATAGGAAACACACCGCTTTCCCCAGGACCAACACCAAAAGCGATCTTGAACAAGATCATGAAAAGCAGGAATGGTAGCGCCACCACGAAGTCGGCAAACCGCATCATAAGTTGATCAGTTCTGCCTCCAATAAAGCCAGCCATACTCCCAAATACCACTCCGAACAAAATAAATAGAAAAGGCGCACCAACGCCAATAAACAGGGAAACTCTAGCTCCGGCCATCAAGCGCGCTAACATGTCGCGCCCAAGATAATCTGTGCCCAAGGGGTGCCAAGCCAGGTTTATCTGATCCCCCACTTTGACATCCGCGGACTCTTCCACCAATCCGCGCTCTAAGGCTTCACGCAGCGTAGTGACTCGCAGCACCTCTACTTCTATCATCTGGTAACCTTGGAGTAGTTCTCCTCGAACTCCAAGAGGCACAACAGAGTAATAGTAACGACCAGGCCTTAGGTCGAGCCGATCCTCAAAGAATAGAGTGTCATTATCAAAAAATTCCGCCAGTGGAATGCCGTAGGCAAGTTCAGGTCCAACCGGAAAAATATTACGGTAAACCCGATGCCCATTAGCACCTGGCAAGGCGTTCCATTGCAGACGAACGGCCTGAGTGGTTGCGGGTTCGCCTAGGCGCAAACCCTCGTCGATGACAAATCGATCACCGGTCCAAGGTTGATAATCGTCAACTATTAATGCTGCTCGACTGGTTCCCGGTGGCTTACTGACCTGATCGAGATCCTGGAGTGCTGGATCGAAGCACCATATTCCTGTGCAGATTGTAGGCCCGAATAAGGTGAAGAAGGCCAGAGCCATAACTATATAAAGAGATGCCAGAGCTCGCTTGTTTGCCTTTAGCCGAATCCACGCATCCTGCCAGTAAGACAGGGACGGTCTGGGAATCGCTTGAACTTCCCGATACCCACGAAGTGGGGTAAAATCGATGGAAGAAATATCAGTCATTTTTCCAATTTTACTCGTGGATCAATGAAGCCATAGAGTAGGTCTACGAGTATCACCATAAAGACAAGAAATGCCCCGTAGAATACGGTAGTGCCCATGATCACGGTGTAATCCAGTTGTTGCACCGCCTGTACAAAGTAGCGCCCCAGCCCAGGGATGGCAAACACCAGCTCGACGACAAAGCCGCCGGTAGTGATAGCGGCAATGGAAGGCCCCAAAACGGTGATAACGGGAAGGATGGCGTTACGAAGCTGATGTTTGGTGAATATTCGTGCCGGCGGTACACCCTTGGCCTTGGCCGTCCTGACGAAGTCGGAATTGACAACCTCCAACATAGACGATCGCATCAGCCGCGTGAGGTAGGCCATCGTTCCCAATCCCAATACCAAGGCTGGCACCAACATATGTAAGATAGTACCCCATCCTGCTACCGGCAAAATTGTCGCACCGACGGCACTATTGAGAGTTACCAAGGTCAACTGGCTAAGGGCAGCTATCACAAAGCTGGGTACCGAAATACCCAGTATCACCAATAACATTATGATGTAGTCAGGTAACCGATTACGATAGATCGCGGTTAAGGCACCGAATAAGATTCCACCGGCGGCTGCGAATACAACAGCCAGGACTCCTAGAATTGCGGATATTGGAAAATGTTCGCGGATGATGTCATTGACCTCGCGATTTTCCTGGGTAAAAGAAATGCCGAAATCACCTTGCACCAGATTGCCCAAATAAATCAAATATTGAGTGCCAATGGGTTGGTCGAGGCCGTACTTGGCTTCCAGATTTATACGAATAGCTTCACTAACGGCGCGATCATTTAAAAGCGGGTCGCCCGGCACATTGTGCATGGCGAAAAATGTGGCAGTGGCGATGAACCAGACGGTCACAATACCTTGGAGCAATCGCTTTAATACATAAATCCACATAGAGAATTAGATGGTTGCCACTGTGCTTGGAATATTTTGGTTCTAATCTTCAGTTGTGTCGATGAAGGCGTAGCTGTAATCGACATCAGGGCCAACAGAACGACGCTTGAATCCCTTTAACCGGGGATCTACAACGAAAGATATACCACGCTCATACATGGGAATTATCACTACATCTTCGTGGATGAGTTGCTGAATATCGCCGAAGGCATCCATACGCTTCTCAGGGTCAAGCTCTGACCGTCCAATACTGACTAGGCGGTCCATCTCCTCACTTCGATAATGACCGCGGTTATTTAGATTCCAAGAAGCGAACAGATCACCAAACGTGAGCGCATCAAAATAATCTGGTCCCCAACCAGCCATAACGATATCGAACTCGCCAGAAGTCATCTTGGCGAGACGCTGTTTAAAAATCTGAGCATCAATACGCAACTCTAGTCCGAGATTCTGTTTATAGAGCTCCTGGTAATACTCACCTGCGAGTAAAGAAAGGGGAGAATCCCCGCTTAACAATATAATTGGTGGAAACTCTTCCAGCCCTAGTTCTTGACGCGCCAGCTCTAGATGCTCACGGGCTCTCTCTACATCTATTTTATGTTCTGGTGCTGGATATTCTTTTCGAAACGCCTCCTTGATACCCTGTATCCATACCGGAAAAAGGCTCTGCGCAGGCAAATAGCTCGCCTCCTTCAATACCTTGTAGACCAGCTCCGAAGGATCCTGGGCCAATTGCAACGCTCTTCGGAAGTTCCAATTGCCAGTTATGCGGTTTTCTCGATGATTAAATTCAAGGAAGAATAACGAGCCATCCATGAAACGGTCGATCTGCCAGCGTTGTTCCATCGCCGTGGGTAACATAGGTGCAATCAAGCTGGTTTCGACAATCTGTCCGTCCTTGAAGAGATTCAGTTTTGCATTCACGTCATGGGTTATATATGCAGTTACAATTTCATCTAGAAATCCTTTCTGGTCATTCCAATAGTACGGATTCTTTTTCCATAACATAGAAGAACCATGTATCCATTCTGTTACTACATAGGGTCCGTTAGAAAGCAACATGTCCGCATCGGCGCCATAGCGACCATTCGTGCTCTCAAAGAAATCTTCACGTAGGGGGTAGTACGTATTGAATGCAACCAACTTATCAAAATAAGGGGTCGACCTTTCGAACTCGACTTCTAGCACACGATCAGACAATGCACGAACACCTATCATCTCTTTGGGCAAGTCGCCACGATTCACTAATTCAGCATTTTTTATCGGGTAAAGAATAAAGGAATATTCGGAGGCGGTTGCAGGATCCAGTACACGTCTCCAGGCAAACTCGAAGTCATATGCTGTAACTGGTTGCCCATCGCTCCACTTGGCGTCTTCCCGAATCCAGAAAGTTGCTCCGTCATCTCTTATCTCCCAACGTTCAGCGACGCCAGGAGTAAGTTGGTCATTGTCATCATAGGCAATGAGACCTTCCATTGCATGAGCGAGCACAATAAAACTCACAGCATCAGTGCTACGTGTGGAATCTAGTTGTGGCGGCTCTTCCGTTAATACGATAGTAATGCTGTTGCGTTCTATATTGATAGCACCGCCACTCACACTGCCCCCTGAACTCCCCGCGGCAACCGACAGCACATAGATAAGAACCGACAGTCCGAACAGGGCATAGAGAGCGTAAAGGCCGAGTTGTTTTCCTGCAGAGGTAGCAAAATTGCTGTCAGTATCCATGGTGGTGCCGGCTTCTGCACTGCTAGCGTCTTGCATAACGTCCTCCTTTAGTCGGGCTGAGAATACCCTAGCACCAATGGCGCGACAAGTAAGGAAACTGCCTATCTCACCCCGATAAGTAAGCTGCAAAACCCCGATAAAATGGAATTAAGCTGGTTCACAGACAGAATCAATCCCTCAGATCCAATAAGAACGTGACTAATAAGCTAAGCGAACATAGTCGTTGCAGCAATGTACAGCGAGGCAATCAGCATGAACACCGTGGGCAGGAAGGTAAGGATAAACCCTATAGCGCGAGACTCAGGATTGGCAACATAGCCGCGCAGATAGAGCAATCTGCCTAAGAGATACACAACGCCGGCGCCTGCGGCAATTACCGGATTTCCGACATAAGCATACAAAAAGATAGCAGGCAGAAAAACTACCAATTGCTCTAGCGTATTCTGGTGAACCCGCCAATATCGTTCAAAAATAGGATCACCACTGCAGGCAGGTGCAGGTACGTTATATTTTCCTCTTGCTCGCCCGACTAGCATTCCAAATACGATGTACTGTACCAACGCGAGAATTACTACAACAATTACAAAACCCATAATTTTCCCCTGTTAATTACCCAAATTTAGATTCGAATGGTTACTATCGTTCTTTCACCGCCGAAGATTCTATTATTTGTTAAAGGTATGTAGTAGTAGTTTTTTGCAATGCCACTTCGCGTATAATCTTTAGTTCGTCTGCCCAACACCCAATTAATCGGGTCACCTTAGTTAGTAAGCGGATAAAGCGATGGCCAATAAGAAAACCGACAGTTTTAATTTCGAACAAGCTCTGGAAAACCTCGAAGAGTTGGTAACAGCAATGGAAGAGGGAGAGCTCAGTCTGGAGGAATCATTGCAAGCATTTGAAAAGGGCATAAAACTCACACGCGAATGCCAATCTGCGCTTAAAAAAGCTGAGCAAAAAGTTCAGGTTCTCATTAATGAGGACGGTGATACAAAAGAATTTGAATTTAAAGAAGATAACGACTAGCCCCCACCAGTGATTTCGCCTACCTCTCATCTTCTGGAGGATTTTATGCTCCAGTGCCAACAAAAAGTGAATAAGTCGTTGAATATTCACCTTAATCGAGATATGCCTAGCCAAATACTGCGTGATGCTATGGCTTACGCCTGCATAGGCAACGGCAAGCGAATCCGTCCTGCCCTGGTTTACGGAAGTACTCTGGCTGTCGGCGGAGAACTCGATCTGGCAGATAATGCGGCCTGTGCTGTGGAGCTAATTCACAGTTATTCCCTAGTACACGATGACTTACCCGTTATGGATGACGACGACCTAAGGAGGGGTAAACCGAGCCTGCATAAAGCATTCGATGAAGCAACTGCGATTCTAGTTGGCGATGCTTTGCAGTCACAATCTTTTCAATTACTCGCTGAGCCCCTAGCAGCGCTTAATGAGGGAATCCAGCTGCGAATGATTCAGATTCTCGCAGAAGCAGCTGGCGCCAATGGCATGGTGGGTGGTCAAGCCCTGGACTTTCAGGTTACAGGCCAAACCCTAGATTTAGCCAAATTGGAAACCATGCACAAGTCGAAAACTGGAGCCATAATCAGGGCCTGTGTAAAACTCGGGGCGTTGTGCAAATCCTCGGTAAGTGCCGAACAACTATCAGCATTGGATAAATACGGCGAATGCATAGGCTTGGCCTTCCAGGTGCAAGACGACATCCTAGATGTAACAGCCAAAACAAAGACACTAGGCAAACCCCAAGGATCCGATGAGCAACTTAAGAAGCCCACTTACGTTTCCTTACTCGGTTTGAACGGAGCCCACATCAGGGCAAACGACCTTAAAGACCAAGCCCTAGAGTCTTTAACAAAATTTCCCGAAAACGCTAACCTGTTACGGAAATTAGCTACATATATCGTCGATAGGGAGCACTGAACACGCTTTACTGAATTTTAAGCAAAGGAAAACCTTGAAAACTGGCATCTGGAGAGTTGAAATAAGGAAATGCTAGAAGAAATACCTATCACACGACCTGATACACCCCTACTGGATCAGATAAACAGCCCAACTGATCTCAGGTCCATGGAAATTAGCCAACTTGCGCAACTGGCAGATGAATTGAGGCTTTTCCTCTTGTATTCGGTGGGTCAGACCGGCGGCCATTTTGGCGCAGGTCTAGGTGTAGTTGAACTTACCATTGCCTTGCATTACGTTTTCGACACTCCTAGAGATCGATTAGTATGGGATGTTGGACACCAGGCCTATCCCCATAAGATATTGACCGGTCGCCGAGATCAGATGCTTACAATTCGGCAATCAAATGGACTGACCCCCTTCCCGAGCAGGGAAGAAAGTGACTACGACACCTTTGGCGTGGGACATTCGAGCACCTCAATAAGTGCTGCTTTGGGTATGATGGTGGCAGATCGCTTGCTCAAAGAACAACACCACAATATTGCCGTCATCGGTGACGGAGCCATGACTGCCGGTATGGCATTCGAAGCCCTTAACCACGCCGGTCATCTCGATGAGAATATCCTGGTGATATTAAACGATAACAACATGTCAATCTCGAATAACGTTGGCGGGCTTTCCAGCTATTTCGCGCGCATGTGGGCGAGCAAACCTTATAATTTTATTCGCACTGGATCAAAACGAATGCTTTCCAAGATTCCTCCCGCTCTTAAGGCTGTTCACCGGGCGGAAGAATACATGAAGGGGATGGTTTCGCCTGGCACTCTTTTTGAAGAAATTGGCTTTAATTACATTGGTTTGGTCGACGGGCACAACACAGCAAGCTTAGTTGAAATTCTTAGCAATATAAAATCGCTACGAGGTCCGCAACTGCTGCATCTTGTAACTCAGAAGGGCAAAGGTTATTCCAAATCCGAGAACGATCCCTTCGGTATGCATGCCATGAGCAAGATCCACCCAAAGGTGAACAAAGAAAAACCAGAACCCAAACCGGCTGTTTCTCTGGAACAAGCAGACGATAACGAGGTAGTGGATAAATCATCGGTTGATTCCCTAAACTATTCTCAAGTTTTCGGTAATTGGCTGTGCGATGTAGCACAACAGGATGACAAGATTGTTGGTATCACTCCTGCCATGGGTGAGGGATCGGGCATGAAAGATTTTGCCAGGCAATTTCCTAGCCGATTTCACGACGTCGCCATTGCTGAACAACATGCTGTAACCTTCGCGGCTGGAATGGCCTGCAATGGTATAAAACCAGTAGTGGCAATCTATTCGACTTTTCTGCAACGTGCCTACGACCAGCTCATTCACGATGTCGCGTTACAGAAGCTGAACGTGTTATTCGCCATCGATCGGGCAGGGCTCGTGGGTGAAGACGGACCGACCCACGCCGGCAGTTTCGACCTTAGTTACCTGCGTTGCATCCCCCACATGATAATTATGACACCTAGCAACGAAGCTGAGACCTACAGGCTATTGTCAACCGCCTACCATCATATAGGCCCAGCAGCCGTGCGTTATCCGCGTGGCAAAGGGCCCGGCGTTACTATAGAACGCAACCTTCGACCAGAGCCTATTGGCAAAGCTGTAACGCGACGGGAAGGTACTTCCGTAGTAATTCTTGCCTTCGGCAGCATGGTCGGACCAGCCCTAGAGGTGGGAGACAAAATTAATGCCACAGTGATCGACATGCGATTTGTCAAACCACTTGATGAAGAGTTAATTGGCGATATGGCAACGAGGCACCAACTTGTAGTCACTCTGGAAGAGAATGTAGTTTTAGGTGGCGCCGGTTCTGCAGTTAACGAATTCCTGTTGCGGTCGAACTATCAAATACCTATTCTGAACCTTGGTTTGCCCGATACTTTTATAGAGCACGGTAAAGTTCCAGAGATGCTGGCGCGTGTTAGCCTTGAAAGCGACAGTGTTGCACGAGCAATCGAGAAAAAGCTAAAGGATTGCAAGATTCAATCGGAAGCAGTTTAACGCTTATCGCTCCGATTATTGGTTATCCAGTCACTTTGCAATTCCCGTTTGACGACCCAACATCCAATGGATAGACTGCGCGCATTCCTAACAGGAATCGCTCGAATTCGATAACAGATCTATCTAGTGAGGTCTGGCTAACTGGGAAACCGGCGAAAATCCGGTACTGCCCCCGCAACGGTGATCCGTCATTTTGGCTCATACAAAAACTGACGGTAAGTCCGATACCAGCTTGATCGACACTTCGAAACTTGATGAAGCGGAGGGCTGCATCAGTGGTTGAGTACCAGACAGGGCACTCTTCTAACTGATCTTCCCCTGATGAATATTAGTGGCCGCTTGCCATGTCAGCGCTCACACTTATTGGAAGATGAATCTTTCATTTCAAAAATATATGGCGACCTTAACAGTGCTTGTGGGCTGCAGAAATCCCATGCTCCTGATCGGGTTCCTTTCTCGGAATAAGATTAAACATCTGATTCCCTTATTGGGAGTAGCTAGTGACAAAGAATAAAGATCGTAACAGACGGCACAAACTCGCCATGCAGAGGAAAAAGGCCCATATCGATAGCCGCATTGCGGAGGCCAATATCGACAAGGGTTTATTAGTTGTGTTAACAGGAAATGGCAAAGGCAAGAGCTCCTCAGCATTCGGAATGTTGGCTCGCAGTGTCGGTCACGGAATGCTCTGTAGCGTCGTTCAGTTTATAAAGGGCCAGTGGGAATGCGGCGAACAGCTAATGTTTGAAGAAAATCCGTTAGTTGAGTTTCATGTAATGAATACCGGCTTCACCTGGGAAACTCAGGACCGAGAACTAGACATTGCAGCTGCGCAGTCTACATGGGCAAAAGCCACCGCTCTTTTGAATGATCCCAGGGTTAATGTGCTTATCCTTGATGAACTGACTTATATGATTACGTACGGCTATCTTGATAAAGAGATGGTATTGGGCGCTCTTGCAAATCGCTCATCCGGTCAACACGTAATCGTAACCGGACGCAATGCCTCTAAGGAACTCCTCGAAATAGCCGACACCGTGAGCGAAATAAATGATACTAAGCATGCTTTCAATTCTGGTATAAGGGCTCAAAAGGGCATCGACTACTAATGAGGATTTTTCTTCGACTCCTCACTGCCATTGTTCTGTCAGCTTTGACCGTTCAAGCTTATTCGGTAGTGGAAGTTTACGATGATGAAGGAACACAAATCACCTTAGCGATTCCAGCTCAACGTATCGTCAGCTTAGCACCCTCGCTCACGGAACTCATTTATTCGGCAGGTGCCGGCGAAAACCTAGTCGGAGTAGTGGAGCATAGTGATTTTCCAGCCGCGGCAAAGGCGCTACCAATAGTCGGACGTTTCGACCTACTCGATATCGAGCGTATCCTAGAGCTAGATCCCGATCTAGTTGTAGCCTGGCAGACGGGTAATCCTCGCTCCTCAGTACACCAACTAAGGCAGCTTGGATTGACAGTGTATGTTGCAGAACCAAAGAGCCTAGCTGCTATTCCTTCCCATATTGAACGATTGGCTGTGCTGGCCGGTAAGGAACTGAATGATCTTAAAGTGATTTACGACTTTCGGCAAAAACTCGAAACTCTCGACAGCAAGTATCGGCACCAGAGCCCTGTGACCATCTTCTATCAAGTGTGGGACAGGCCTCTAATAACTGCTGGCGGAAACGAACTTATTAACGACATCATAAGGCTATGTGGAGGTCGCAACGTATTTGCAAATATCAGAAGAGTCGCGCCAAAAGTTAGTCGTGAAGCTGTCTTGAAAAGAAACCCCGAGGTAATTATTGCCAGTGGCATGGATATTGAACGGCCCGAATGGCTCGATGACTGGCTTCGCTGGCCCAGCCTTAAAGCTGTGGCAAACAAAAATCTATTCTTCGTACCCCCTGATCTCTTACAAAGGCACACTCCACGGGCACTGCTCGG
>CETZ01125652.1_pt1 | contig 13081 bp, 12 predicted proteins | sample 531441 | NCBI WGS metagenome assembly CETZ01 (sample SAMEA2623098, study PRJEB7988) | marine metagenome | isolation source: saline water (ENVO:00002010), including | reverse complement strand
GGAATTTTTGCAGAAGTACCGCCACGCCACTTTGGAGGGTACCGACTTTGAAGAAGGCGTACTGACCCACGCGGTGGACAAAAGCCGTATAGCCGAAAGCGGGGATTACAACCTGAGCGGGGAGCGGTATAGGATATCTGAAGATCTGGCTTCCAATTTTCCTTTGGTTGAACTTCAAAGCATTTTTGATATCAAAAGAGGAGGTTCTCCCAGACCAATAAAAGAGTTTCTTACTGAGAAGGAAAATGGTATTAACTGGATTAAAATAGGAGATACTGAAGAAGGGAAGAAATATATTACTCAAACGAAGGAGAAAATACGCCCCGAGGGGCTGAAAAAGTCAAGGTTAGTAAAGCCTGGTGATTTTATACTTTCTAATTCCATGAGTTTTGGGCGACCATATGTTGTGCAGATCGAAGGATGCATTCATGATGGCTGGTTGGTGTTCAAGCAAAAGGAACAAAACCTTAGCAAAGATTATATTTATTCTATACTGTCTTCAGATGAAGTAAAGGCTCAATTTGAAAAATCTGCGACTGGTGGAGTAGTTCGTAACTTAAATATTGATTTAGTTAAAAAGGTATTGATCCCCCTTCCACCGCTGGAAGTGCAGCGGGAGATCGTGGAGGAAATAGAAGGCTACCAGAGGATCATAGACGGGGCGCGTATGGTGGTGGATAACTACCGCCCACAAATCCGCATTCAGCCCGATTGGGAGATGGTGGAGTTGGGGGAGGTTTGTGAGGTGAAATCAGGAGGCACACCTGACAGAAAGAATGAGTCATATTGGAATGGCCAAATTCCATACGTTAAAACAGGACAAATCAATTTTAATACAATCACACAGGCGGAGGAATTTATTACTGAAAAAGGACTGAAAAATTCCTCGGCACGGTTAATTCCTGCAAATACTGTACTTATGGCAATGTATGGTCAGGGAATCACCCGAGGAAGAGTTGGCATCCTGACTATTAAGGCAGCTATAAATCAAGCCGTGGCAGCCTTGCTCATAAAGAATCACGAAAGATTAAATATTGACTTTCTATTTTATCAATTAATAGGAAAATACGATTATTTAAGAAAAATAAGTGATGCAAGAGGTGGTAACCAGAGTAACCTTAATGCCAAATTAATCCGCGAACTTAAAATTGTAGCTCCGTCATTAATTACTCAAGAGCAAATTGTAGAAGCAGTAAAAAGAGAGCAACAAATCATAGAATCCAACAAGAAACTCATCACTATTTTTGAGCAAAAGATCAAAGACCGTATTGCGGAGGTTTGGGGTAGTGGGGAGGAAGTTAAAGAGGCTGAACCGGAGCGGGAAGCGGTGGAAACAATGTAATTTATGATGCAAGCAGTAACCAATGTACATTTCAACCTGGCTATGGAATGCTGGGAAATGGACCTGAAAGGAGCGACCATCCGGTTAACCGGTAGCGGCAGGCGTGGGGGAGCACCTTACCAACGTACAGATTCCAGTATGGATCGATCCATTTACACCTTACAGGGAGATGGAAATTATGCTGCTGATCCGGCAGATCATCCCGGAGCCGTTCACTACATCCTGAAAAGGACTTCAGATGAAGTTTGTTTCCTGATACCAAAGAGTGAATTTATACGCTCCTTTACAGAACTTGATAACTGACCTATGGCAGACATCAAATTATACAACATCCACAAAGGTGTGGCCGTAGCGCAATTCCTGGATTTCAGAGCTTTGACTGCACTATTCTGCCGGAAAAGGGGCTTAGTGCACGTTTAAAACTAATATTAAGTTATGGTAAAAACTCCTTTATTCCCGGAATATCACAAAGTAAAACTACTGTTGCAGGCGCTGGAAGGTATAGAGGCCAGCCTCTTTCAGGCGATGCTCAACAGTATATGGGCCGCTACCGGTACCCCGCAAAAACGCGTAAGCTGGACGGAGCCGGACCAGTGGATACCGCAAAGGCTGAAGGGTAAGGAAGCCCTGCTGGCTCAACGTATATGGGCGGAGAGTAGGGGAAAGGTGAACCCGCGCCATGTGCGGGGCTGTAAATTCCTGATCGATAATTATGAATTACTCAGCTTGCACAAGGGAGAATACGCCATTACACCTGCCGGCCGCGTGTTTATGGGTGAAGAGCCCAATGAAGCCTCAGCCCACATTGACGTGGAGGAGGGTCTGGTGTTTTTACTGTACCGCCTTTCCATACACGGGCGGGGCAAGCGCAGCACCTTTCACGAAGAGTGGAAGGAGTACCTGCTTAAGAATTCCAACTACCGCACCCGTAAAACCATTAACACCAGCCTGAGCCAGCGTTTACGCAACCTGGTGAGCCGCGGTCTGGCCAACCGGGAAGGCAACCAGTACAGCCTGTCCGAAAAAGGACAGCACTACCTGCAGAACTTTGACCAGAACAGCAGTTTTTCCAGCCTGAACGAAGAAGAAGACTTGAGCCACCAGATCGATTCCTTTAACCAGCAACAGCGTGATGCGCTGTACAAGCGCCTGCAGGAAATGGACCCCATCCGCTTTGAGCATACCATTAAAGACCTTTTGCTGGCGCTGGGCTATGAAGACGTAGTGGTAACCAGCCCCACCAATGATAAAGGCGTGGATGTGACGGGAACCATTCAGAAGGGTATATCCTCTATTAAAGAGGTGATACAGGTAAAGAGGAATACTACTGCTGCCGTTTCACGCAGGGTTATGGATGGTCTGCGCGGTTCACTGTACCGCTTTGACGCCTTCCAGGGTACCATTATTACCCTGTCAGACTTTACCAAAGGTACCGTACAGTCTGCCCTGGATCGGGGAGCGGCCCCCATTACGCTCATCAACGGGCAAAAGCTGCTGGACCTGCTGATCGAGAACGGTATAGGCATCAATCGCCACAAGGCTGAATTCTTTACGGTAGACCCGGATTACTTCACCACGGAGGAGGTGGATGATATAGAAGATGAGCGAGAGTGAGGGTTGCTGTATAGTCAGTTAGGGTGTAATAGATAATATTCGCTGATCCTGGATGGAATACACCACCTCAATGTCGCTCTTTGGGCTTTGGTAATGCAAGCGGTAATGATCACCATTCATTTCAATTTGTGTGCAATTTTCCGGATTAAGTTTACCCAAAGAACTAGTGTTGGATTCTATATTCTCCAGCATAGCATCAATGGATTGCTCTTTAGTAGGTTGGATAAGTCCAATTAGGAGAATACCCACGATCAACACGATGGTGCTGGCATTGGTAAAATCAATAGCCTTTGGATCGGAACAGGCGGTCTTCACCACCTGTATAGCCCTTCCAAAACCAAAGAATGATAAGGTAATGGCGAGCACCAGCACCAATGAACTGGCGTAATTCAGAAGGTTGAAATCGGTTTGTTGCAATACCAAAAAGGCCAATTGTGCCGCCAGTATAGTAGATGCCAGGGAAATGATCACCTTATTATAGTCTATCACCATTTTATAGGCTTCAACTACGGAGCCGCCTTTTGAAGACTTCGATTTTTTAGCCATTTTAAAGTAATTATGCAGGCCTGGTCCTGTGTGGTTAAATACTTCGATTAAACACTTCTGGAAATAAAACATCTGTTTTGAAGAATATCCGACAAGGATTGCCAAATCTCCCAAGTGGTGATTTTTTGTTTATTTTCAAGATCAGCTCGATATTTAAAATATCTCGGGCTTGAAATCTGATTAAATGCTTCCGGAATAAGTGAAATGGCATAGCGCTGGCCATTTTCAAATTCTCTGCCTCGTATATTCCAATTGGGTGAGGGATCTGCTTTTATATTATCAATGACTTCTATAATGAAATCCCTTGCTTTATCTGAAAGTGAATAATACCTGCCAATTTGTTCATTAGACTGCATCCAGTCCTTTAGTTTATCATTTACAAGGGCTCCGATTTCTTTTTTATCCATAATCCATATTATTAAGATTAAAAGTCTGCTTAATTGAATATTGCATCTATAATTCCGTTTCGTATCAGTAAATAAAACAATGACATCAGGAAGATGATCATGCGGGTTACTACCCGTTCTACCCAAAGCCCTGTGGCTGTCCCCGATCGGCCCTATAATAATCGCCTATCCAGCCTAATTCCCAGTCTACGGCCAGCCATATCCCCAAAAAGAAGCCTATGGTACCAAACCAGCGGCCAAAGGCATAGTCTTTTTCCACATCTTTTGCACTCATTTGTTTGATGTAGGTTTAATATTTTGCTTTAGAGCATAGGTTTATTAAGTACTTAAATCCGTGTCATCCATCCTTCTATTCATACTTTCACGAGCCCTTCTTTCCCATTCTCTCAGGGATTCTTCAGCCAATTGTAATTCAATGGCGGCTGTTTTATCCATAATGCTGTTATTCAACTCTATTTCCTTCGTTTTGCGGTAACGCTCCGTTTCTTCGGCAATCTCCTGGTTAGATTCGATCCGGGACCGGACGTCATCGGCAAAAGTCTGGTCGTCTTCATAGAGTTTCCAATCGTACTGGCTGATAGGCGTTTTTAGTTTGAGGTAGGTAGGTAAGATCTCAATCACCAAAAGAGCCAGGAATATGAGCCATTTAAGGAATTGTACACCCCAGTCCGGCATCAGGAAGAGGGTGGTGAACTTGGTATCGAAGCCCTGCATAGAGTCCATCTTTTCCTTATAGCCTTCGGCTTTGTTAAGAATCTCATCTTTGTCTGCAATTAAAGTGGAATCCCGTTTCTCGTAAATACTATCCTTCTCATTCCTTTCTGCTATCAGACCGGCTTTCCAGGCAGTATAAACACTATCTGCTTTTTTGTAATAGGCATTGCACTCTTTCCGCTTATCCTGCCATCTTTTATAGGCAGCATCGCTGTCCGCCTTCAGCTCAAACCATTTCCGGTCAAGTTCAGGTTCTGCGGGTTTTCTAAGGGAGTCAGGCACACTGTTGTTATACGCTGCCCGATTACTTACCAATTGGGCATAATGTGCTTTTCGTTCTTTTATTCTCTGATCGTATTGATATTCGAGGGGTTTTACCTGAGGCTCACACTCTTCGTAAGCCGCTTTAGCATTTTGGTATTCCGGAAGGGGACAGTCTCCGGCAAGGGCGGCATCCAGAGAAGCCACTTCCTCTTTTAACTGGCCTACTTCGGCTCCCCTTCCTTCCACATTATAGCCCTGGTTGAGTTCTGCCTGTCTTTGCAGCCAGTCGCGCTGGTTATTGGCATCCATCTGGCGTTCTATGCGTTCTTCAAATATGATGTGATCCAGAGGGATAGACATAAAAAAGGCGAGGATAAAAGCCAGGGCAAAGCGGGGTGCAAAGTAGAACCAGAAAGGTTGATTTTCAACCGCTTGATCGGGTTTTCTCTTAATGGAGTTTACCATGGAACGGTCCAGAGTGAAGATCACTAAGCCCCAGATTACAGCAAAGGCCAAAACGCCCCAATAATTAGTATCAACAAAGGTTGCTCCCGCTACAAATGCCGTAAAGGACGCAAATAGCGAGGTTATAAGTATCATCATACCAATATTGGCATGACGGTTATATTCATTAGGACATTTTTTCAGAACGGATATTTCAGAACCTGAAATGAGCCAGAAAAAGTATTGGAGTTTGGAGTATTTCATGGATTGTCAAGTTGATTGGAGAGCGCTTTAAGGGTGCTACGTAGTTTATCTCTTAAAACCGCTATCCATTGAAGATCAGTATTTAATTCCCTGGGTTTAGGGTGATTTAGTGATGTGCGTTTGTTGAAAGTTACCCTGTCATGCCGCAGAGTAAGTTGCCGGGCACGTAGATTTACAGATGGATAGGTCCTGGTCTTATGAAAAATTATCTGAGGTTCCGGCAGCTTCAGGTTAAAGTTGGCCCGAGTAAACGGAATAACTTCCATAAAAAGCTCAGCCTTCTGCTTATCTTTTTTATTAATGGCCCAAAGGGTAACGGTTTGCGACTCTGACAGTCTCAGGTCATAAGATTGCCGGTTGGTAACATCAATATTACCCGGTTCCAGTATCAGTTGGGTATGGTTCGCAGCCGTCCATGAAACAGTAACCGGAATGGTAGGCATGGTAACCCGGCCCGAGCTGGAGATACTGACCTTAACCGGATGGTACACTTCTACCTTAAAGGTTTTACTTTTCCCCATGAAGTTGCACTTGCCCACCGGGGTTAAGGTGTAATCCGTATCTACGGAAGGAGTGAGGGACACAGCACCATCAGGGCTGATTACCGACTGGGTGTTGCCATCGGACAGGATAAGCTGTTCACAAAAGTTTTCCTGGTGATGAAGGGTGACTTCACCCGGCCATAAAAGAGCATTGTCCGGGCTTAGATGCACATCCGTGATCTCCGGTTGAGGGTATATGGTAACAGCTTGTTCCAAAGCCATCTCCGATTCAGCCCCCGTTTCCCCTATTACCTTGAGTTTGTATTGGGCTTCACGCATTTGGTCCGTTTTATTTTCCACTTCAATATCCACCTGTGAGCTTCCGCTTACATCGGCTACTTCAGTGCCATCACTACTAAGAATAGCCTTTACCGTATTGGTGTATTCAAATTGAAAGGAAAGGGTCATCGTATCCACCGCTTCCGTTGTATTGGCTTTGAAGGAATGGATGGTAGGTGCGCCAAAAACCTCAACGTTAAAATCTCTTTTTACCTGGCTGTTGAACTTACCAAAGGCTACCAGGGAAAAGGTTTGACTCTTCCTTATGGGATCAGAAGTATAGGTGTCCTGGCCGGTTACATTAGCTATTACACTCCCGCTTTCATCTATAATACGTAAGCGTTTTGCATGACTGGCCTGGAAACGAATATTAAAAGACTCACCCTCAACTACTTTATTTTTCAGCTCCAGGATCTCAACCTCGGGCTTGCTGAAAACCTGTATAGACTTGCTGACGGTAAAAGTCTCACCGAACAAATCACTATATACGATTTCTACGGAACTCATGCCCTTGCGCACGGGCAATGAGACTTGTCCTGAGCTATTTACTCGTCCAAAACCGGTAATGGATACCTCAGTACTGTTTTTGATCTCCCAGGATACATCAATGGAGCTACCTTCTAAAGTTTTTTTACTGGAAAGGGTAAAGCGTATAACCTTTGCTTGTTGAGCTTCCCGGATTGCAGATTGAATGCTCTCCCTAAAAGGGCAATGCCTAACGTCACAAGGTTGTAAAAGGCCAAGCTGTTCGTCAATGGCGTCTCCCTTTTTTCTCCGGCAAACGGTACACCTGCTTTGAAATATTCTGGGAATTATCCGCATCTACTTTTTGAAAATTTTAATGATGTGCCGGGGCAGCTTTCTGATCGATAGGCTGACCTTTTCTTTAGGAGTAATATTCAGGCGATACTTTTTTTCAATGGCGTCTTGTATTTGTTTTGAGAATTCACAATCGTTGGTGTCACAACTCTCGTTTGTTTGGAGTTGCTCTGCAATGGCCAATTGCGCTTTTCTCTTACAAACAGTACAGCGGTTGCTCGGGCGTTTATGGATTATCCGGCTCACGATCTTTCAGCAAAAGAATAAAAGTTTAGCACCAGTAAAATGAGCAATAATACAAGTGTTAAAATCTGTAAAACCAGCGTAATCCATTGATAACGAATAATCGGAATTACTTGACGGCTTACTTCTTTATGACGTATACTATTATTAATCTCAGCTTTTAGGGAGGTGATCTGTGAACTTATAATTTCGGTATGAGCCGACATCTGATGCTCTACAGTGTCGTTGTTTCTTTGAAGCCTTTCAGTTTTAAAGGCCCTGGTTAAATTTTCGATTCCGGCCTGAATATCTTCAAGAGCCTCGTAATTAGGTGTTCCGCTTTGACTCGCGCTTTGGTCGTGATCTTTTTTTTTTGCCGTTAATTCAGGAGTGACGGATTTAGTCGTTTGATAGGGTTTAAGTAATTCCGGGGCTTCCCGGTCAAATACAAAATAATTCTCAAACTCAGTCACATTTTTCTCTCTAACTTTAAAACCCTTATGCAGCTTCCGGATAATATCCACCACAATTCCGGTTTGGTAGGGCATAAAAAAATTGGTCTTCAGGCAGTTGATATCTGTGCCGGAGTAAAAAACCCCAAAATTGGGATGTGTATGAATCCAGATGAGCATCAGGAGATTCTCTTCTTTACATTTTTGAGAAATCTGTGCCAGACATTCTTCAGACATTTCAACATAAGAATGGGTAGATTCACCTTTGCCTGCAGCATAATGAGTGGCTACTACAAATTCACCTTGTTCATCCGTAAAATATTTTCCCAAAAAAATGCCCTGGGCTTCGTGTCTCTGCTGAGCATACACTTGATGACCATGCTCTAAAAATGCCGCCCAGGCTTTTTGATCAATATACACACCAAACGGAGGAACCTCATTACTGTGAAATTTGGCCCGTGACTTAAAGAAAGAGTACTCATTATTTTCTTCTGAGGCCAGGGAGCTGGGGTCTATAGTATTACTGCGGACTATCTTCATGGTGGTTAGTTTATTTTTACCAAATAGCTCTTGTCCAACTCAAACAAACTATCCATCCTCACCAGGTCATTTGGTTGGATCAAAAAGCGGGAAAGGGGTTCATCTAAAAAGGGGGTATGATTTTTATGTATAAGGTTTAGCTCGCGAACGGTTTTCCAGTTGGTGCTAACCGGAATTTCCTCGTATAAGCCTGCCTGGCGGCATTCGGTACACCACCTTTCGCTATCATACACATTGGTCTTATAGTTATTGATTTCTATTTCCTTCCCGCATCCTTCACAATCCATGGATAGGATAAAATCATCCTCGAGACTCAGCATACACTCATCCCCCATAGAGGAAATACTGAAATCCAGTAGCTGACGTACGGTAGAATCGGAGGTAAGCGCAGAAGGGATAATGTGCGGTTGAGTATCCTTGTGAATAAGGCACTGTTCGCTTTGTGAAGTATCAAAAACGGAGACCCGGTGATATTCAGCAGAGTATTGGAGGATCTTGTTTTTCAGCCGGGATTTACCACTGAGATACATAATTATTTCAGTTGCCAGCATAGCCCCGGCTAGGGCAGAGGATACCTGTATGGTGGGGATCTTCTGTAAATTCGTATCCACAGCCTTTAGTTTGGAGCAACTCTGCCTCTTACCGCTAAATTCTCCAAAACCGATAATCTCCCGGAGGCAGGGATCCGTTGGTAATTCATTGGGAAAAAAACAGATCTGGGTTATAAATCCTTCAAACCCCAGTTCAAACAGTGGTTTTTTCAGCCGCACGCACCAGTCGTTGATATAGGCTCTGGCATCATTGGTGTCTACACAACAAATAACTATGTCATGCTTTAGAAACACCTGTTTACCTATATCCTGTATTTTAGTGTTAAGAGCCTGTATATAAGGAGCTTCATGAAGCGCTATCTTCTCAAGGGTATGAGCGGCTACCTCTGCTTTGGGTTTATTGATGTCCTCTTTGGAAAACAGAGTGGTTCTGGAGAGGTTGCTGGCTTCAATGGGGTCAAAATCCGCAATAGTAAAGTGTCCGAACCCCATAAGCGCCAAATTCTTTAGAACCTCATTGCCACCAGCCCCGGCTCCTATAACCAGGATTTTAGCACTTTTAATCTTTTTACCAGTATCCTCATTCAGGAGTAACTCCTGCCGTGCGTGATAGCCTTCCATTTTTAGTTTCGTTTGGTAATGTTGAGAGGAGGTGGGGCAGACTTGGCTTTAGGTTTTATATTGATTCCGGGGTTATCTGTTGTGGTCTTCTTTTTTATATTCAGAGATTTAGTCTCATCCTTTTTTTTAGGGGTTATAGTTAACTTATTTTCGAGTTGACTGACCAGGTCCAATGGCCATTTGATATGGGTTACGGGTTTTCTGCCCCTGGACACCCAATGGTCATAGGCATCACCATTGAAATGACGACCTTCGGCATTTACAAACCCATCCTGGTTAATTAAACCGCCCAGGGAAATAATAAAATGCCATAAACCATTGTCTTTGGCTACAGCCCAGGCATTGCCCGTACAAATAGAGGTTTTGGTGACATGGTTATTGAAAGGCTCAAAGTTGCTCTTGAAATAAACAGTAGGAGGGTGCTTTGAATGTTTATTCATTAATACCGGTTCCGATAGAATTATCCTGACGGTTCCATGCCAGGAATTATCCAACCTTTTTTGCGAATTATAAACCGGCATTTTATAATACACCACGTAGGTCTCCGGAAAACGTTTGCCATTAATGTCGGTTACCACCGGTTGCTCTTCACCGGTAATACGATCCTCATAGCATACGGTAACGTATTGGGCAAACTCTGCATTTTGCTGTAAAGCCTGTACCAGCTTGAATTCTTCCCGCAACAGGGTGTTTTCGTAAAAGCTATTACTCATAGGGAAGGGGTTTAATCAATATAAGCTCCTTCCACCTTTGCCATGAGTTCAGCAGTATCCCCATCCTTAAAGCCCAGGTCTTCCAGGCTGGTATTCTGATCTACCACCTGTGAACCTTTTAACATTTTCCACCCCATGCCTTGCCCGGCATCCGGTAAATTGTCTCGCATATTATCCAGGATCTGCTGGGGAGTAACCTGCGAAAAATCCAGGTCATCTGCATCAAATTCTTCACCAGTTGTAGAAATACGAATGTTTAATGTAGCCATGTATTAAAATAATTTAGTTGATTAATGGCTAAAGTTATGGTTTTATTATTTAGTCTGTTCATCATTATCTTCGTCCTCATTGCTTCCCTTATCCTTGTTTTCCTTACCATACCTATCCTCATTGCTTTCAAGGTTCTTATCATTACCGAAAATTTCATTTGCAATTTCAAGTATATATGTATATCTCTTACTTTCAGGAGTTTTTACTTTTTCAAGCTCCTGAACAAATCTTTCAGAGGTATAGTGAAACTCTTGTTTCAAAAATTGCAAAATAATCTTGATTTTCTGATCTAGATCAGATTTTTTATTGTATCCCGTAAGATATTCTATCAAATCCCTTGGATTATCAATTAATTTAAGTAGTTGGGTGCTGTAAGTATATCCGGAATCGGTTTGTGATAATTGAATCCATTTGGAGCTGTGAAATTTGTTCACATAAAAGATGTTTCCTTTTTCAGAGTGTATTAGTTTCCATGAGGTTAAAATAATTCTGTGTTGCCAACACGGATTTAGAATTACATAATGATTACTCATGAGTACACGCTGCTCCCCAAGTAAAAAAAGAACTAAAAGGATAAATAGGATTAACAGCCAAAATAACACACGTACGAACCAAGCAGAATAAAGAATTAACTTGGCATTTTGTAAAGGGATCCTTCTTTGTAGCTCGATAGGGAAAATGAGTTTCTGTTTCCATTGTTCGTTATAGAACTGCATTGAGAGAGTGGATAAATGATAATTGATGGGGAGGCGCAAATCTAACTTGAGTTTTCTATTAATGGCGTAATTTGCGCAACCAAATTCATTGATCTTACATTGCTTATCTTCTTTTTCCAAAGGGTTGTAAGAAGAGTCCACTGTTGTATAGATGAGCCTTGTTTTTTGATCAGTTTCGCGTGAGTTACTAAATAATGAGAAGAATAGTTTATCATATTCATTTCCTTTTGGCTTGCTATGCAGGGATATGTAGGCCTCACTTTCTAATGGATCCTTATCATAATAAAATATCATAGGAGACTGACGATCAAAATTGGGTAAGGTTAAAACCTCCCGCAACTGACTTTCGTAACTGGGGACTAAAGATTTGTTGAATTTATCAAGAGGTTCTTCTTCCCATTCCCTTAGATCGAGCACGCGGAGTTTATCATCAAATCTGAAAACATTATTAAATGAGTTTATTACAGGCTGGCCTTTTTCAGGGTCTTTCGTAGGAAGATGGATAGCTGTCAGTTGATGTAGTTTGTAAAAGCTGTTTAATTCCTTTAGCTTATCAGTAAGCTGATTATATATATGAGAAGGATTATTTTCACTTTCATTTAAAAAATCAGAAATCACATAAACACATATTTTACATTGGTCACACTCACAACCTTTACATCCGAAAAATTGTCTTGAACATTCGTTGATTGCACCAGTAAAATCAGTATTTCCCCCTTCAGGAATGCCTGAGGTTGTAATTTTTTTGATAGAATAGTTTTCAAGGTTCTCCCATTTAACACCTCCCTCAGGAGATACATAATACACTTGTTTTCCTTTGTTTTCACCTGTGATAAAGCCAACAGAAATTTTATAGTTTCCTTGGTTTTTGTATTTAGTCTGTAAGAAGGATACAATATATTTGGAGAGTAATACAGTATATAAGGTATCTCTTGCTAAGAGTTTATTTATTCCTTCAGAGATTTTTAGATTGTATCTCGCGGTCATATCATTTCGCATTTCTTTGAGATGAGAATGATTGCCTAATGGGAATTCATTAGAGCCGGTTATATCTACCAGAATTAAAAACCGTATTTCAGAAGGAGTGGTTGAATCTGATTTTAAGGCGGGCAATTGCTGGGCTAATTGGTCAAGTTTTTTGGATGTAAGAGCAATGGGAGCCTGATTAGCTTTTATTTGCCTGTTTGCGTATTCAATAGCTGAATCAGGAAGTAGTAGAGAAAGTCCGGTATCCTCAGATAAAGTATTTGCATAGATAGAACATACCAGTGCATAAACAGAAAAACATGCTCCAATGGCTATCAAGAAAAATTTGATGCACCTGCCAATATTTATATTTTCTATTAAATATAAACACAGTCTTTGCCAATATGATTTCATATATGATTTATTAATAATAAAATTTATTATTAGATAAATCCTTCCTTGATGATATGAATGCAATATTAATACTTTATTCTGACAGTGGTTAATTAATGTTCTATTCCAAATTCTAATTATAAGTTTGAAAGTTTGTTAAGATATCCAATAAACCCATTTTCCATCACATAGCGGTATACTTCTAAAGCATCACTATTTCCTTGCAAAGTATCGGCTAAGGCATGGCCGGCATAATAGCCTCCGGCCAGTGCAGAAGTAATTCCAAAGGAAGAAATAGGATCGTAGGCGTAAGCCGCATCGCCCACGGCCAGCCAGTTGGAGCCGTAAGGTTGATCAAGACAAGCGGTGCCGGAAGGACGGATCTGTACTTCAGCAGTATTA
>CETZ01085108.1_pt1 | contig 13156 bp, 17 predicted proteins | sample 531441 | NCBI WGS metagenome assembly CETZ01 (sample SAMEA2623098, study PRJEB7988) | marine metagenome | isolation source: saline water (ENVO:00002010), including | reverse complement strand
GTCCTCGATTTCATAGGCGAGGACATCAATAGCATTTTTTAGTACGGCCGACGTCGATCGGTTGTATTCTGGTGTCACAAAAAAGTATCCATCAAATTCAGCTACTTTCTCTAGCCATTTTTTTGTCTCGGCATCGGTTTTTCGTTCAGGATTGTACCGTGGACTAATTGCTTCATTTAGAAACGGCATTGGATAATCGCGCAGATCAAGTAACTCTACATCGGCTTTGTGCTCGATGTTTTTTGCGATCCATTTTGCTAATCGATCGGTCTGACGTCCTTCGCGTGTACTGCCAATAACAACTGCTATCTTCATTATTTCCTCCACATTGTCTTAAATTATCTTTGACTAGTATAGCCAATTTACTATACATAGTAAAGTAAAAAAATATTTAGCATAACACTGTGTCACAGCGTAAACGTACCGTACAATATGTATTATGGCAAAAGTCATTCATGTTCGTGATTCTCTGCAAATCTATGGCTATACGCTTGATCAGTCGGTTGGCAAGCATTTTGATCCAGCATTTACACCGGACCTCACTCCGCAACAGATGCTAGAGTTGGGTGTATTTGGCGGGCATTATTTCCAGGGCGAACACGATGAATTTCCGGCAAGCTGGTTTGTTAACGCAAAAATGAGTGATACGCATGATCCATCGTTAAATTATTTTGGTGTCGATGCTAGCCAATCGCGCCAAGAATGGCAGCGCAAAGGTTGGATACATGAGCAAGATCCGCGCGGATGGTTTCAATGGTATTGTCGGTATTACCTAGGCCGTCGCAGCGATGATGACACACGACAGATGAAACGCTGGAAGGCAATGCGACGGCATGTTGGACAAATAAAGGCAGCATGTTCGCCTGGTGACGAATCATGTCGTCCAGCTCAACGACAGGCATTACTGCACTGGGCCTACGATAGCCGCACCATCTAATTAAATCAGTACGTGGTCATAAGGAACGGTTAGTTCGTTTGTTGTGACTTCAGTGCGCCAGCTATCTGCGTATCCCAGAACCTTCGATCCCATTTGTTGGCTTTTTGGGTTTCGACGAATGCTTCCATACGGCACAAATCGAACACTACATGTCCGACAGCTGCCATCGCCTCAATGCCAACTAGATGCTCATCGTATAACTGCGGCTCCTGGTCGGTAGCTGCGCCATCACTTGATCGTGGACCTTCTTCAGTTCCTAATATTTTTCTATAGTATTCTGGTTTCCTCGGGTTATCTTGATCGGTTGGAATCATGAGGCTATCGAACGTATCCGGCACTTTGCTGCGATGCCTACGCAGGGCCGATTGCACTAATATTGCGTCGGGGAAGCGACCTACCTGAATATTCTTACCAAGCATATGTTTGGTAGGTGTGAAGAGCTTCGTCTTGTTATAGTTATCGATAGTACCAACACCTTCAGGGATAGTGAGCGGGTGGGGTTTGGATATGGCTAGGTCGGTAATTTGGTGAAGAACATCAGCGATCACTTCCGCACGGTCTTTTATCTCGGGGGAGATGTCGTGTTGCGTTGTTTCTGACGCTTGCGATCGGTCGTTGTAACCCGGTCGCGTACTCGACTCGAGTGTCATAGATCCATCGTACGCCTAAGTTAGCATAAGTGCAAATCATTAGTCATGTCTGCTCTGTCAAAGTAGCAACGAGAGAGGTATAATGGCTGTCGAGGGTTGATCTTTTCACCACTACACAGAAAGGGACACTCATGTCCGATCTGTACGCCCAAGCGGGTGTCAATATTCAGGCTGGCGACGATTTCTCTGAGATCGCTGGTCGACTCTGTCAGTCCACCTACGAGAACTGCAAGTTTGTCACTGTACACAACTTTTCGAAAGGCAACTTTCGGGGGCCCCGACCGTTCAAGGTTGAAGAAGGTCGTGGCTTCTACTTCGATGCGGGACCAGATGGCGTTGGGACCAAAGTTGGTCTGTATGACGCGCTGATCCATCACCCAAAGGCGGCACGCGATCTGGTGGCAATGACCGCGGGTGACATCACTCGGTATGGAGGTCTGCCGGCGGTATTTTGGAATATCCTCAGTGTTCGCTCGCTGGATGATCCCGGTACCTCTCGGTTTCAACTATTCACTCGCACGCTCGAGGAGTTAATCGCCGCAGGCAACGAAATCGACATGGTCATCCATAAGGGTGAGACCGCCGAAAAGGGGGACTTTGTTGGAACCGATAGCAAGCATCCGTACGCACCGTTCGACTGGGAAGCTGTGGCATTCGGTATCTGTCATCCGGACAAACTGATCTACGGTGACCGGGTGCGGGTAGGCGACGTTGTTATCGCCCTTCGGGAAGACGGGTTTCGCAGCAATGGCATCAGCCTGGTTCGCAAAGCATTCCTTCGTCAGCATGGTTTGGACTACCAGGCAAGCAAGCGAGCACATCGCGATTTGCTGTTAGCTGCCGAGCCTTCTGTGCTGTACGACAAAATGCTGACCACGGCCCATGGGTGGTACAACACGGATCTGGAGCCGCTGTTTGATTTGCGCTTAATTGCGCACATCACAGGTGGAGGCATGGGGAAGTTCGCTGAACTGTTACGACCAACTGGTTTGTCGGCAGTGCTGTACGATCTCTACGAACCGCCAGAGATCATGCAAAAGTGCGCACGCTGGATGGACGTACCAGACGACCAGTTCTATCGCACCTGGAATGGCGGACAAGGTATGCTGGTTGTCATACCGGCCGACCAGGTCGATGCGTTTCTTCGGCACTCGAGCAGTTTTGGTATTGCCGCGCAGGTATGTGGCGATATCACGTTCTCGACCACGACTTCTGTGGTCGTGACATCACAACTACATGTAGGTGAGAAGGCGATCTTTGACTAACGCGCGGCTATGTCGCGCGTGCCACACTGCTGTCGCAACCCGGCAGCAGTGTGGTCTCATCGCTTTAGTTTATAGTAATTATGATTTCAAATACGAATGATTTGTTATGACAGCACCCTCGGGTGAGGGCCTGTCATATAACAGTTCCTTCCGAGGGTGTAAGGACAGATGGTGCTCTGTCTTGTTGGTTGTAGACCGACGGTAGCGGCCTGGTGTAGGTTGCTACCTGCGGTTTGTGTGTGAGAGCTCTCGACGTCGGCATGCCACCGCAAGTTGCAGCTCGATCAGCTGAACGATCTCGCCGGTAGAGAAAGTGCGTTTGCGCATTCCTCGGCCGGAGGTACCCGACCTGTACAGTCTGACCGAAACGAGACCGCCTTCTAGTTCCCAGAACCCGGCGTCACATGCCGGGAGCTTTACTTCCCGCACTGCTTCCGTCAGGTCAAAGCCCGGATCGACAACCCATTTCACACTCAGCCCTGGCTCGTTGCCCCGGACTCGTCTGATCGGTGCATTGTGGATTGGCGTGACGTTGGCTGCGAGCTTGCGGACCTCATCGATCCATTCCTTCAACGGACGCGGTGACTTCACCTCGACGTTGCGCTTGTTGATGCGGACCGCCAGTTGGTGGTCTGGCTTTGCCTGCATCAGCAGATCGCGTAACCAGACTTTCCAGAACCGGTTCAGCGTGCCTCGCCCTCGACGGGTTGGCTCGAACAGTACGCCGTCGGGGATCCGTTTGATCACCAAGTAGGCAGGCTGATTCGGCCTCCATCGGACGAGGATCGGAAAATCAACCTCGACCTGATCGGTCGCAACCGTAATCGGCATGGTCATATAGCTCCTTGTTACTCATGCTCCGCTCACTCGATACCGAGCGGCAAGAGCTCGGTAGAATTACTAGGACGAATATATTAAACCATAGAATACAGTTGGTTACAAATATCTAAAGGTTTTTATTGCACAGTCCATGTCGGAGCGGTGCGATGTGTTATATAGTGGGTGTCTCTGGTCCACTGGTAGAGAAGGCGCGTAGGTCAACGTCGACGTTGATGAACAATTCTTTTTCTGGCACGTTTTGGTCGTTATATTCCCGAAAATTCCAGCCGCGATCACGGCCGCCAATTGACGCAATTGCTTGGTCTACTGTCATTGGTAGTACGTACTCCTGCCTTGGTTCGGGTGAATAATCGCGAAACCGTATGTTTTCCTCGCCAAACAGCCGACGAAAAATCTTGATAGTGTATTCTGAATCGACAGACGTGACTAGTCTGTCGTATCCATTATTCAACAGGTGATATGCCAGTGATCCCATTATCCGCGTTGCTATGCCATGCCCATGCAAATCCTCCGGGACTTCTATCAGGTAGAGGAATGCCTCGTTGTCTGGATCACCATCCTCGTGAACTGCCCGAAATGGCTCGACAAATGGCAACTTGGCACTGTACGTTACAGCTTCCTCATTACCTTCGATATTCGTACTGACGGGGCTATTCTGAATAATATTCAGCCGTTGCTCCGTTGTTTCGCCATGTTGTGTCATTAGGTATATTATAAAACTTTTTTTATATTAATCAATAACTTAAAACTAACAGACGAAGGTTGACGTGGTAAGGCTATGCTCATATACTATTTTTTAGTACTACAAAATAGTATAAATGGAGGGTGCAAATGTCAGAGAATAAATATATCGGTGGTCTCGAGGAGATGACACTGTTGGCGGTACAGTCATTAGGCAAGGATGCCTATGGGGTCTCTATCCACCAAGCACTTAATGAGGCAAAAAGAAAGATCAGTATTGGATCGCTTTATGTAACGCTTGGAAGGCTAGAAGAAAAGGGCTATGTACGTACTATTCGAGGTGAAGCCACTGAAATGCGAGGTGGGAGAGCCAAGAAGTATTTCGAACTCACCGGCCAAGGTGCAAGAGTGCTCACGGCTGCTCAAGAAGCGCGATTTCTCGTAATGAATGCACATGAAGGGCTGCAGCCATGGACTACCTGAACTTGTTCATATCAGTGATATCTGGGGGAGTAGTAATTATATATATTCGAAATACTTTAAAAAGGCGAAGCGGTGATATCGATGTGGATTTGCTGGAGAAAGCGACGATAAGTGTTTCGTATACTGTGCGGGAGCTTGCAACTGCCATCCGATATACAATCTCTATCATTGTTGAGGCAATGATAAGTGTCATAAAAGACCTTATTGATATTCAGGTAAATATTTTTGAGGGGATCACGAATCATCGGTGGGAAAAGAACTGTGTTATCGAGGTGAGGCACGACCCGCCCAAGCGAATGCAATTATTATTACGGTTTGCTTTAAAACCAAAGGATCAAGCGGCCATCCTTGGTGATATGGAAGAAATATTTCATAGTATGGTCGTCAGATATGGTTATAAAACAGCTCGGCGTTGGTATGTATGGCATGCCTTGAGAAGCAGCGTTTCGCAACTAGTTGAAAAGGTAGCGAAATGGGGGGTTGTGGCCTATATAGGTGAGACGATTCGTCGTATTATTGCTCCATAGAATTTTTATGTATAATTTAATCTTTTCAGCAGTATGAGATAAGGCCTGTTGTTATACAATGAGACTAAGATTCATCGAGCGCTAACAGAAAGGGTGATGTAGGGATGGAGGACGCAAGGCGAACGGTATTGATTTTAATTGGAAGCCTCATCACGGCGGCTGGGTTGCAGTTCTTTTTACTACCGAATCATTTGCTTGATGGTGGTGTAACAGGAGCATCGATTGTTATTGCGCATGTCACAGGTTTGCCGCTCGGCGTTTGGCTTGTGGCGCTGAATGCTCCGTTTGTATATTTTGGCTATAGAAAATTTGGTGCAAAATTTGCCGTGTACTCGCTGGTCGGCATCATCACGCTGGCAATACTGACACTCAAGCACGTTGATGTTGGGGTCACGGAAGTGCCAGTCCTTGCGGCAGTATTTGGAGGGATGTTTGTGGGCATTGGTGTTGGTATCGTGGTGCGCTATGGGGGTATTATCGACGGTGCTGATACGATAGCCGTGCTGATCGATCGCGTGACAGTGTTTTCGGTTGGTGAAGCAATCATGGTAATCAATGCGATTATCATTACGATGGCGGGGTTTGTGTTTGGCTGGAATGAGGCGATGTATTCGCTGATCGCGTACTTTGTGGCACACAAAGCAATTGATGTGACCGTTGAAGGGCTGAATGAATCACGTAATATGTGGGTAGTGAGTTTGCAGATACGTGATATTGGCAACGCTATTAATGAATTAATCGAAGAGCCGGTGACCTACGTCAAGGAAAGCAATCCGCGTCACCGGGAACCACATGGTGTGATGCTCGTAGTGATTACGCGGTTTCAGGAGGAGCGAGTTAAGAAGGCGATTCGTGCTGTTGATCCGCGAGCGTTCATTACGATATCCAAGGCTCATGAAATCATCGGTAAGGTATCAGAAGGCTCGCTACAGAGAGATGTATAATGATAACGATTGCAAGTGCATAACAATGTACTTATAATTTTCATCATGATAGATAGAGGTGAATGGACGCATGAGGATGGCTCGGAAAAACTTGACCCGAACGACGGAGTTGAAGCGACTGATTTTGATGAAGTGACTGAAGCTGTGCAGCGATTTGATATTGCGCGGGATGAGCTGTATGCGAAGGCGGTACGCATCAAATTGGGAGGTGGGGGAGATTCTATGGTGGAAGCGGTCGAGAATTTGACGAAATTACAGAAGCATACGGCTGTTTTGTTTGGTGAGGTTGGTGAGGCAATTATTGATGATTCTTCTGATATGGATGTAGCTATTGACGAGATTCTTCACTTGTACCTTAGGGACGAAGAGCAGCGGATAGAGATAATGAAACATTTCCAACCGGATGGTAAGTATGAGAGGGTGGATGAGGAATACTTTCGCCATAGAGTGGAGCGGATGATATTGCAGGCAAGCGATGAATTACCACTGCCGCAGCAGTTGTGCGAGTGGTATGCCAATTGCAATGGTTCGGATCTCAACGTTGGTTTGTCATCGGTGCCACCAAATATCGTAGAAGAAAGAGCTTTGCAGCGCGCACTTCGACGTGAACGGATTATGACAACTGCTCGAGATATTGGGATGATGGTAGGTGCGGCCGCGATGGCCACGGTAATGAGTGCAGCTATTCTCGATAGACGAAAATAAGCTTACTACGAGGCACCGCATTCCTACTGTATATATAATGCCCGTTCCCGGAGATCGCTAGATGCCTGATCGACGAGAGCACGTGCCACGGCCCTGCGGTCAATTGTCTGCCACGGCAGCGGTCGATCAGAAGAGAGTTGATAGGATTCGTCATCACCCGATGTCATAATGGGGGATCTGATGACAAGCCATTCGAGACCGCTTCCTTCTAGTAGGTGAATGTGTTTTTCGCCATCGTGTAAAACCTTGGCGGCAATAATACCGAGGGCGAGGTGGGACAAGCGATGTATGAGGCTCAGCTTATCACCTGTCGCCCGTGCTTCGGCACCGGTCAGCGAGACGATGCGCAGAATACCGTGTTGTTGCATGACTGGTATGATGTTTGCCATGGCACTTGCGAGGACATCTTTTTTGGCGGTGCCCCAGCTTCCTAGTGCGCTCAGTATCACATCGGTGTCTTTTGCTACTTTTTCGATATCGTGCCGTTGATGGATGTCGCCGTGGACAATGCGGAGGTGTGGATCTTGTGGCAGGTCATGATGACGGTGAACAAATGCCGTGACATTGTATCCGTCGGCTAGGGCGTACTGTACCGTTAACCTGCCGACTTTGCCGGTAGCGCCAAAAATCAAGAGCTGCTGTCTTTTCATAAGAACATTATAGCAAGCTAACGATTTCCGAGCGACGGCTCATCTTCTAGTGATAACTTTACTGTATTCGAAGGACAAGAAACACCCCACGCAAACAACACGCGGGGTGTTTCATGCGCGGGGTCTACTCAACGCAGGAGTCAGACTGGCACCGACCAGAGCGGGGGAGCTCGATGTTGCATCTGGGGCAGATCTTTCCGATGCGGTCATGTCGGACTGGGTTATCCGGACCACACCATTTTGGGCGGGCAGAGAGACCATGGGGCCACATGATGTCGCAGATTTCTCGCTTTAGCACGGTGCAAATATTGGTTGCAACGTCGGTCGTGACGGGATAACCGTTGTTGTCGTGATATTCAATCCGACGAACGGTACTTTCCCAGATATTGGCGGCCTTTGCCAGCGCGGCCATCGAGAGACCGACGGCTTCACGGGCTGTGGTGAGCGTGCACTGTTTTCTGGGAACAAGTGTCATCTGTCGGCTCCTTCTTAATGTCGAGTACAACACGGCTTGTGTATGTCCATATCATATCATAATTACTAAATAATACAATGGTGTAGTGAGGCGTTCACTAGCACATTGACATAAATGTTTATTATTGCAAAACTGATACTGTAAGGTTGGTATCGTGAAATGACTGATCGTCCCAATATTCAAAATCTTTTACGTCCGCGCGAGCAATACTCGACGCATGAACTGAGTGCCTATGCCCGTGAAATATTGATAACACGTGATTATCCTGACACGAGAGAGCCGTACAGTAAAAGGCTGACCACGAATTGGGAGACGAGTGACTATCGGGTCGATATGACATGTCAAAATACGGAAGAAGAATTTCCTACGTATCAATTGAATGTGCGCAACAAAACAAGTGTTTTCCCAGAAGAGCATGCCTATACTGTCAACGAAAAGTACCCATACGTGGGTCTGTATCATGTTAATCTTCGTGATAATACCCTACACAAAGTTGAGCATCCAAGCCCGCAAGAGTTAGCCGTTGAGGTTATGCGCTATCTGCGCGAGCGTCCCTCTGTCTATCCACCGGAGCCACGAAATAATGTACAAACCGAGAGGGCCTTTCGAACGATTATGGTAAATCTTGCGATTGACACAGCTATTCGTAATGGAGAAATTGATTTGTGGGAGTTTGTTGGCGAGGAACACTTCACTGATGCAAACCAACGTGCCATTGATACTGTCCTAGATCAAAGTCTCATCATCGATTATGGCCTCTCATTTCCGTATACACGCATGTCGCAGCGAGTTGGCGAAGAACTGGGCCTTCGTGTCTCTAGGCTAACTGCAAATCGTCAGATCGAGCCATAAGAGCCTTAGGACGAAGAGAACGGTTAGGATATGCGAACTGTATATACCGTTAGGCGCTTGGTATAGGTGCCGGTAAATATATTATATGATCCGGCGCATGTCATCAGGTTCATGCCTTCTTGTCCGCCTCCGTATACAGTAAGCGGTTTTGCCATATCAAGTTTACTCAGGCGGACCGTCTCTTTGTGGACGACTTTGTAGGTAAAGTGCTTTCCGCCATACGTTACTGTCATTAGATCGCCATTATTGAGCCTACTGAGTTTTGAAAAGACACCACGGACATGTCCTGTGAGAAATACGGGACTACCCAGGTGTCCTGGCTGTGCGCTACCTTTCCAGCGACCAACTTCTGTATTGGATGCAGGCGAGGCAATATTATTGCTGGCGGTGAGTCCCAATTCGACAAGTGGTGCAGTGACGCCAATTGCAGGAATTGACAAGTTGTTCGTGGATACAGGTGGAACGGGTGTGGGAGTAGGGCTTGGTGACGGTGTTGGCGTAGGGGCGGGTGTTGGAGTTGGTATAGGTGATGGACTAGGAGCAGGGGAAGGGGTTGGCGTAGGAGTGGGTGTTGGTTCGGGAATTGGCGGTACTTCGGGTTCTTCTGTTTTTTCAAATAAGCTTATCAACCATGACCAAAATGAAGCGTTACCTGGGTGGTTGTTGGTGTTGGTTACGGGAGAGACGAGTGCACTGATAAAAATGACTATTGTCACCACAACAGTTGCAATAGGCAGGATCAAAAAACGATGTCGCATAATGAAGGATTTCCTTACTTAGGGTTCAATAATAAAAACCTCGGCCAATATCCCTCCGAGGTTTTTTGTAATTATATCATATATAATGTATATAAGCAATAATATATATCACTTGACGATATATCGACATACGATATAATGGACATATGAATGAAACATTATCGCAGTCAGAATTTTACATTGTACTCAGCCTTGCTATCAAAAGTCGGCATGGGTATGAAATCATGAAGCAGGTTGAACGAGATTCCGGCGGAAAGGTACTGCTTGGTCCAGGGACGCTGTATGGATCAATTAAGCGTATGCTTGGATCGCAGTTAATCGAAGAGGTGGAGGGAGACAATCCCCGGCGTAAGTACTACCGTCTGACTGAAAAAGGCAAGCGGCTTCTCTCGGCTGAGTTGGATCGCTATAACGATACGATTGAATTGGCAAAACGCAAGAAGCTCTTTGGGAATTTGGGCATAGAATGGATGGCATATGAAATATGAGGCGCAAGAATGATCGGTCACGTCAAGTATACGAGGTACTACTCGAGCTCTATCCTGCTGAGTATCGTCAAGAGTTCGGCGAGGAGATGCGCTATGTGTTTTCTGAGTTGCTCAAAGATGCGCGACCACAAGGAAGATATGCAATTCTCCGCCTGTGGGCGCGCACTATTGCGGACACGGGCTGGAGTGCTGCGGTACAACATGTAATGAATCATAAAGAAAGGAAAACTATGCAAAAGAATACGAACGATAAAATTATGAGAAATGGCGTATTTGGACAAATCGCCTTGATGACACTTTTGCTATTGTTGGTGCCACTGCTTGCAATGCAATTTAATACCGGTGTTAATTGGACGTTACTTGATTTTGTCGTCATGGGATTACTCATATTCAGTGTGAGCAGTTTATTTGTGGTTATTGCACGGAGGACGAGCAAAAAGCACCGCCTACTCGTGGCGGCTGGATGCGGTATTTTATTCGTCTATATCTGGGCAGAACTTGCGGTGGGTATCTTTTTGACTTGGGGTAGCTAGGGTTGCGAGAGGCGCAATAAGCTTTGCTTTATAGCTAAAACCGAGTACACTAATGGCAGAGCAAATTGCTTATGAATAGGGAGATGGGAAATGGATAATAATCCAAAAGAAGAACCGACAACCTCGAACGACGAAACGACAAATGATGATGTTGCGAAAGTGGAAAGCGCAGACATGACTAGTCCTCATGGTGAAGAGTCCAGTCAGACGGAGCAACAGCCATCAAAGATACCAATTGTAGAACCAAAAAAATCATACAAAAAAATGATTATTATTATCGCGACTATCATTGTCGCATTGTTACTGGCAGGTGGTGCGATCGGGTACTTCCTTTTCATGAAAGAGCTTGCGGGCAAGAACACTCAGCAGCAGTCTTCGGTCGTTGCCGAGCAGGAGTCGCAGGCTGAGGAAGAACCAGTAAGTCCCGCAATGACCCTTGTGGATACCGCAAAGACGGTCATGAAAGCGGATGTTGTTGATGCGACGCAGAATGAAGAGCTGTATGGCGAGATTGCCGATGGTACAGTCGTCTATTCAGTTCCTTCGTATCAGCTGAATGATAATGATTTTAGTAACTATCCAACGGAAGGATATGGTGCCGCCGTGTCATCACCCGAAGCTGAGACGAGTATCATTAAAAGTGACTATGAGGCGTTGATAGCATTACTGTCAGATGAGGAACTAGAGGAGAAACGATCTTTTAATGGTGGTATTGGTGGCGGTGAGTCGGCGATCTATGCCTCTGATGAGGTTGTTTGTAATATATCGTCCGTTTATGCGCTACGAGGTGTGAATTATGCAGGTATAGGCTGTGCTGACATCGTGAGTTACGAAGCGGGCGCCGAAGCGGTAAAGCCCTTCTATGATGCATACCTTCGAAGCACACCGGAGATTCCAGAGACCGATGAATTTGTATTGCAAATAGGAGCGCCTGATATTAATGATGGTGTCGAGGGATACAAAAACGCAAGCACCAGTATCACGTATGCCACGGGCTTTATGGGTCTCTTTTATCAAGAGCCAGCTACAGAAGACTGGACCTTTTATACAGGTGTTCAGGATACGCCATCTTGCGATAGTTTTGATACGAGTGTGTTACAAAATGCCTTCGCGGGACAGTCATGCGCTGACGGTAGCGGTAATACCGCAGTTGTAAAAGCGGAATAATGCGAACGGCTAGTCTCTATCGTTGTCGTCTAAATCGGTGACGTATTCGCGCTGATCATCATGTATGTCACTGTCGTCATCGGCATCATCAATATTTGTGCCGTCGTCAGTCTCTTCTTTGTCCAATTCTCGTTTTAATTCTTCGCTAGGAATGCCGAGCTCGGCTGCGGGATCTTCGCCCTCTTCTTGCATAACGGGATCAGCTGCATTGTCATCTGTAGTCAGATCATCCTGTTGGCTTTGTAGTATGATGTCGTCGTTTCTGCTGTTCATTATTTCCTCCTATTTTCATTATGGTCCTTCTAGCTGAAAATACAATGAATAAATCAGTATTCATTACCGGGAAAGAACGGGATTGAAATATATAAGATATTATTTTATAATTCATATTTATAATGTCTGGGATAGAAAGAGTTGTCGCAAAGGCGGGTGGAACGTCGAATGCTACTGCCGAGGCAGTGCAACAGTCGCTGTCATGGGCCGAGCAATCGGATATTTTTGTTGTGTCTGCACCTGGTGCCTTACCTGGTGATGGTGTGGAAACAGAAAAGGTAACAAAGTTACTCAAAAAAGCACGGCAAGACTATGTAAATCCGGATGGCCGCGGACGTATTTCACTGGAACTAGTTGATACGATTACAGAACGCTATGCGGCCATTGTGCATGGACTTGGTAGTAAAAGCATGCATAGCATGTGGATAGACGCAATCCCGGTACGAGTACATCAGGCGGTACTACAAAGTGAACATGCGGCGTCTATGCTAGGTGAACGTCTACAGGCTGAAATATATGAAGGTCAGGGCTTTACCTTGCTTGATCCCGGTCGGTCACGATACGACCTAGATGATGAGCCTACGTGGTGGCGACAGTGGCTCGATACTGTTGTGCAGAAAGACGGAAAGTATGTACTGCCTGGTAATACAACGCGAAGCAACGGACAATTGGTAACGTTTGACGAGGGTGGATCGGATATTAGCGGAGGACTGGCGGCATATGGGATTCACGCCGACCTCAACTTGAACCTGACGGACAATCCGGCGTTATCGGCAAATCCAAAAATCATTACACCATCGGATCGTGCGCAGTACATACCGCACATGCTATATGCTGAGGGTCGAGAGCTTGGAAGAAATGGCACAGGATTAGTGCATCCGGCGGCGATGACACCGCTTATGAAAGGTAATATTCCGACTGAGATTCG
>CETZ01029675.1_pt1 | contig 13326 bp, 8 predicted proteins | sample 531441 | NCBI WGS metagenome assembly CETZ01 (sample SAMEA2623098, study PRJEB7988) | marine metagenome | isolation source: saline water (ENVO:00002010), including | reverse complement strand
GAATCCTTGGCTGCACGAAATACTGCCTCGACATGATTCCGGTGCATTGGATTACGCGTCTGAAACGCTACGATCTGCGTCCAGCCCATCTTGGCAAAATAATCACGCAACTCCCGTGGCGTATAGCGCAATTCATTAAAATCATAGTAACTCGGCAGTTCGAGACCTTCCAGCGTACCGCCAACATAATATTCACCAGCGGTGTCGTGCAGGTACGCGACAGCCGGATGCGCCTTGTCATCAGCACCAAATACTAGTTCTGCCTCTGTGCTTTTGTTCGGCTTCCAGACATCGCCAACCGTCAGGATAGCTAATACAACGCCCTCCTGATCACGCAGGGCAACGCGCTCACCTTTTTTGAGGCTTTTCGCAAAGGCTGCATCGACATCCAAGGTAACAGGAATCGGCCACAGGGTACCATCGCCAAGGCGCATGTCCTTGCAGACGTTATCGTAATCGACTTGATTCAAAAAGCCCTTTAGTGGCGAGAAGCCGCCATTTAATAGCAATTCCGTATCGCAGACCTGTCGCGGCGAGAGATCCCAGCTCTTCAGTTTTGCGCTCTCTTCCTTTAGTTCCTTAGCCCGCCTTTCGCCGACCATCACATCAACCAATTTTCCCCCATGCGCAGCGCCGCTATCAGACATTTTTTCTCCCTATTCTCGCAGTTATTACTGTCCTTATAATAGCATATCTATAGGAGTGAGCCCATGGTAGAATAATAGGCAAGCAGTATGAAAAAGAAGATCCTCAAGCCCCTTATTAGTATCGCTGTCCTTGTTGTATTCACAGTACTCATCGGCCGTTATCTATTCGAGAACTGGCATGAGTTTACAAATATATCCATCACCGAACCTTACTACTTGATCCCAGCAGCACTCCTTATTGTCATCAATATCTACGCAACTGGTATAGTCCTCGACCTTGCGATAGAGCCGCACGGCGTCAAGCTCAGCAAGCGAGAGGCGTTTGGCCTCGCCAATATTACTCGATTCAGTAACCAGTTCTCCCCCAGTTATGTCGGTGCGACGCTCCGCGCCCGTTATATCAAGCGCTCATACGGTGTCTCATACACAAAATTCTCATCCAGTTTTCTTGTCAGTAATTTGTTACAATTCATGATATCCGGGCTACTTGCTATTACCGCTTTTCTTGTCGTCACACCTGTGCTCGATAACGGCCAACCGCTGATTTTTATTAGCATAGCTATTATTATCTTTTTGACGGCGCTATACATACCCATTCCGTATTTTATTCGTATGGCCAAAAAGATCGAGAATCGGAGAACAAGATTCGAAAAACTTTTTAGGTGGGGAGGTGAGCTATTAGAAGGCTATGCTACTGTGCGCAATCACCCAGGTATCCTACAGCACACCATCTTGTGGATGTTTGTTACCACCCTATCACTTGCTGGGGTCTTCTTCCTGTTATATGGTTCACTCGGTTCCCAGGTAAGTCTACTGGGGGCTCTCTTTATTGCAGCCCTTTCTAGCTGGTCAATTATCTTTGCAATTACCCCTGGTAATATCGGTGTACGCGAAGGTCTTATTGTGGTTGCCGCAGGTATTGTCGGAGCGAATATTGCCATCACCCTTGTGGTCGCTATACTATTACGATTATTAATGCTTCTAGTCTCAGGTTTCTTTAGTATCTTTTTTGCATCAAGAATGATCAGTCCACCGAATATAGGACAAGATAGGTTATAATATTACCCATGGCTCGATCCCTCGACTTCATTGTAATTGGTGCAGCCAAATCAGCTACAACAACACTTCATGAATTACTAAAAAATCATCCTGATATATACATACCCAATGCAAAGGAGGTGCCCTTTTTTAGTGATGAGGCTGTATTTCGGCGCGGACTAGAAAATTACTTTGAGACATATTTCAAACATGCAGGAAATACTCAGCGGCTAGGAACAATCACACCTCAATACATGATTGACGGTGATGATGTTGATACAGAAATAATCGCGAAGAGGATTCATGATAGTTTCCCCAAAGCCAAACTTATAGCCCTTCTGAGAAATCCTGCGGAAAGGGCTTTCTCGCATTATAAAATGGTTGTGCAGCGCGGCTATGAAACACGAAGTTTTGATACAATTGTCAACAGTGTGACAGACAACCCCGACCTAGCTCGAAAAAGTACGAAATCTTTAAAATCATACGTTTTTACGAGTGAGTATGGACGTATTCTAGAAAATTATTACAAATTATTTCCCAAAAATAACATCCTTGTCATTACTACCAATGAACTCAGGGATGATCCCGAAAAAACCATTCAGTCTATATGTAAATTCATCGGTGTTGACAGCACATATATACCAAAAGGGGCAAATAAAAAGCACAGGGAAGGCGGCAGTAAACCAAAATTGAGGCTTTTAACGCCAGGCTTCTTGTATAGTATTCCCTTCGTAGAAAGAGCTTGGAAAGGCCTAACCCCTCAGTTCATAAGGAAAAATGTTGAATATTTTTTGAATCTTTGGAATACGCGTCGTGATAATACAAAACTGGATAAGGATTCTGATACATACGCTAGATTAAGGCAGTTTTACAAAAATGACACGAACAAATTAGAGAAGATGGTAAGGAAGAAGATGCCCTGGAGTTATTAGGAGATCTTTGATAAATCTTTATAGACATTTATATATTGGTCGGCGATTCGAGACCAGCTATACATTTTTAATGTATATAACCTAGCTTTTTGTCCCATTTTTCTACGTTCACTTACCGGCATCCCGAGTATCTTGGTAATTTCAGAGCTAAAACCTACAGTATCCTGCGTCCTTAGAAGCGTTCCGTTCTGACCATTAACTAGAGCATCGGCAATACCCTCAAGATTACTAGCTACAACAGGCACCGCTGCGTTTGCCGCCTCATGCGCTACAATTCCAAAGCCCTCCATATCACCCTTTACAACAATATTGGGCATCACAAAAACATCACACGACTGATACAGCAAAGAGCGTGTCTCGTTGTCCACTCGTCCTAGCATGGCTACGTTATTCTGCATATTCATCTGTTTAATAGCTACGTGTATATTATCTCTTTCTGCTCCATCACCAGCCACTAAATATATAACGTTGGGTAATTGTTTAGTAATTTCAGGCAAGACTTTTCGGACAAACCACTCCACACCCTTACGCTTTACTAGTCGACCCGTGGTCAATAATACTTCTCTGTTGGTTAAACTGATTCCTATTTCTTTTGCGAGCTTACCTTTGTTTGGTCGTGGCTTGCCATAATCATCAGCCGTACCTAAAGTTATCACCCGACTCTTCTTACTGCTAACACCTCTCTTGATGACCTCTTCTTGTGTCGCAGAACTATTAGAGATTACAATGTCCGCACGTCGTACAAACGGCAGGATAAGATTTTGGTAATAAAATTTTTCATAGGTAATATCCAGGCCGTGCGTAACAAGTGCGTATGGTCTTTTATAGATCTTACTCAGTAACCAACCGAGCGGTGCCTGCACTGCGTCTTGTATATGAATAACTTTGATGCTTCTGTCAGCAATAAGTAACCAGCTGGCGTGAAAAAAGAATACAATGAACACAAATGGTAGCCACTTATTCGAGCCACCCCAGCTAACTCTTCTTACTACAATTTTTTCCGAAAGAGCATTTGATAAATCGTACGCAAAGCGCTCCATTCCACCGACGGATGGCGGGAAGCGCCTAGTAATAAATAAGACCGTTGTCTCATTGTGCTTCGAGCGGGATGATTTTACCATTGTCGTTAACCTTTCCTATTAATATCTTGGTACTTCCGGTAGTGACCATTGTAGGTGGACGTCGATAAACGAGTTCTATATTCTGCGTTACTTTATCAGTAACGTGTGACAAATTACTACCATCAGGAAGCATATCCCTATCCGAATCGTATACACCCACTAGTAGCTCTTGCTTAGTTGACAGTTGAACCTTGACATCCTCAAGGTCTTCAGGGCTAATCTTTTCATCTGACGATACATACCTTATGGCATCGACTTCGCAGAAAGCTCTCGAACTTATTGTCGTCTCTAGACCCGCGCGACCAAGCCAGATAATCATTGAGGGTTTCGGAATACTCCGACAAGTGTCATTAATTGCCTGTCCTTCCTTGAATGCGGAGAATCCGAGAAATGGAAGTCCTATAACTAGCGGGGACAGTACCCCTATGAATACTATCGCACCTACAGCTAATCGTGACTGAAAATTTTGTAATCTCTTAGTTTTTGCCAAGTACTCATAGCTTGCTTGAATCATATAGAGCGCCGCGAATATGAGGCCGGGAAACACAACAGGGAGCAACCTTCTAGACGCCCACACTTGATCCGGTGATATCCTCGGGCGGGTAACATACAGTAAGACTATGGCTGTAATGATCAGAAAAACTGGAGCAAGCCTCAGTGCCGCCTCCCTATATTTCATTATTCTGTATCCAATCAAGGCCATTCCAGTGACCCCAGCAACAAACAATATGGGGCCTAGATATGCCCCAATCCAAAGCACCACCAATTCTGATCTATGTCCCGGATCCTCCATCCAGAAGAATCTTGAGGCCATAATTACCCAGTAAAGCAAAACTGAGACGGCAAGCACCTTGGCCCGCTGCTTCTTTGTCAACTCATGAATCTTTTCTATATACTGTGTTTTCCAAGAAAGGAGGATGAGAATAGCCGAGAGTATGAGAACGGCAACAATAAGGTATAGTTCGAGTGATATATATCTCCACTCGCTCGCAAAGTATCCGCTAGAAACAATATAAGCATCAAGGAAACCTACTGTCGCAGCCGGGACCAAGCCGCCCATAAACCATCCGGTCTGCCAGAGCGCCTTCTTCCTCTCGACTCTTTTGCTCAAAATCACGTACATTCCCAAGAATGCTATGATCGCAGCAATCGAAATATAGGTGTCAACACGAGCAGCAGTCCCAGCTCCCATGACTAGGCCTGCAAGAAACCAGAGTTGAATGCTTTGCTTGTTGATGGCATGAAACAGAAGTGTTATCGATCCAAAAATACATATTAGTGACAGTATCTCAGAGTAGGCGTCTCTCGAGAAATACATAAATGGCAGTAGTAATGACAGCCCGACCATTGCTAAAAATGCAAAACGTGCCTTCAATATACACAAACAAAATGCAAAAAATGATAAAAGTGCAAAGCCACCCAAAACAACATTTCCATTAAATATTGCTTCATCACCGAAGAAACGAGCGGAAAGGCCCAGTAGCGCTGGCAGTGCATGGACTCCCTGGGAAAAGAGCTCGCTATTATCGAGTCTACTCGTATCGAATCCAGCTGCGGTACTAGAATAGAATTCTCCATCTCCTATAGCAACTTTTTCTATATTCAAATCGTTCTCGTTTTGGAGTAATTTCGCAGAAACGGTGTATATAGCAGGGTCTCTGTTTATAAATACATGTTCAGAATTAAATACAAGATTATAGCCAGTCCATAAAAGGATAGAGAATAGACTCAGCAGTATAAAGACTAGCGTTTCACGGTTAGCAATATAGTAACTATCTTGCTGTTGTTTCCAAATAATGTAGCCAGCAGCAATAGCCGCAAGTACTCCACAAGGCACGACAAGGTATGTTTCAAATATGCCAATCACTAATAAGATGACTGACACGAGAGTGAAGGTAATAAGCATTACAGGCAGTGTAATGATTGCAAAATGGAGATATTGCTGAAATTTAAATTGATCAACAAAAGCTTGCATGGCCTCATTTATAATATCATCAAGATAAAGCATTTGCTCACTCTCGAAAAAAGCGTTAGAATAATAGGAGGGACACTAACAGTATGAAAATAAAAAAACAAGATACCACGAGAAAATCGCTTATAGTTACGACAGTAGTTATATTCTTTTTGCTTATTGGCGGAGTCCTCCTTTATCTTTATGTGAATAATGGCAACTTGAATCTTTTTTCCGACAATCGGGACGAGAGTACTTCTTCGGTTGACGACGAAGGGGATGTTAACCTAGATGAGCCTACATCTGACCAGGTCAGTGCTGGAACAGAGACAAAGAGCAATTCTCTCAAGAATAATCCCGACAACGACATTACAGTAAAAAATGATGATGCTATTGGTATTGATGTCACTGCCGTCAAGACTCAAGATAGCGACATGATACATATCCAGACGAGAATCAAAAAATTGACTACGACAGGAGCATGTACGTTAACCCTAACGAAAGGCGACGTTTCCAAAAAATATCCCGAGGTCGGTGTTCAAGCACTCTCAGACTACTCAACTTGCAAAGGTTTCAAGATAGACTCTTCTTCATTATCACCAGGAACATGGAGCATCGACGTCGAATTCAAAGATAGCACATCGAGGGGAAATGCAACAACAACTATACAGGTATAAGTAATGCGTATAATTTTAAGAATTAAAAAAGAAAGAATTATACTATACGCTGTGATGGCCACGACCCTATTAAGTGTAGTCTTGGGCGGCTTCCGCGCTGGCACTAGCAGTGCAATTAGTGCTTCGGATTTTAAAGCAGGGAATATTATTAGTGATAGCATCTTTACTGCAAAAGACTCAATGAGTGCACAAGATATTCAAAACTTTCTCAATAGCAAAGTTCCTAGCTGCGACACTAATGGTCAGCGAAACTCCGAAATGAATAACTATGGTGTACCCGACTATAATGGTAATGGATCAATACAGCGCTGGGAATGGGGCAAGAAAAAGTATGGTCAAACTACCTTTAAGTGCCTCAAGAACTACTCCCAGAACGGCAAGACTGCAGCAAGAATGATCTATGACAATGCTCAGAAATATTCGATCAGTCCAAAGGTATTAATTGTACTTTTGCAAAAAGAACAAGGCCTCATCACTGATACCTGGCCGTTGAACGTCCAATACCGCAGCGCCACAGGCTACGGCTGCCCCGATACGGCTGCTTGCGATTCGGACTATTATGGACTTTCAAATCAACTCATATGGGCATCAAAGATGTTCAGGTCTATCTTGAACGACTCACCCGGCTGGTACACGCCTTATGAGCTTGGCAACAACTCAATTCCGTGGAATCCTGACACCACTAGATGCGGATATAGCACTGTCAATATCCAAAACAGGGCAACCCAGGCACTCTATAACTACACTCCATACCGCCCGAACTCTGCTGCGCTAAATAGTGGCTATGGTTCTGGCGACTCGTGTAGTTCATATGGAAATCGTAATTTTTGGCTTTACTTTAATGACTGGTTTGGCAACACAACAACTCCTTACGATGCTGAAGTCAGTGATGTACGTCTTTATAACAACTCATCGAGAACTAGTGAGATTAGCAAGACTGCTAATAAGTACTCTGTGACGCCGGGTCAAACAGTTTATGTCACTATAGATGTTAAAAATATTGGGCCCAAGACATTGTCACAAAGCTTTTTTAAGGTAGGAACTACCTCGCCCCTTGATAGACGTAGTGTATTCGCTGACAGCTCTTGGTTAAGCAGTGGTAGGCCCGCAGCATTAGAACAAACCTCCATTAGTACAAATGAATCCGGGTCCTTTCTGTTCAGCATGAAGATTCCCCGAGACATAACCTTAATAGAAGAGAAATTTGGACTTGTTGCCGAAGGCAGGAAATGGATCAGTATCAGCTCGATTATTTTACCCCTCAATATAGTCCCGAGCTCTTCTTATGACGTAGCTATTCAGTCACAGCAATTGTACCTCAACCAGCCAATGACTGTAAAAGTAAAAAATGGCTCTACACTACGATTTGGACAGAAGCTATATGGCAAGGTAGTAGTCAAAAATATAGGTTCACAAACATTGACTCAAGGCATCACAAAAATTGCTCCGACTAACCCTCACGATAGATCTGATAGCGATTTTAGGGATGATACGTGGCTGAGCCCTACAAGAATTGCGCTCATTAATAAAACCATTGCAACCGGCGAAACAGGCACCTTCACATTCACCCTTTCGCCTCCCGAAAATGCCGATGGAGCTTACAATGAAGACTTTGGCTTCTTGGTCGAAGGCGCTTCGTGGATGGATATGGAAAAGATCAACGTTTCAGTTGCAGTACGTGAGGATGGACCAATATTACAATCTGGCAGTATACTGCAGGTTGGCGAATCTATGAAGGTTTACAATCGAAAACTAGTTCTGCAGGGTGATGGTAACCTCGTTCTATACGGTAACGGCAAGGCTCTATGGAGCACAAGAACGAGTGGCAAAGGAGTCAACAGACTGGTCGTTCAAAGCGATGGCAACTTAGTCTTGTACAATAACGGCAAAGCATTATGGAGCTCGAGAACCAATGGCCAGGGCACTTCCAGATTAGTTCTGCAAGGTGATGGTAACCTCGTTCTATACAAACTCCAAGGACGCCCAACTTGGTGGACTGGTACACAGAGTTCTTGAATACATACCACTTGTCTCTGATATAATAATCATAGTATGAAGAGGATATACATTGAGGGTCTTGGCCTGATTGATGGCCACTTTAGCGGTATTGGTCAGTACATATTAGGTATCTTGCGTGGTATGGATCAACTGATTGACGAAAGCCAGTCGACAGGTAAACAATATCCACCGGTATACGTCATTATTCCTTATGACAAAGTCGAACGTTTTCAGGAATTCAAGTTTCGCCATATTCGCTACAAGCGTCTTCCGATCCCATTTCGCTACCTGGCAAAGCTCTGGCATCATAGTCTTGTACCACCTATCGATCTTTGGTGTGGCCGTGGTACGTATTTTTTTCCTCGTTTTGTTGATATGCCGTTACTTTTTAGTAGAAATGCCGGGCTCGTTATTTATGATTTGTCATACGAACTGCACCGAGAATTTGCCGACGAAGCAAACGCACGCTTCCTGTCCGCAAAGGTGAGACGTTCATTAAAACGAACATCTAACATTATTACTATCTCAGAAAATGCCAAGAAAGAAATCGTAGATTTCTATAAATTTTCAGAAAAGCATGTCCATGTAGCAACTCCCGCGACAGACCAAACCATTCTTTACAAAAGAAGTACTAAAGAGATCCAACGAGTAAAGATGAAGTATGGCATAGAAGCCGAGAACTATATCTTAGCCCTATCCAACCTAGAGCCTCGTAAAAACCTGCAAGCACTCGTAGAGGCGTATTGTGACTTACCGCAGTCCAAGCGCAACAAGACAGCTCTACTCCTTGTCGGCGTGAGCGGCTGGAAGGCAGATGCTCTCTTTGCGGATATTATTGATAGGGTTGCCAATGGCTACAATATTATCCGCCCCTCCCACTACGTAGATGACAAGGACAAAGCTGCTATTATTTCAGGTGCATCGCTCTTGGTTTATCCAAGTCATTATGAGGGCTTTGGCATGCCGCCACTTGAAGCACTTGCCTGCGGTGTGCCTGTGATAACAGCCGATAACTCATCCCTTCCAGAGGTTGTTAAGGGGGTTGGCGCAATGGTCGATGTTTCAAAGAGCAACAAACCTCTAGAGAGGGAGCTGGCTAACGCCATGAATAATCTAGTCGAGCTACAGTCTTTGGCCCACACAGCCGGGCCAAAGCGCGCAAGCGAGTTCTCGTGGAAGAAAAGCGCTCAGGTATATTTTAATATCGCTCAGGAGAAGCACTAATGACAACCATAGGCATAGACCTCACACCTATACAAGGCCCACATCGCATGCGAGGTGTTGGCGCTACAGTAATCAACGTGCTTCGCTCTATACCAGACGAATTCAAGCAAAAACACCATTATGTGTTCTACTGCCACGAGGATTCACATGCAGAGGCTCTCGAGCTTATTCATGCTAGCACATTCCCAAACACCACCGTCCGTAGCGTAGAGCCACGAGATTTAAATCGTTATCATAGCATTAAAACACCTCGTGGCTTACTACAGCTACCCGCTCGCATACTAGAGAGAGTCCAAGACCGCATTGAGGGTGATCACCGTATAAAAGATATTGTCGACCTAGATATTTTTTTACAGTTCGAGCAGGATATTGTGCCGCCACGCGGCGTGAAAACGGTTATGATTGGGTATGACCTTATTCCCTATGTACTGGAAAGTGATTACTTGTGGTCCTACAAAACAGCAAGACAAAACCATCGCTATTCTATACTCGCGTCCGTTAAAGCCTACATAAAACGGAGATTTTACCGCAATAATCTGCGTGCATGTGTTAAACGCGCACGAAAAGTAATTGCTATATCACATCAAACAAAATCAGACTTTGTACGTTATTTAAAGGTTTCCGACAGCAAAATAACGGTAAGCTATCTAGGTATCAATAAAAGCAGTTTGAAGAGTCTACCAAAGCCAGATTCAGTTATCCGCTACATACATTCTTCCTGGGGGGATATACCCGTAGAGACCTCACTGCCCGCCAAACCGTTTTTGCTTTTTGTAGGAGGGGCCGATCCGCGTCGTAAATTAACAGACCTTGTTGCGGTCTACAATTTACTAAAAGCGCAAGGCCGCGATATCGCACTTGTTCTCGCTGGAGACACTATGCTTGGCTTTAGTAGTGTACCAAACATGCCCCTGCAACAAGCACTCCTCAACAGCTCCTATCCTGAAGATATCTACATGCTTGGGTTTGTAGACGAGGATACTCGCGAATGGCTGTACAAGAATGCTATTGCCTTCGTATATCCTAGTCGTTATGAAGGCTTCGGTCTCCCCATTCTAGAAGCGATGCAATACGGCACCCCTGTTATTACCTATAAAAACTCATCAATACAAGAGATTGCTAAAGATAGCGCACTTTACGCACATGATGATAAGACCTTGTTTGAGCAAGTAAAGTCACTCTCAGAAAATATTGATCTGACTAAAAAATACCGCACTGAAGGCGCAAAACTTGCAAAAGATTACGCGTGGGAAAAGACAAGTAGCGATATTATGAATATTTGCGAGGAAGTTACTAAATGAACGAGAAGTTAAAGAATAACCTTTTGGAAATAAAAAGACTTATTGAAAGTATTAAATAGTTAGCGTTCAATACTTTTATCTATAGTCTGGCTATCGAGTGCTTCGACCGTTTTCTCAAACGAAACATCTTCCTCGCACCCTATCGATACGCTATCATACCGTCCGCTTGCCGTCCGCATGTCTTTGCCATTTTTTTGCACCACAAAATTGATGTCTTTTATACCCGTTGTTCCACAGTGTATAGGGAGCTCAATCCAGCCCTCCCGCAGACCATTCACCGCATAGTCAGTTTGTACCTTCAAGTGCTCAGATTTATTCAGTCCAGCACTGTTCTGAACCAGTATTTGGTATTCTGCTCCATGGGTTGGTTTCAAAATCTTGAAATTAATTTCTATTCGATGCATCATGTGTGGCTGTGCAGCAAAGATGTACGGTACACCAAATAGTTTCACCGTATCTCCATCATCTCCTTTAAAACTTATATCTCCATGGACCATATTTAGTTCGCGACAATACTCGAAAGCGGCTTTACGCAACTTTTTCGTTACCAGGTGCGGCGTATGTTGTTCTTTCTTGATAGCTAGTTTTTCGCTAAGTGGTGACGATAGCTTTAATCCATAAAAGAAGTTATCTGTATCTTCGTATATGTGGCTGTAGTAGTTTTCGTATGTGTATTTAGACGGGACGTAGTTGAACTGCCAATCATTTGGATGTGCTGGCCAATTCAGTGTTTCATATAAATTCTTCTGGACCATCGTTGGGTAATTCGTTGCTACATAGTTAAAATACATTGACCATTCGTCGACTTGCTTGTCGCCTATTTGCGACTGTAGTTTATCGAGCATCTCGCTGAAGAGCGTTTTGTTAATGACTTGAGGGCAATGTGACGAATAGCTAAGAAGCTCAAGATGGTTACGCTGTAGCAACTCGGTGGTTTGCTGTTGACCAATGTCGTAGCTAGTATCAATTCGCTTCTGGCTCAAAAGATCGTTATAGAAATAGGCTTTGTAGCGGCCGTTTTCTATATAATGCTCAATACCAACCCTCCTAATGGGAAGATTATCGTCATCAAGCATTATGTACTGTTCGTCCAATAGCTTAAGCCTGGGTACTGCTGCGCGTAGCATCCAATTTTTCTTTTGATGCGGAGCCTTCACAAACACATCGAACTCTTTCCCCAGCAGCTTCTGTTCGTCCACTACGATAATTTTGTGCTTGGACTTGATATTCTTATAGATAGGCATGAGCTTCTTCTGCGTGATAACAACATACTCTTTCACCATTGATGAATATCTATCTGTTTGCCTTATGCATCGCTCAAAATCATCTGGGCGTATACTAATAACAACGTGCTGTAGATTTTTTTCAGTTCCTAGGGTTGGTTTATTAAGGTCGTGCACGATTGCTTTATGGATTGTCTTGTATACTGTACCCCACTGAATAGTCCCATAATAGCGTTTAATTTTATTAACCTTGTTTTTGTAGAAAGACTTGTTGGAATAGAGCCTTATCATACTCTCAAGTTCATTCTCGCTGCCGAACTGTACGTAATCAGCAAAGTCTAAACCAACTTCATACATCGAACTATTGCGGGAAGTTATGATGGGCCTATTGTACTTTAGTGCCTCCGCCACAGGCAGCCCGTAGCCCTCGTGCTTTGATAGGTACACATTCAAAAAACTTTTTTTGTAGAGCTTCTCTAAATCGTAGTCGTCAACATCTTTTAACCAAAAAACATTTCTATTAAATAGCTCATCTTGCGTTAGCTTAGTGATAAACCTTTCGTTGCTCCACCCCTGTCTACCAACGAATACCAATTTTAGTTTTTTATCGTGTTTGTGTATTTTCTTGAATGTATCAAAAAGCAGCTCTTGATCCTTACGTGGCTCCAAAGTTCCAACAAAAAGAATATACTTACTCCACAATATTTTGCGTAAGCGTTTCGGGTATTTGTCATTTTTACTCTTCAAAGCAAAATCACTACCAAGCCCTGTCACAAGTGTACTGATATGACGATCTACGCCCCGTTCCATTTTGTATTGCAAGAAATCTTTCTCGCTTGATCGTGAGTCGGTCATAACCATATCCGCATACTCATAAACTGCTTCTAAGAACTTCGGGAAATCCTTTTGCGTTTGCGGGTGCGTCAATTCCTTTTGATAAATCGGCGTAAGATCATAGATGTAGGTATATACCTTCGCATTATTAGACTTCAGCATTGCATATAATTCACGCCTGTCTGGTTTGCTGCTCCACACCAAATCGATATCAAAAAATATATCACCATCTTTTATCTGAGTAATTTCGATTTCGTGTGTTGGATTGAGTGCTTCATAGTGAAGCGAGCTGGCAAGTTCTTTCATGTCGTGGTTTGCGAATACAGCGTACTTACCCCTGGTATCATCGTAAAAAATTGCTTTAGCGTCATAGCCTTCCG
>CETZ01264351.1_pt1 | contig 13338 bp, 12 predicted proteins | sample 531441 | NCBI WGS metagenome assembly CETZ01 (sample SAMEA2623098, study PRJEB7988) | marine metagenome | isolation source: saline water (ENVO:00002010), including | reverse complement strand
GAGTCATATTCAGTGATGGCATTGAATCGGATTTTATGGTTTTTAATACAGGAGCAAGAGTAGAGATAACCTTAGCAAATCATAAAGCTCAACTGATTTCACTATGAATACTTATTTTAGCGTTTGATAAACGCAAAAAATGAAACAGGCTATCAAATTAATGGTTGATGCGGTTGTGTTTGGTTACCAGGACCGAAAACTATCTGTTCTTCTTATAAAAAGGAAATACAAGCCTTTTCAGGACAGTTGGGCCTTGCCAGGAGGTTATGTTAAGGATAAAGAACCTTTAGAAGAAGCGGTAGAACGGGAGCTTTATGAGGAGACCGGAGTAAAAATAGATTACCTAGAGCAACTTTACACCTTTGGGAACCCGGATCGTGATCCAAGAGGACGTTTAGTAAGTGTAGCATATTTTGGGCTTGTCAGACCGGATAAATTCTCAATTACTGCAGATACTGACGCGGTTGATGTAGAATGGTTTGACACCAATAAACTTCCGTCTTTAGCCTTTGATCATGCTCATATCCTGAAATCTGCATTGCAACGCCTTCGAGCCAAGATTAGTTACGAGCCTGTTGGCTTTGAACTACTGGATTCTAAATTCCTTTTTGGAGAGCTGGAAAAACTCTATATGACCATTCTTGGACGAGACATTGACCGTAGAAACTTCCGCAAAAAAATGCTGGGTCTGGATATTCTGGATCAATTAGATGAAAAGGTATCCGAAGGTCGTGGCCGACCGGCTAATCTATTTCAATTTAGTAAAGAGCGCTATTTCCGTAAAAAGAAAGAAGGGATTGTGTTTGAAATCTGAGAATATTAGAGTGACTCTTTTTCTTAGTTTAAGTTATGCACTTAATAGTAGCCATCCAATATCCAAATCGTTTAGTGCGTTAGTTTTAAGAACCTGCTAAAACTAACCGCCATGAAGTATGCCTGTTTTTCCCTAATTGGTCTGTTACTACTAAGCGTAGCCTGCCAAAATCCCTCTCCAAAGCAAACCAAAGTTAAAGTGGTTACTCTGCCCTCTGATCCTAAGGAAGCTGAGAGCATCCCTGTGAGGCGGGATAGCATTATTCTAAAGGAGAAGGAAGAAGAAAAAATGAAGGTACTACCTGAACCCGTCAAAGCTATCAGTTCATCGAAGCCGGTTAAACCAGTTGTTACTTATGGTAGCCTGAATGAAGTCTTCGAAAGCCTCAGAAAACCAAAACAGATTTTTCAGGGTAATGCTTCTGAGGATTTTACCATTCAAGGAAATCAAGGAACCCATATCACTTTTACCGCCAATAGTTTTACAGATGCCAATGGGAATACCGTGAGCGGTATGGTTGAAGTTGAACTGGAAGAATACTACTCCACTTCCGATATCCTATCCGCTAAACTTACCACATCTACCAAAGATAAATTGCTGGAAACGGGAGGAATGATTAACCTACAGGTACTCAGCAATGGCAAAGCCTGTAAGCTTAAGAGCGGGCAATCTGTACAACTGGAGTTCGCTACTAGTGATATGAACAACATGCAGCTGTTTGATGGAAGGCGTAACACTCAGGGCACGATGCAATGGACAGCTCAACAAACAGAGTATGTGGAAACATACATAGGCTGTGGGTTTTACCCTGAGAAAAAAAGAAAGGAACTGGTTTTCCTGAATAATTTCATCAGGGAAGTGAGTCGTGAGATCTATTATCCAAATACCGCTGCCAAAAGAAATATTCAGGGGCGGGTAATGGTGCAATTTTTCATTGACAAAGCCGGTCGTATTCGCAGGCCTCAGATTGTACTGAGTCCGGATAATGCCCTTTCTAAATCGGTGTTGTACGCGCTAAATAATTATCCGCAATTGCGATTGGATGATTACGAATTTGTTCCCCTAAACAAGTCAATGATACTTCCAGTACAATTTACTTTTGACGAAGGCCAGGATCTGAGTAGCTTGTTACCGGATGAGGAAACCGAAAAAAAGATCATGGCTACAAAAATAGAAATGGCCGATGGTGACGGTCCACCCAAAGCTATGGGATACGGACAAATCATTCAACCAACCCGCCAGGAGAGGGTGAATCTTAACCGACAGGTTTCCAGGTCAATCCTGCAATCTACAAGCCTTGGATGGATCAATTGTGACCGCTTTTTGAAGGAGGAGCAAAGCGCTCAACTTATAGTTAACTGCAACGCCCCTTCTTCTTGTGAAGCTATCCAATATCTGATTTTTAAGGATATACGGTCAATATTATCAGCTTACCCACGAGAAAATGGACAGGTTGTCTTTGAAAAGATACCTGCTGGTAAGGAGGCTATATTAGTAGCTATTCGCCTGGAGGCAGGAATACTTAAAGTGGCTTTCAAGGATATCATTACCACTGAAATACCAGAACCTATCAAAAATTTGACTTTTGAAAGCATGTCTGAAAAAGAATTTATGCAAAGGCTCAATGGAGTAGGGTACGGGCTTGTAAGCATGCGTTAGTTTCTTTTTGGGCTTCACAACTATGGTAAATAGATTTTCGTCTTTAATGAGTTTGGTGGTGTTGACTAACTGTTTTGGATAGCATTATAAGCAGGACATTTGTACATAATCTGATTTATCCTTTATTTAGTCGCCTGCTAAATCTTAACCTATGAATGCAGCTATTACCCTGGCGGAACTCCCCGCCAATTTTACGTCTACCCGTGCGTCCTACAAAGCCAAAGCGCTGATTGCCACCCTGGGAATAGTCCTCTTCTTGCTGTGCTACTTTGCCATGTTGGTTGGCTTTGTCTTCCTGTTTCGCTATACCGTACTATATGATATGGGGTCTATTAACAAGTTCACCATTTTACTGAAGATCGGAGCTGTGGCGGGTTCAGGGATGCTTTTGCTGTTTGGTATTAAATTCATGTTTAAAAAGGCTCAGAAGTTTGAAGGAAAAAGTGTGGAGATCACCCCGGAAAGCGAGCCTGAGCTGTATGCTTTTATCCAGGATCTGGTGAAACAAACCGGTGCGCCCAGGCCCAAATACATTGGGGTGAATAATGATGTCAACGCCTTTGTGTATTACGGCAATACTTTCCTGAGTCTCTTTCTCCCAGCCCGTAAGAACCTGATGATCGGGATGGGCCTGATGAACGGGCTGAATGTTTCTGAATTCAAAGCCGTTCTGGCCCATGAGTTCGGGCATTTCTCACAGTCCAGTATGCGGGTAGGGAGCTATGTATACATGGCCAACCGCATTATTCATGATATGGTATACAACCGTGACCGTTGGGATATGGCCCTGGATCAGTGGCGCGGATTGGATATCAGGTTATCCTTTATGGCGTATGCCCTAATGCCTGTAGTATGGCTAGTGCGCCAGTTTATGGTGCTTTTCTATAAATTACTTAACCTGTTGTACGCTTCCCTGCAACGCGAGATGGAATTTCATGCCGATAAAGTAGCGGTGAGCGTTTCTGGCAGCGATGCCATTGTAACCGCTCTCTGGAAACTGGAATTTGCCTCGGCTGCCATGCAACAGGCTTATCAGAATGTATATTATGCAGCCAAACAAGATATTTACTCTGAAAATATGTACGATCAGCAAGGGGCCATACTGGAAAGCTTTAAACCCCGGATGCAACAACTTATTTCGGAGATGAAAGTGAATGAGCAGGGAGTGAAAAAGGTTTTTGGTGAAGAAGTGTACAGTACTCTTTCCATGTATGACAGCCACCCGCCCAGCTCTGACCGGGAGCGCAACGCCAAAACCCCCTACATCACGGCAGAAATGGATGAAAGGCACACCACCGTTCTTTTTCAAAAGGCTATAGAAGTCCAGAAGAAACTTACTGAAGAACTTTATATAGAAGGCTACGGCCTGGAAGCAGAAGAGTGGCAAAGCAAAGCCTCCAATGTGGCCATGGAACAATTTATAAAAGAAGAAAAGGGTGATAGTGAAGCCTTTCCACCTGAACTGCTCAATACCTTTAACCTACGTCTTACTGCTAAGCCCGATTTAGAAAGTATAACTACCCAAAACCCTTTTACCAATCTGGATAGGAAGAATATCCTGGACAAATACAAGATGTTGGTGAATGATAAGCTCGCAAAGCTAACCGAGCCGGTAAACAATTTTGATCAGGAACTAAATCGCGCACAGCAAATAGCCCAAGGTATAGTAAAAGACAAAAAGTTTGAATTTGGTGGGATAACCTACAACCGGAAGAATATTAATAATGCTATTAACTACATCGGGAGGGCAAAGCAGAAATACCTGAACGAATCATTTGGAGAATGGGATAATGAATTCCTGAACCTGTCCTACGCTTATGCCTGTAGTGGGGACAGAGGGGAGGAATTAATTCAAAACCTTCAACAGTTCAGCGATATACAGGAGGTTATGCGACAAATTGTGGATGCCCAATCCGCATTGTTTGCCCTGATCAACGAAATAATGGAGATGAATGAGGCTACAGAAAACGATCTCAGGAATTTCAGGCGTAAGGTGACCAACCGGGTAACCTCAGCCGTAAACCAATCTTTGAAAAACCTGGGTGAAATTGAGTTTGTACCGTTGCCCAATATTGCCGGGAGGGAACAACTGCTTAAGGTAACTACTGATAATATGACTTTAGTAACTCTTAGTCCGGAATGTTTTAATGACGGAACGCTTAAACAACTGCTGGATCAATTGGAAAACCTGGTGTTCAATCTGAACCGCGTACAGATGAAAGCCCTGGCCCAGGTGATAAGGGTATCCGGGTTAAAACTGAACTAACGGAGAAGTTAAGGTTCAATAATCCCCTCCTTAATAGCCTTTACAATAAGCCCGGCCGTATTCTTTACACCCATTTTTTCGAACAGGTTTTTACGGTGCCCTTCCACCGTGCGCTGGCTGATGTATAGTTTTTCCGCAATTTCACGGGCGGTGAACTCCTGGCAAATCAATTGCAATACTTCCAGTTCTCTGGAGGTAACAGTTTCAAAATTCTTAAGGCGGGGCTTTTTAACACTGTGATTTTGTAAACCGCTGATCATGGCTTTTGCCAGTGGACCGCTAAAATAATAGCCCTGGTCTACCACGCCCCGGATGGTTTTTTCCAGGTCCTCTGCCGAACAATCCTTTAACAGGTAACTACTGGAGCCCATTTCCATCAGGTACGCCATCATTTTAGGATCACTATGCATGGTTAATACCACCACTTTCATTTCCGGGTAGGGAACCCTTATCTTTTCCAGTACTTCCAGGCCATCACTGCCGGGCATGTCCAGGTCCAGGAGGAGAACATCAATTTTACGTTCTTTTAAGCCCTGTAGCAGTTCATCATACCCGGAAGCTTCCAGTTGCATGGAAATGCCGTCCATTTGGTTTACCAGGAAGCTGATACCCTCCCGGAAAAGCTTGTGATCATCAATTATGGCAACTTCTATCATGACCAGAGTATTAAGGTTTGTGTTTGGAGGAGATTTTCAGGGCCAGTCCACCTTTTTCCCTTTCCAACCATTCAAGAGTACCTTCCATTAAACTAAGGCGACTTTTCAGGTTACGGAAGCCCAGACCCTGGTTTAAATCAGGTGAGTTAGTAAGACCTATGCCATTGTCTTCATATACAAGAACCAGTCGCTCTGCCTTACTTTGCAATTGAATGGAAATATGAGTGGCCTGAGCGTGTTTTACAGTGTTGTTAATCAATTCCTGGATTATACGGTACCAGTTGAGTTGAAACTCCTGGCTCAGGTCTTCTTTAATGGCAGCGCTAAATGAAATGGATAGTGCTCCGGAGCCTTGTACTTGTTCCACCAGATTGCCGATAGCATTTTCCAGACCCAGCCGTTCTAAGACCACGGGCCTTAGGTCTTGAGAAATCCTGCGCATGCTGTTCATGGTTTCGCTCATCAGGTTCACAGCCTTATCTTTTACCTGGTAAAACTGACCCTCTTCCATCTGAGTACTGAGGTGATTTACATATAGTTTAGCAGTGGTAAGCATTACACCTACTTCATCATGCAGGTCTTTTCCAATACGGTTACGCTCCTTCTCCTGACTCATAAAGTTAGCTCTTAAAAGCTCTTGCTGATGCTCACTTTCTTTCTGTTGATGTTCTCGTTGTTGCCGTAGTAACCTCCTTTGATAAGCCATGAAAATAAAAACAAGAGCCAAAGCCAGGGTAAGCATCCCCAGCATGGCGGACAGTATTATTTCATCCTGTATCACTCTTCTTTAGCCTTTATCCAAAGTGCCATAGCATAAAAGCCGTTCAGTAGTACGTTTAAAAATACGTTTAGGCTCCAGACCAAAGGTAGTATACCGGAGCCGGATTCGATCATGGGATTAATGAATAGAAAGAGTAGTAGAGTACCGGAGCTGTACAGAAAAATACCGGTGTTCAACCAAAGCATAGGTCTGTTTTTTACGGTGAGATTTACGCTGGAGGTAAGATCCTTGTGAAAAAACAGCAGGGATAAGGCCATAAAAACACTTAAGGAAAGGCCAATGCTGTTGGAGTTGAAAGTAGAAAGGGGTTGAAAAAAGAGCATATTGCTCACTGCAAAGGCTGTATATCCAAGGATCAAAAGGTACGGAACGTAGCTGGAAAAGTAATAGTTGAACACCGGGCGGTATATGAGCATTAATAAAACAAACCAAAGGATATTGTAAAAATTATAGACTACTAAATTGTTAAGGGATAAGTAATTGTCCAAAACAAAAGCCGCTATCTCCGAGATAAACGAAATGCAGATCAGTAGCATTAATAACCTCTGTTCCCTATTGAGCTGCTTCCTGCGAAGAAGACCTATAATAAAGGGAAGTAATACGGCAGTCTGTGATATTCTAACGAAAAACATGAGATGATGATCCATAAATCCCGCATATAAACTATGCGGGATGAATGTATTAATAATTTGTATTGAAAATTAAGTGGTACCGTTACCAGAACAGGCGGGCGGACATGCACCGACAAAATTGAGATAATCGTAATGAAGTTGAGTAGGAGAGTCATTGGAGTATCCTATCTGAAAAATGAGTGAGAATAGCTGGTTGCCCGCAATGAGTTCCATTATATCTATACCATAAAAAAAGCGCAGGTGAATAAGGGAGTTGTCTTTGACCTTAGCCTGCAGGTGTTTAAGGCGAATGCCTTCTATTACGTAGTAATGTGCTCTTACGGAAGGGTATATTCCATTATTTGCACTAGGGTTATGCCTGTCATTAGGTTTTAAGATTGTGTTAAAAATGGTATTTACTCCAAAATCCTTCCTGAGCCAATTATTAATAAAATAACCCACCCACATTTCCGGTGTCCAAATGGGCGTTAAGGGATTATTTTGATCGGGATTCGGATATCGGTAAATGGGCCCGGAGTTCTGATCATTCTCATTATAGGCGAAAAATTGTGGATCATTATCATCTTTTTGGGTTTCTATGATAATGTTAAAACTGTTGGTTTCAATGGTAGTGGTCTCAGTCTTTTTAACCGCAAGGTGCAGTTTCATTAAGGAAGCTTCTTTGATGGCATCTTTGGCATTTTGCTCCAGCCAGCCGAAGTTTAAACCAATCATTCTACTGAATTGCCCTTCATAATCCGTATTGCCATTTGTTATAGAATCAGATGTTATGAAGAGGTCATCTATGTCTTTATCCTTAATATTTTTCCATGCAGTTGTTTGAGTGGAGTGATCGGGTGCAGAAACCATGGTTTACGTTTTAAAAGTTATACATTTAGTTTAGCCGGATCGGTTTCAAATCGTAATAAGATCCAGGCACAGTTCAAAGATTCACCGGGTTGAGCAACGCTACAAGGCTGAAAAACCGTGATTTTCCAATACCCGTATAAATACTCGTATGGGAGGGTGGTCTATGGTTTTTATGCGTATCAGGTGCTGGTGCTTTTTGTGCGGATAGGTATTTACCATGCTATTTCTAATTCCCTGATTCTTACGCTTACACAAACCTTATCATCTCCACACCTTTGGATCATCAAAAGCTTTTGAAACAGTGAAGCAGAACTCACTCTAAAAAACGAATCTTTCCTGTGGGGTCAATCACAGGAGGCGAAACCGAAAAGCCTTACGAGTAGGACCAAATTAATTGAACCATGTCTATACAATTCAAATCCATTGTAGGACTGCAATCACAATCTTATTTTAACTTCCTGAGTGCTAATGGCACCGCGCGCGAAACACCAATACATGCGGCCTCCTGGCTGAATGTTCAGGAAAAATGGGAGATCATAAATTATAATGATCTGTCATCAACCGGTAAGCTATGTTACGGGGATGTGGTGGGTTTCAGGAATCCCCATTTCAATGTGTATCTGTCCGGTTTTCCGGGTTACAGCGCAGTTACCACTATGGGTAAATTACAGGATGCCGAGCGCTTGGTGCTTTTAGACCCACAGGATCCTTCATCCACAGCTGAAATGACCGTAGAAGATGAGTTCTACCTTCAACAGGTTAATATCTCCAAATATGCTAAGGTTAATGGAAACGGGATACAGATCTCAGTGCCCTTAACCACCAATGCCGAAGCCACATTCAGGATCATTGTTACCATTTAGGAACCTGTTACTGAAACAAAAAGCGCAGGATATTCCTGCGCTTTTTGTTTATCACATATTGTAAACCGGTGATCAGGTGTTGCCGTCACCTGAGCAGGCCGGAGGGCAGGCACCTACAAAATCGAGATAAGTTGTTTGACCGGTTTCGGGATCACCTATTTCTACAATAAGCGTAAAAAGGTCTTTGTCCACGCTAAAGTCTGAAGGGTTTACACCAAACCGTATTTTAAAGCTGCTTTCCTCTTTAACCGTGCGTATCAGCGCCTTAAGGGAGTTATCCCGTATAGGATAGTACAACGCCCTTACAAGGGTATAGTTGCCTTCAATGAGCTTGTTATCAGTATCATTAGCAGCAAAAGAATAGAACAGGTCTTTAGTAGGGGCTATTGAGACCAGCCAGTTATAAGCCAGTTGATTTCGTAGTTCTGTGGATATTCCATAGATAGCCGTCAACTCGGATGGTATGGGAGTGTTGCTGATGTCAAAGATCCGTCCATCATCCTCCATTCCTGATTTAAAAAAGTGGGTGTGAAGGTGATTTTCAATCTCAACCTCAACTTTCAGAAGGATAGTGAAAAGGTTATTTCCATCAAGGGCCAGGTGCATGGAAACTTTAGGATCATCTGAATTTTGTAACAACTCATAGAATTCCGACCCCACCGTATCATAATCTATTCCCAGTATCCGGCTCCATTGGTTTGGGAAACGGCTATTTCCGGTAGCTTCATAAAAGAACTTTTTGATGGAGTCATCTATCCTGCTATCAGGTAGTGATGCCCAGTTTTCGGTAGAGCCATAAAATTCAGAGGCTTGCATTTCGTGCATAGTTAAAGTTTTAAAGGTTTAACAAAGTTTATCGTACGCAAAGATTAGCCTATTAAAGTGCTCTGGGAAGAATGAAAATCACGGAATTATAAATCCACGTAGTTATACGTATTCCCATGTATAAACCGTAGCCTGGAGATGGGAATGCAACAAGTGTAAACCGCTGTAAACAAGTATAAGCCACGGTATTTTAATTTTCAGGGTTTTCACTCTTAGTATGGTCCTGTAGGGAGTGCACATTTGTAGTATCAAAAGCTTTTGAAACAGTGGAGCAGAACTCACTTTAAAAAACGGATCCTTTCTGTGGGATCGATCACAGAAGGCGGTTACCGAAAAGCCTCATGAGTAGGATATTTAATAGATATAATAAATAATGGGACTTTTTTCAACTATTTTAGCAAGTGCGGCATTTGTAGGACAAGTAGCACAAAGTGTACTAGATGTAACAGGTCAATTTACCATAGGGTCAGAAAGCTATGGACCTTATTTTTCCTTAGGAAATATAGGTATTGTGGTTAAAACAGAAGCCGACCTATCAAATGGGGCCAACCATAGAGCAGTAATTGCATTGAACCATGGCTCCAGTGATGGCATACTTGCTCTTCAGGAACCTGATTCGGATAGCTATGTACAGTACGTTATCTCTCCCCAGAATAAAGTATACTTACCGGAAATTGGTGAAAACAAAGTATCTCCATTGACAAGAATAACCGGTTATTCTGACAATGACAACGATATTGATATTAACTATACAATTTTATCCTTTACCGGTCTTTCTTACGGTCAAGACCTTCAGCTGGGATCTTATACATTAAAATTAGATGAGGATAAAATAATTATCATCGCTGATGGTCAAATTATTGAGTCATACGGGTTTTTGCATCTCCAAACGGATACTGGCACTAAATATAACTCTACATATGGAGGAGTTGTTAGGGAAGAGATGGATGAATACATTATTGACTTCAATTTTAAACAATACGGAATATTTCCAAAAATGGACCGTCTTTCAGGCGAGATTCAGGTCAATATCCAAAGTGCTTTTAAAAATTCACCTTCAAAAGGTTGTAAACCCTTCACTCATGGGGATATAGCTTTTCTAAAACAGTTAGGTTTTCTAAACAATTTTAAATAATAATGCAAATGAGCCATCCGAAAGGATGGCTCACATCAAAATTGAGATAAGATGAGATTTCAAGGATTTATATACGATATTGTAAATAGGATAACGCAAGAGAAGCATGATAAGCTGTCTAACTTGGCAGAAAACATTAATGGTGGATGGGAAGTGTGGATGCAGGTAGAATTGTTTTTTTCTTTGCAAAAAGGCCCTCTTGGGTTATCGGAATTTGAAAGAGAGCCAACCTATCCAAACAGCGGTGGTAAAAGGGCAGACTTTTTATTTCGATCTAGTAACGCTCCTGGCGTTTCTACCTGGGTTGAGCTAAAGACCCAGAAAAAGTCAAATGAAAGGGATGCAGCAGATAGGTTTTTTCAGGATTGCCGGAAAATAAATGATATTAACCTAGGTTATGATAATACATTAGGAGCGGTAGTGATAATTCCCAGAAAAGTAAATGAGGCCTTGGATTATGCAAGAGTTAACGCACCTGCTGATTTTCGAGAAAAAATTCGCTTTTATCTTGTTGATTCCAATGAAGTCTCAAGCCTATATTCTTTATCAAACCCACTTGTCAAAGCAAAATCTGATCAAATAGTGGTGATGTACTATCCTAAACTATAATTCTAAATGTCTATACAGGGAAGAATATTCAATATATGAACAGATAGCTTTTTCACAACGTTCATATTATGAATAGATTAATAGATTACCAAAGTCTCTTTATTAATAAAGCTGAACCAGGCCCGCTGTCTACTCGTGAAATATTTCCTAGTTTTCAGGTTTGGTAAGAGAAGATGGCTAACAAACACACCTACAATTACGGCCTTATTGGCAATTGTTCTTATCTGGCACTTATCGGTAGAGACACCAACATAGGTTGGATGTGCCTGCCGCGTTTTGACAGCTCCTTTATTTTTGGCGATATGCTGGCCGGTGAAAAGGGCGGAGAATACTCCGTAAAGCCCTGCACGGAAGGATTTTCCAGCAAGCAACGTTACCTGGATAACAGCAATATCCTGGAAACAGAGATCGATACCGGTGAAGCCAGCTATAAGGTTACGGACATTGCTCCACGCTTTTTTCAGTGTGAGCGCTATTACCGCCCTTTGATGCTCATCCGGAAGATTGAGCCAGTAAAGGGTTTTCCGCGTATCAGGGTAAAATGCCGCCCGGTAGGAAACTACGGGGCTTTTGAGCTGGAGAGGGAGCGCGGGAGCAGCCATATTCGCTTCAATGGCTTAAAGGAATCCTTACGGCTAACCACCAATATTCCGCTGAACTATGTGATGGGTGAAAGTGAATTTGTGTTAAATCAGCCGTACTACATGGTGCTTACCTACGGTGTGCCCCTGGAAGGGCCGTTGGTAGAAACTTCGGAAGACTTCCTGACCCGCACCCTCAATTACTGGCAAAAATGGGTGAAGTCTACCAGCATTGGCAGTATGTACCAGGAAGAAGTGATCCGTTCCGCTTTAACGCTTAAGATCTGCCAGTACGAGGATACCGGGGCCATTATTGCTGCTCCTACCACCAGCCTGCCCGAAGCCCCGGGAAGCGGCCGTAACTGGGATTATCGCTATTGCTGGATGCGCGATACCTTTTACACCCTCAATGCCTTTAACAACATCGGCCACTTTGAGGAGATGGCCAAGTACTTCCTGTACCTTACCAACATTCCCATCCGTGACAAAAAGCGCATACAACCGCTCTATAATATAGTAGGGGAGAATGAACTTATTGAAAGGGAACTGGACCTGCCAGGTTATAGAGGTAATGCACCGGTACGGGTAGGTAACGATGCGTATACCCATATCCAGAATGATGTGTACGGGCAGATATTATTAGCTATCCTCCCGCTGTATATAGACAGTCGCTTTAAGGATAATCCCGCTGCAGATTCCGATTACCTTTTAAGGGCGGTGCTTGAAAAAATGGAAATGACCATAGATGAGGCTGATGCTGGTATCTGGGAGTTCCGTAATAAAGGTGATCAGCATGCCTATACCAATTTGTTCCAATGGGCAGGAAGTCAGGCTGCCATGAAAGTAGCCCGGATACTGGGCCAGGAAGATCTTTTTAATCGGGCCGAAAAACTACGGGATCGTGCCAGGGCACATATTGAGTCCTGCTATTTGCCGGAGCGCAATGCTTATGGTCAGGGTATTAACTACCGCCATATGGATGCCAGCACCTTGCAGCTGATCATGATGAATTACTTACCGCATAATTCCGATAAGGCGCGGGATCACCTCAAGGCTTTGGAAGAAGATCTTAAGGCCGGTAAAGGCTTGTTTTACCGGTATTTGCAGGAAGATGACTTTGGACGGCCGGAGACTACTTTCCTTATATGTGGTTTCTGGTATGTAGAAGCCCTGGCTTGTGTAGGTCGCCTGGATGATGCTATGGAAACCTTTGAGGAACTGTGTAATTACAGTAATCACCTGGGGCTGTTGAGTGAGGATGTGAATGAAAGGGACGGCTCCATGTGGGGCAATTTTCCGCAGGCCTATAGCCACGTGGGGCTGGTCAATGCGGCCACGCGTATCAATAACCGCCTGGATAAGCCTACCTTCCTGTAGCTTCTATCAGCGATCTCAGAAGTTTTCGAACCTCCGTGGGATCATCCAGCGTAAAGCGGGCATGGGAGGCACCACGGCCTATTTTAATGGTATAAGCGCTGGCCGGCAGCATCTCAAAGATGTCTTCGTCCGTGCGGTCGTCACCCAAGGCCAGCGTGAAGTCCGGTTTGATCTTCTGGTAACGGGCCAAAGCCACTTTGCCTTTATTTACTGCGTTGGGCTTTACCTCCACCACATGGTTGCCATACAACACTTGCAATTGCTTTTGTTCCATAAAGTGTTTCAGGTGGC
>CETZ01043850.1_pt1 | contig 13416 bp, 8 predicted proteins | sample 531441 | NCBI WGS metagenome assembly CETZ01 (sample SAMEA2623098, study PRJEB7988) | marine metagenome | isolation source: saline water (ENVO:00002010), including | reverse complement strand
GCCATTGATGGCACGATCGTCGAATTTGAAGACGGTGACCTTGTTTCAGGCACCGTTGTTCGAATTGACCGCGATGAAGTCCTTCTTGATATTGGATTCAAGTCTGAAGGTGTGATCCCCAGTCGTGAACTTTCGATCAGAAATGCTGTTGACCCCTCGGAAATAGTAGAGCTGGGAGAAGAAATCGAGGCACTGGTCCTACAAAAAGAGGATCAAGATGGACGCCTTATTCTTTCGAAAAAGCGTGCCCAATACGAAAAGGCGTGGGGCAGAATTGAAGAAATCAAAGAATCAGAAGGCGTTGTTTCAGGACCGGTGATAGAGGTCGTCAAGGGCGGCCTAATTATCGACATTGGGCTGCGCGGATTCGTGCCTGCTTCGCTTGTCGAGTTGCGACGTGTTCGTGACCTTGAGCCATACATCGGAATGGAGTTAGAGGCCAAGATCATTGAGCTAGACAAGAACCGCAACAACGTTGTTTTATCGCGTAGAGCGTGGCTGGAAGAAACACAAAAAGAGCAACGAGAAGAGTTCCTAGACAACCTTCAGCCAGGCGAAAAGCGCAGCGGGGTTGTGTCCTCGGTCGTAAGTTTCGGCGCGTTCGTTGATTTGGGAGGCATGGACGGACTAATCCACGTTTCAGAACTTTCCTGGAAGCATGTCGATCACCCCAGTTCCGTGGTAACGGTGGGAGATGAAGTCGATGTGGAGGTACTTGAGGTTGATCGCGAACGCGAACGGATCTCTCTCTCGCTAAAAGCAACACAGCAAGACCCCTGGCAGGAATTTGCCAACGGCCACAAGGTCGGGGAGTTGGTATATGGGCGGGTCACCAAGCTTGTCCCGTTCGGCTCTTTCGTACAGGTTGGCGATGGGATCGAGGGTCTCGTTCATATTTCCGAGATGTCAGCGCACCACGTTGAACTTCCCGAGCAGGTAGTAACTCCAGCTGAAGAACTTTGGGTCAAAATCATCGACCTCGATCTTCAGCGCCGACGCATCAGCTTGTCAATCAAGCAGGCAGCTGAGGGCGGTGTGGTTGCAGCGGAATACCAAGAGGCCTTCGGTGAGCACGCCTACGACGAAGCAGGCAACTTCATTGGCGAGTTTGACTACGCCGCACCTGTCGAGGGTGAAGAATCCGAAGCTGAACGAGCATGGCGCCAGTACTACGAAGAGCATGGCGAAGAGGCATATCGGCAAGCCGTCGCTGAATACGAAGACAACGATCCGGCCGGTGAGGAAGCAGAAGCGTCAACGGATGGCGAGGCTTCAGTGAATGACGACGCTCCGGTGGATGACGACGCTTCAGTGGCGACTGAGGAAGCGTAGGTAGGCGCGTGATAGTCATCGGGTTGACCGGTGGCATTGGAAGCGGCAAGAGCACCGTATCCGACCGATTTGTTGAACGCGATGCCATCCTGATTGACGCTGATCTCATTGTTCGTGAGCTGCAAGTTCCCGGACAAGAGGTCCACGCAGACATGGTCGCCCATTTCGGCGACGTTATTGTCAATGCCGATCAGTCACTAGACCGACAGGCCATTGCAAAAATCGTCTTCAACGACGAAGAAGCCCTTCACGAACTGAACCGCCTTGTACACCCACCGGTTAATCGTGAGATTCGCCGTCGAATTCGCCAACAAGCGAACACTAACAATCTCTTAGTGCTCGACATCCCTCTCCTCGTGGAAGGAATCATCGCGGGCGGGCCACCCCGCTATATCGTCAGCGGCATTGTGGTAGTCGACACCCCGCCTGAGACTGCAGTGAAGCGACTTGTCGCACAACGCGGATACACCGAAGGTGATGCTCGCGCTCGGATAGCAGCACAGGTGCCGAGGGGAAAACGGCTCGAAGTCGCAGATTTCGTCATCGACAATTCAGTGGCGCTGGAGGGGCTCGACACGCAAATCGATCGAGCGAACCAATGGGCGAGGGCCTTACCCTCGACTGAACCGACGCCCGAGCCGGACGATAGCTAGATGGCCTTAAAGCCCATGCAGTTGTTACACGCCGGTGTCTAACCCAGGGCGACGACCAATAGCACCCCGATGAGGACAAGGCCGCTTCCCAAGTAGTCTCGTCCAGGATGTTGCTCTCGCATTCGAATTAATGAGATCAAAAAAACCAGAACTATCTCGACTTGGCCCAGGGTCCTCACCTTGGCGGCTGTCGCCACGGTCATTGCGGCGATCCATCCAGTCGTGCCGGCAAAGCTCAGAACCCCGACTGACAGACACCTCGCGCGGTGCGTCCAGATAAGAACCAGTTGATGCCGATCGGTAACTGCAAGAAAAACGCCGTGCAGTAAAGCTTGGCACGACAGAATAGTCAGCAATGTCAACGAGGTTCTCTCCCAAACCGTGGCCGAGATAATTGACGTGGCAGCACCTCGAATGCCCACTGCGGACAAAGCAAAAAACAAACCAGCTCCAATTCCTAGCCGGGCAGAGGGGTCACCCCATCGCTGTAGAGCAGCCTCAATGCCTGAGGTCGCAGCGAGGAGCGCTACTCCAATCAGCACGACTGCTGCACCGAGCCAGCCGAGCCCCCGTAGGGGCTCATTTAAGAACACAGCTGAGCCGATAGCTACGAGAATGACTTCCGCTTTGGAATAGACAGTGCCGATCGCGAAATCTCGAGCGCGAAAGGCTTGAAGTAGCAAAATGGTTCCAGTTATTTGAACCAATCCGGCCATCGCTGACCACAACCAGAAATCTATTTGAATATCAGTGCCTTCTGGCAAGCGCAGCCAGGTGAGTAAACCCCAAAGCACCGCAAGCGGCCACGCGAATAAGAACCGGACATAAGCAGCCCCCGAAGACGACAAGAATTGGCGTAATTCGTGTTGACGCGCAGTCCTAAAAACTTGAGCAATCGTTGCCCCCAGAGTCAGAGGTATCCAGACCAGTCCGCCTGACTGCATCTGTTATCTCCTCCCGAAGCCCACGGGGGTTACTGGGTCAATTCTCGGGTAGCCCAGCGTCGTCCACTCCCTCTAAACGCTGCTGGAGTCGACTCATGCCATGTAACCAGCGATCTGGGTCGGCGGTCTTTCGCTCCATCCAAGTCTGGGCAATGGAGTCCGTGAGAATCAAAAATCGCTCCGTCGTGATGGCGTCAAGGACCTGTTGAGCTACCTCTACGGGTTCTTTGATCGGTCCCCCAGCCTGGCTCGCCCATTCCCCGTCGGCAGCATCGCCCAACATCGGGGTGCGGACGGCCAACGGCGCCAGCAACGAAACACGAATTCCGAGGTGAGCGTATGTGAATGCGAGCCATTCGGCTAGCCCCACTACTGCGTGTTTACTCACCGCGTAAGGAAGATTTCCGTGAGATGACAACACGCCGGCCATGGAGGCTGTATGTAGAAGGTAGCCCTCGCCTCGCTCTAGCATCCCGGGCAGCACAGCGCGAATCGCGTGAACATGCGACATTAGGTTCACATCCCATTGACGCTGCCACTCGTCTAAGGAACTGTTAAGCAGACCCGCGCCGGAGCCAATTCCCGCATTGTTAAACAGCACCTCAACGGGGCCGAGGTCACGTTCCACTTGTGACACCATCTCGGTGATAGCTGCTTGTTCGGCCAAATCGCATGGGACAGCGATACCTCCCACCGCTGCAGCGACCTTCGCTGCGCCGACCTCGTCGATATCGACAACAGCAACCTCTGCTCCGACACCTGCGAACGCGTGAGCGCATGCCTGGCCTATGCCGCTCGCAGCGCCGGTTACGACCACCACCTTGCCATTTAGATCCACGGCCCCCCCGATCTCTATACGTTCAATTGCGTTCCGCAATGAGGGCAGCTTGGCACATTATCCCGCGTGTCGTATTGCGACTCTCGGACTAGTAAGAAGCAGCCCTCACAGAGAATCTCGTCTTCCTGCTTACTTGGTATGCGATCGCCTTCAGCGGTAGTGATTACGCCTTCGTCTTCTTCTTCTTCTTCATCTTCGTCGTCAGCGGAGGAGAGCCGCTCTTTGAGAATGGTGTCGAGATCGGCTTCGACCTCGTCGTCGTCTTCTTCGTCGTCCTCGTCACCAGATGGGCGCGCACCAGCTGGAATTTCTTCATTTTCGTCGTCATCTTCGTCATCACCGACCGGTGCGTCCTCCTCGGAGTCACCCCCGGGATCTTCGTCTATCTCGTCGTCAAGCGCGTCTGGGTCCGGTTCCGTCTCGTCAATGTCGTCATCTTTGGATTTGTTGCTCATATTTGCCTTACAAGTGGCCAAGCTAAAAGCTCGCGTTTGGCACTCAGCGCCGGAGGATACCCATAGATCGGCCTATGAGTGTGACTGAAACGAGAAATCCGTAAAGATCATGCGATTTTTACGCAAACAGGCGCCTAAGGGCCCATAGCGTCGCAACGTGGTTCCTAAGCTGTTTCTGTGAGTTCTGATCCACGACCGTCACCCACTGCGGCCCATCCGTTTCGGGTCGTCTCAGACTTCTCGCCAGCGGGAGATCAACCGAACGCGGTGGAACGACTCTCAGAAGGCGTGGAAGCAGGACATCGTTTCCAAACTCTGCTCGGTATAACCGGATCAGGGAAAAGTGCAACGATCGCATGGACTATAGAAAAAGTTCAACGACCCACGCTTGTCCTCGCGCCTAACAAATCTTTGGCAGCACAGTTAGCCAACGAGTTTCGGGAATTTTTTCCTGATAACCGAGTCGAATATTTCGTCTCGTACTACGACTACTACCAGCCAGAGGCCTACATGCCGACCTCGGACACGTACATAGAAAAGGATTCGTCGGTCAACGACGAGATCGATCGGCTTCGCCACTCAGCCACCGCTGCACTCCTCACGCGCCGAGACGTGATAGTCGTTGCTTCAGTGTCAGCGATCTATGGTCTAGGTCCTCCACAGGCTTACCTGAAACACATGTTGTATCTACGCGCGGGAGAGACGCATGACCAGCGTGAGGTCCTGGGTCGACTAATCGACATGCAATATGAACGAAACGACATGAATCTAACGCGCGGCAAATTTCGGGTGAGAGGTGACACTCTCGAGATACATCCAGCGTATGAAGAGTTCGTAGTTCGTATCGAGTTGTTCGGCGATGACATTGAACGAATAACAAAAATCGACACCGTGACGGGGGAGCGGCTAGCCGAACTCGAGGAAGTGACTGTGTTCCCGGCAAGCCATTACGTCACCGATGCAGACACGATCCATCGGGCTATGAAAGACATCGAAGACGAACTGCAACAACGGCTTGCATTATTCGAATCTGAAAACAAACTGCTGGAAGCGCAGCGCCTGAGAATGCGGACCGAATATGACCTGGAGATGATGCAGGAAGTCGGCTACTGCAATGGCATCGAAAACTACTCAATGCACCTAGATGGCAGGACCTTTGACGAGCCCCCTTACACTCTCCTCGACTTCTTTCCGGACGACTACCTATTAGTAATTGACGAAAGTCATGTAGCGGTTCCCCAACTCCACGGCCAGTACTCAGGCGATCGATCTCGAAAAGACACCCTGGTCGAGCACGGCTTCCGGCTTCCGTCAGCACGCGACAACCGACCGCTGCGGTTTGAAGAAGTGATGGAACGACTGAATCAGGTCGTATTTTTATCAGCCACCCCAAGCGATTTTGAAGTCGAAGTAAGCGACCAAGTAGTCGAACAAATCATTCGTCCGACGGGTCTCATTGACCCAGAGGTGTTGGTCAAACCAACGCGCGGCCAGATCGACGACTTGATCGACCAGATCGAGGTGACGGTCGGACGTGGTGATCGAGTCTTAGTGACCACCTTGACTAAGAAAATGTCGGAAGATTTAACGGATTACCTACTCGAACTCGGAGTCAAGGTCCGATATTTACACAGCGAAATTGACACGATTGAACGCATCGAGATTTTGCGCGACTTGCGTCTCGGTGAATTTGACGTTCTGGTCGGAATCAACCTGCTGCGCGAAGGCTTGGACTTACCTGAAGTTTCGTTAGTTGCAATTCTCGACGCGGACAAAGAAGGGTTTCTCCGGAGCCAAACCTCGCTGATTCAAACCATTGGACGGGCAGCGCGAAATGTGGATGGCCAAGTCATCATGTATGCCGACAACGTCACGAAGTCAATGCGTAGAGCTATCGATGAAACTAATCGCCGCCGCGGGCTGCAACAGTCATACAACGCTGAACACGGAATCGACCCTCAGACAATTCGAAAAGCCGTGACGGATATTTTACTGGTACTTCGTGGTCGAGAAACCGGTGCACCTGTTCCTGAGAAGTTGGCGTCACGTCGCGCGCTTGCTGAGAAACAAGCCAGGAAGGACTTGGCCGAACTCCCTGAAGATGATCTCCACCGGCTCATCTATTCGCTTGAGCTGGAGATGCAGGAAGCGGCGGAAGACTTACGTTTCGAATACGCGGCGAGACTGCGAGATGAAATTCGGGAACTTCGCCGCGACTTGCGTGACGCGACGAGTTGACACTTCGGGGTTGTTCCAGGCAGAACGTCGCTGAAGAGCGAACCTTGCGGCTAGTTTCCCTTGACAGTCGAATTGAAAAATAATCTAAATCGGACTTGGGGAAGAGGGGTACAGCAATGCCACATGACGTGCGCGGGGTCGTGGCCAAAACAAAGGGCGAAGCCGTTTCGGTTGAAACGATTCACATTCCGGACCCCGGACCAGGCGAGGTCGTTGTAGATGTTCAAGCCTGCGGGGTCTGCCACACCGACCTTCACTATCGCGAGGGTGCCATCAACGATGATTTTCCGTTCTTGCTCGGGCATGAAGCTGCGGGGACCATTTCACAGATCGGGGCCGGAGTTACGAACCTTAATGAAGGGGATTTCGTCGTATTGAACTGGCGTGCCGTGTGTGGGGAATGCCGCAGTTGCCTTCGAGGAAAACCTGAATATTGTTTTTCTACTCACAACGCGCACCAAAAGATGACTGTCGGAGGCATCGAACTGAGTCCGGCGTTAGGTATCGGTGCCTTCGCCGAAAAAACATTGGTAGCAGCGGGCCAAGCGACGAAAGTCAGCGATGCCGTTGAACCTGAGGTCGCTGGCTTGATTGGTTGTGGGGTGATGGCGGGGCTAGGCGCTGCTTTAAACACTGGCGGAGTTACTCGCGGTGACAGCGTTGCTGTGTGGGGTTGCGGTGGGGTAGGAGACGCTGCAATCGAGGGATCGCGTATCGCAGGTGCCCATACCATCATCGCAATAGATCTTGATCAACGGAAACTTGACTGGGCGAAAGAGTTCGGGGCAACCCACACGATTAATTCCTCCGATATGGATACAGCACAAGTAATTGAAGCAGTGCAAAGCCTTACCGGAGGAAACGGAGTCGACGTAGCCATCGAAGCGATAGGGCTTCCAGCGACGTATGAGCAGGCGTTTTATTCGCGAGACCTCGCCGGAACAGTGGTCCTCGTTGGGGTCCCAAGCCCCGAAATGCGCATCGATTTGCCCCTCGCCGAAGTGTTTGGGCGCGGTGGGGCGTTAAAAAGTTCTTGGTACGGCGATTGCCTCCCTACACGCGATTTCCCGATGTTGATTGATCTATATCTACAAGGACGACTTCAGCTCGACCGCTTTGTCTCTGAGAAAATAACGATCGAAGAAGTCGAAAATGCCTTTCTCAAAATGGAACGCGGGGAGGTGCTCCGTTCTGTCGTCCTTATTTGAATCGGCTCGATGCCCCCACCCCGTTTCCCCCCAGGACCCGGGATAGGCTCCGACGATAATGGGAGATCAACTAATCGTTCGTGGCGCACGGGAGAACAACCTGCGTGATGTTGATGTTGAGCTGCCAAGAGACAAGCTAATTGTCTTTACTGGCATATCAGGAAGCGGTAAATCCTCGTTAGCTTTCGACACGATCTACGCTGAAGGGCAGCGGCGGTATGTGGAATCGTTGTCTGCCTACGCCCGACAATTTCTTGGCCAAATGGACAAGCCCGATGTCGATTTCCTCGAAGGTCTTTCGCCCGCCATATCCATTGATCAGAAAAGTGCGAGCCGTAACCCCCGTTCGACCGTAGGAACAATCACCGAGGTCTATGACTACTTGCGTTTGCTTTACGCCCGGGTGGGAGTGCAGCACGACCCGGAGACTGGCGAAATAGTCCAAAGGCAAACTCCCCAAGAAATTGTCGATCGCATTGTCGAAAAAGCTGCCAACGGGCGTTTTCAAGTGCTGGCACCTGTGGTTCGAGGCCGTAAAGGCGAATACCACACACTGCTCTCAGACTTAGCTGCGCAAGGATACGCGAGAGCGCGTGTCGACGGTGAAGTCGTCGACCTTGGTGGCGAAGAGATTCTCCTCGAAGAACGGTTGGAGCGTTATGTCAATCACGACATCGAAGTGATAGTTGACCGGCTGGTAATACGGGAAGGAATTGAACAACGGCTTACTGAATCAGTTGAGGCTGCTCTCGCTCTAGCAGACGGTCACATTTGGATTGAATTACTAACAGATGATGGTGATGCGGAACTCGTCACATTCAGCCAGCATTTGTTTTCACCGACTAGTGGTCGTTCATTTGATGATTTGGCCCCAAGAAACTTTTCGTTTAACTCGCCCTATGGGGCATGCGCCACGTGTGACGGCTTAGGAACTCGATTCGAAGTCGACCCAGAGTTAATAGTTCCCAATCCTGAGTTAACGATCGAAGAAGGAGCGATAGCGCCGTTCGCTACAGGCGCTAGCCGCTGGTATGGCCGACTCTTACGGGCCACTGGTGAGGAATTCGACATCCCGATCGACCGTTCATGGTCGAAACTCACCGCAAAGCAACGAAAACTCCTTTTGTATGGCAGCCCCCAAAACCGCACGTTTACCGTCCGTTACCGAAACCGCTACGGCCGAAGCCGTAGCTACACAACCCATTGGGAAGGCGTCATCTCAACCCTTCAACGTCGCCATTCAGATACCGATAGCGACCATTCGCGTGATCGGATCGAGGGCTATATGCGGGAGGTTCCCTGCGGGACTTGTGAAGGAGCTCGACTCAACGAAGTTTCGCTGGCGGTTCGCGTTGCTGGACACAGCATTGACCAAATGTGTTCAGTTTCTATTGGTGAGGCTGCAAAGATTATTGACGGGCTGGTGTTGAACGATCGAGAACGCATTATTGCGCAACCGATTGTTAAAGAAATCGATGCACGGCTAAATTTCTTACTTGACGTAGGCCTCGACTATTTGTCCTTGAACAGATCCGCGGCAACTCTTGCTGGCGGGGAAGCGCAACGCATCAGGCTCGCAAGCCAGATCGGTAGCGGCTTAGAAGGAGTTCTGTACGTTCTCGATGAACCCTCCATTGGGTTACATCAACGAGACAACCGGCGCTTGATAGAGACACTGCAGCATCTTCGTGACTTGGGGAACACAGTTCTGGTCGTTGAACACGACAAAGAAACCATCATCGAATCTGATTGGGTGGTCGACATAGGGCCCGGTGCCGGGGAACACGGCGGAGAAATTATCTATAGCGGCCCAGTTGCAGGACTTGGGAAATCCAAAGGGTCGTTAACGGGGGAGTACCTTACGGGAGTTCGCTGCATTGAGGTCCCTGCATCTCGCAGACAACCGCTGGAACAGATGCTGGTAGTTCGCGGCGCACGAGAAAATAACCTGCGCTCTATCGATGTCGAGATACCTCTTGGCTGTTTCGTGACCGTTACCGGCGTGTCAGGGTCAGGTAAAAGCACCCTAATAAACGAGATTCTTCGTAAGTCTCTGATGCAACGAATTTACAAATCCAAAGATGTGCCGGGCTTACACACATCGCTCGACGGCTGGGAGGCCTTGGACAAGGTGATTAATATCGATCAATCGCCTATCGGCAGGACTCCCAGATCAAACCCAGCAACCTACACAGGTGCATTTGACAACATTCGCAAACTTTTCGCAGCGACAAACGAGGCGAAAATCCGAGGCTATTTACCAGGACGGTTCAGCTTCAACGTCAAGGGTGGGAGATGTGAAGCGTGCTCAGGTGATGGCACCATAAAAATCGAAATGCATTTCTTGCCCGACGTCTACGTGCCGTGCGAAATGTGCAGAGGAGCGCGTTACAACCGCGAGACGTTAGAGGTCAGATTCAAAGGGAAAACGATCTCCGATGTTCTTCACATGTCTTGCGAAGACGCCTTGGAGTTCTTTTCTGCTCAACCACCCATCGCACGTCACATGCAGACCCTTGTGGATGTGGGGTTGGGTTACATCCGATTGGGACAACCAGCTACGACCTTATCTGGGGGTGAAGCTCAGCGAATAAAACTCTCCAGTGAACTATCTAAGCGGCCCACCGGACACACGATTTACATTCTTGATGAACCTACGACTGGCTTGCATTTTGAAGATATCCGACGGTTGTTGGCAGTGCTTAGCCGCCTAGTCGATCAAGGCAACACAGTTGTCGTGATCGAACACAACCTCGACGTCATTAAGACCGCGGATTGGATCATTGATATGGGACCCGAAGGTGGCGATGGGGGCGGTTTAGTTATCGCGAGTGGAACCCCAGAGAACGTCGTTAAAACGCCCGAGAGTCACACTGGGCGATTCTTAGGGCCGCTTCTAACGGGCTGAGTGTGCCTCCGGCCGCATAGCCTTCCTCCATGCCTTTGCGCCCTGAGCCCGGCTCAGTCCCTGACCTTCCAGGGAGTTACCAATTTAAAGACCGCGACGGTCGGATCATTTACGTTGGAAAGGCTAAGAGTCTTAGAAATCGCCTCAATAGTTATTTTCAAGACTCTCGCAATCTTCACCCGCGAACAGTGCAGATGATAGCAACAGCCACTTCTGTGGAATGGATCGAAGTTTCGACTGAAGTGGACGCCCTGATGCTCGAATACAGCCTCATTCAGCGCCACCAACCGCGTTTCAACATCCGTCTTCGAGATGACAAGTCTTACCCATTTTTGGCGGTCACTCTTCGAGATGAATGGCCGCGAGCGATGGTCATGCGCGGAAAACGAAAGCGAGGAAACCGGTATTTCGGACCGTTCGGACACGCCCACGCAATTCGAGACACCCTTGATCTTTTGTTACGTACGTTTCCGATTCGCACATGCAGTGACAACAAGATGGCTGAGCATCGAGCACTTGGCAGGCCTTGTTTACTCTTCCACATCGAACAGTGCGCTGGACCATGTGTAGGCGAAGTTTCAGAGGAGGAGTACGAGTCATTGGTTCGAGACCTCCTCCGGTTTTTAGAAGGACACACCGAAGACGTCGTTCAAAACCTTACGGATCGTATGCACGTGGCGAGTAACGAACTTGAGTTTGAGTTGGCCGCGAGGTTACGCGACCGCTTGTCCAACGTAGAGAAAGCAATTGAAAAACAACAGGTTGCTGGAACGAGGAATGAGGATTTTGATGTCATCGGCGTTCACGATGACGAATTAGAGGCTTCAGTGCAGGTTTTTTATGTCAGGAAAGGACGGGTCATGGGGCAACGCGGCTTCATCGTCGACAAAGTGGAGGACGTCACTCACCCAGACCTCATAGCCCGAGTTATCGAAGATCTGTACCACGATGAAAACCCGATCGGAATGCCAAAGAATGTCTTTGTCCCGGGGTTGCCTGAGAAGCGAGCGCTTTATGAAGAATGGTTGAGCGCTCAACGCGGTTCACCAGTAGAAATTCGTGTTCCACAACGGGGAGACAAACGAGCGCTTCATGAAACGGTGACTAAAAATGCACGCGAGTCTTTTGGGCGCCACCGACTCAAACGCGGCAGCGACCACAACAGCCGGGCTAGGGCCTTAGAAGAGTTGCAACGCTATCTCGATCTACCTAACGCGCCCTTACGTATCGAGTGTTACGACATGAGTCACCTGCAAGGTACGGACTACGTCGGTTCGATGGTCGTGCTCGAGGATGCGCTACCTCGCAAAAGCGAGTACCGGCGATTCAAAATTCGAGATGTTCCCGGAAACGACGACTTCGCTGCGATGGAGGAGGTTCTCTCGAGGCGCCTGAAAAAATATGTAGAGGAAAGAGAATCTCCATCAGATGAACCTGGCAAATTCGCTTACCCACCTCAACTGCTCGTGGTTGACGGGGGTAAAGGGCAACTCGGAGTAGCTCAACGAGTTCTGACCTCCCTTGGATTAGGGCAAGAAATTCCTGTCGTAGCGCTAGCCAAACAATTCGAAGAGGTGTTTGTTCCGGGGAAAAGCGACCCGGTCCATCTTCCCCGTGGTTCTGAGGCGCTGTATTTACTTCAACGAGTTCGCGACGAAAGTCATCGCTTTGCTATCGCATATCACCGTCAGCTGAGAAACAAACGGATGACTCGAAGCGTCCTCGACGGAATCACCGGTCTCGGCGATGTCCGCCGGCGGCGGTTAGTCAAAGAATTCGGCGGCGTGAGGAAAGTGCGGCAGGCTTCATTAGACGACCTGCAGTCATTGACATGGCTGCCTAACAAGGTGGCTGTGGCCGTGCATGAACGCACTCAGGGGCGGGCCTGATAGGTGTCGACAACGGACGGTGCTTTGCCGTAAACATCGTTTGCGTCGTCTATCTGGGTTGCGTGAACGTTGATCGGCTAGGACGCCAGAAATTTATTTACTGATTGGCTACCACAGACAACTACATTCGACGGTGGCTTCCAGAGCCTTCCATCTGAATGGAGTTGGCTCTGAAGCAGCACCGCACCCGGTACAGCGAAGCACAAAGTCTCGACCCACTTTGCTCATTATGACTGGCTGCTCACCTGTCGATAACCGAGCTTCCTTCTTTGGAGAAACTTTTTGCCTTGTTATTTCGGGTAGGTCCAACACTTCGAAGTCTAAGTACAACGGTTCAGCGACTGTTGAAGGATCATTTTTCCAAGCTTCCGTGTGATCGTCGGTCTCTTCGGACCATCCGAGGAAACTCAACCATGCGTATCTGTCAATTGCATCGAGGTCTTTAGGTAGTTCGTTGACCGAAGTCATCGGACCGATTTTCTGTGGCGTGGGCGGCCTATCTGGCCCGGAATAGTTCAGAAATAGCCCAAGTTCATCTTGCTGACCTATTCCGAAAAGCTGCGATGATTCGCTGATGGTTTCTATTTCCTCCATAAATCCGTCGCGTTCAGACGCTGTTGGGTCTTCTAAAGTGTCGCTGGCATAGAGCACTACGAATCGCGCGCCGACGCCACGTTGCTTACGGCGAAGGATGCGGCCCATGCGCTGAATCATCTGTCTACGAGTGCGGCTAGCGTTAACAACAATTCCGAGATTCGCATCAGGGACATCGATGCCTTCGTCCAGAACTCGCGGGGCAGCTACTGCGTCGAGTTTTCCGTCTCGTAGGTCGGTCAATATCGTCTCACGCTCCGAACGCGCAGTATCCCCGGTAATAATTTCAATACCCAACAACGGGTCTAATCGGTTGATGGCATGATTCGCTGCCTTGATTGTTTGTGTAAAAATCAA
>CETZ01004539.1_pt1 | contig 13453 bp, 10 predicted proteins | sample 531441 | NCBI WGS metagenome assembly CETZ01 (sample SAMEA2623098, study PRJEB7988) | marine metagenome | isolation source: saline water (ENVO:00002010), including | reverse complement strand
GGTCGTAGTAATAGGCGCTGCGGAAGTAAGAGATATGACGGTACCCGGACCGGAAGGCGTCTATTTAGTTGATACAGGGGCTTCGGGCGTTGCTGAGACTTTCCTGGTTATTGGTCTTATCTACTTGGTGGTTATGCTAATCGCTGCTTTTTCCTATCGTATCCCTGCTGAAGGATGGAAACCCTCGGGCTGGAAAGAACCAAGTCAGGAAGAAAGAGGTGCTCTCATTTCAAGTCATAACGTACACATTGATGAAGCATTGAAAACCCGACAGTTTTATCAATTATGGATAGTGCTTTGTTTCAATGTAACTGCAGGCATAGGTGTTCTCGGCGTGGCTAGAACTATGATCACCGAAATCTTTGGTTCATCTCTTCCCCATATAGTAGATACAGCTTTCGCTGCAACTTATGTGGTAATGATTAGCGCATTCAACATGGTGGGCCGATTTATCTGGGCCAGCGCATCTGACTACATCGGCAGGCGCAACACCTATTGGGTATTCTTCCTTTTAGGGATCGTACTCTACCTATCCGTCCCTTTTACCGCCGCCCAAGTTAGTGTGAGCCCATCAGTTGTCTGGCTGATCTATTTTTATGCAGCTACCATGATTATTTTCACTATGTATGGTGGCGGGTTTGCCACTATTCCTGCTTACCTGGCTGATATCTTTGGAACTAAGTACGTTGGTGGTATTCACGGGCGCCTGTTAACCGCCTGGAGTACGGCCGGGGTACTAGGGCCGCTCGCAATCACCTCGCTCAGAGAGAGTTCAGTTAACAATGCTATCAATGAGTTAGTTACATCGATCGATCCCGCCGCCTTCCAGACTGCATTTGGAGCGGGCATTGACCAACTAGAAGCCTTAGTAGCACAGAACTCTGTAACAATAGCTAGGCTGATGGAGATAGCACCGGCTGGAACGACCGACCCAACCAGTGGAATCTATAATTCGACCATGGTACTGATGGCCGCGTTACTGGGAATTGCACTGATCAGTAATGCTCTGATGCGTCCAGTGGACCCTAAACATCACATCGCAGAAAACCCGAGTTAGTGAGTCGTATTAGGAAGTCAGGAAACTGACTATCTCGTCCTTTCCGGGAAATCTACCGCATCCCTGTGAGGAAAAGATCAGTTCCCCGTCTTTTTTTACATCAAAGACTCCACCGCTTCCGGGAACCAATACAACATCAATACCAAACGCTTGCTTTATTTCGGCCGACACACGGTCGGCCTCTGGTTTATAGTTTCATTCGCGACAATAGGTAATTTCTATATTCATTGGTTTGCCAACACCTATAAAGTAGTTAAGAATCTTCTCCGTATGTCAGGCCCTTTTCAATTAACTTCTGTTACACAACAAAATATTTCATAGCTAGTTATCAATATAACAAAATTTAGGTGCTCTGAAATTCTTGTAAGGTTTCCTCGATAATTCCTAATGCTTTATCTAAGTGCTCATCGGAAACATTGAGAGGAGGGAGCAATCGAAGCATATTTTCACCGGATGTACCGACGACTAATTTCTTTTCACGTAGCTTATTGAGCATGTCTGTGTTTGCCACCTTACACTTAAGGCCTATCATCAGGCCAAGACCATGTGCCGAAGCAAGAACCTCTGGGAAACCCTCGACCAGCTTCTGTAGGTGCTTTCTAAAATAATTGGCTTTACGCGCTACTTCATTTAACCGACCGGATTCAAGCAGCAAATCCATCACTGCGTTACCTACTGCCATGGCTAAGGGATTTCCACCGAAGGTACTGCCATGAGTTCCCACCACCATAGCGTTACCGATGGCTTCTGTCGTCAGACAGGCCCCAACTGGAAAACCACCACCTAACCCCTTCGCTAGGACCATAACATCTGGTTCGACGCCACTATGTAGGTGAGCAAATAACTTTCCAGTGCGCCCGATGCCGCATTGCACTTCATCCAGCATTAGCACCAATCCATGCTCTTCGCAGAGAGTTTTGACCTCTCTCATGAATCCGGCACTGATCGGACGTATTCCTCCTTCACCCTGCACAGGCTCAAGTATGATGCCAGCTGTATTCGGTCCGATCGTTTGTTTGAGAAGCTCCAAGTTCTCCCACTCCACTTGGTCGAATCCATAATCCATCGGGATGAAATCCTTCATTTGAGATTTATTACCAGCTACTGCCAGTGCCGCCAGGGTCCGACCATGAAAACTTCCGGTAAACCCAATAATCCGGTAGCGATCTCTACAGCCACAAGCGGCCTGATAACCGCGAATAGCTTTGATACCCGCCTCTACTGCTTCGGTCCCGGAATTTGCAAAGAATACCTTATCAGCAAAACTGTTCTCGGTTAGTCGATCGGCCAGTTGCTCAGCAGCGGGTATCCTAAATACGTTGGATAAATGCCAGAGTTTGCCTACCTGTTCATTAAGAGCCGCAACAAGGTGGGGATGGGCATGGCCGAAACTGGTCACAGCAATCCCCGACAAAAAGTCTAGATACACATCGCCTTCTAACGTATACAGCTCACTGCCCTTACCATGACTAAATACCAGCTCTTCCGGCGGGCTGTAATTGGGCCACAGCGAATCTCGTGGACCTTTCATTGTAGAGTCCTTTGCGTCTCCATTATTGGATGATGAGGCCACTGTTATCCCCGACAAACATTGTTAAGCTCCATGGCGCAGCAAGAATCATATATAGGATCTCGTTGTCTTTCTCTGCTGGAAAAAACCTTTTGAAATTAATTACACTTACAGATACGTTTCAAACTATCTGCCAAAACAGATGGGAGTAGGTTGTTTTTCTTGCTCTAGATCGCTTACCCGGTCCTATCTCTTTTCCCCATTCGGTGCAGAAAATTTTAAACATTTCAGTCAAAATGCAATTTTGAACGATCAAGTTCTTCGAGAGAAGAACAGCCCATGAGAATCATGTCGCGTTCTATCTCATCTCGCAGGCGAGTAAGGGCTCGATCAACAGCTACCTCACCTCCAGCTGCCAGGGCATAAAGGTAGCCGCGGCCGACCATGCAGGCCTTAGCGCCCATTGCCAGAGCCTTGAGTACGTGAGTACCGCGTCGTACACCACCATCGACAATGACTTCAATTTTGTCACCGACCGCGTCAACTATAGGGCCTAACTGATCGAAAGGGGCAGTAGAACCGTCTAGTTGTCGGCCTCCGTGGTTGGAGATCATTACAGCGCTAGCTCCAATATCTACCGACCTTTGCGCATCCTCAACTGACATCACTCCCTTTATAGCGAACGGTCCACCCCAGCGCTGTATCGCCTGCCGAGCATCTTCCCAGGTAATTGAACGATCGAATTGGCTATTCATATAACCTACTACAGAAGTCAACTTACCACTGCCTTCCTGGATCTTGTCTGCTACATTAGCCAATTCGAATTTCTTACGAAGCAAATAATTCAGGCTCCAGCTTGGGTGTGTTGCAAAACTTAGCAAGCTTTTCAACGTAAATTTTGGTGGAATTATCATCCCTGTATAGAGGTCCTTCTCGCGATTACCTGCCACCAGCGTATCGACGGTAAGGCACATCGCTGAAAAATTCGACTCCTTGCAGCGGTCAATAAAATCCCAGCTTAAACCGCGGTCCTTATGGATATATAACTGGAAGCATTTTGGCCCCGGTGTGCTCGCACCAATTTCTTCAATACTGGTAGTGGACAACGACGAGAGGCTATACATTGTTTTATGTTTGTGAGCAGTACGAGCCACCGCACACTCACCTTCATGATGAAATAAGCGACTCATTGCGGTGGGTGAACAGAAAACCGGCCAATCTATGTCTTGGCCCAGCACATTGATACTGAGGTCCATACCCGTGAGGTCTGCCAAAGCGTTTGGTATTAACCGACAATTGTCAAAAGCTTCTGTGTTACGCCTCAGTGTCACCTCGTCGTCAGCTCCTCCATCGATATAATGAAACAATGGTGCCGGTAGTCTTTTTTTAGCTAATCGGCGAAAATCAGCAGTGTTATGACAATCCTTTATGCCCAATCTCTATTCCTCTTATTTAACGTCAACTTAATGTGCAATACTGATTTTCCTTACTCAGTATCAGACAGATTCGTTTTGTAAGTCTCCGTTAACATCGATACTGATAACAGGGTCAATGCTGAAGCTAAAGCAATATAGGCTGAAACCCAGACTACGGCATATTCCGTCCACAGAAATGTGGCAATCGTAGGGGCGAATGCTCCACCCAGAATGGCCCCTACCTGATACCCAAGAGAAGCACCTGAATAGCGTACTTCAGTGCTGAACAATTCTGTAAAGAACGCAGCCTGTGGCCCATACATGAAGCCTAGAAATACCAGCCCACCGCAGATACCCAGTACCACTAGCGCAAAATTACCGGTGTCCACCAATGGAAACAGGGCGAATGCCCAGACTCCCGTGAGAATGGCGCCCAGCATGAATATACCGCGCCGTCCATGACGATCTGAATACCCTGACGCCCAAAACTGGGCGGGTATCTGGAGTGCCGAGGCAACCAGTAGAGCAGCCAGCATGGTATCGCGGGTCATGTTGACACCGTTCGGGTCGGTTCCGTAAGCGATGATAAATGCAATCAATATATAAAAAGACACTTGGACTGACAGAAAGGCTCCGGCCGCCAATGCTATTCGCTTGGGATATTTGCGAATTGCCTCCAGCACCGGGGAACGCTTTACGGGTTCGTGGGAGGCTGTTGTTTCAAGCAGGCGTTTTTCTCTCTGTGCCTCTAGTTCCTTAAAGGCTCTGGTTTCTCCAATGTTTAGTTGCACGTACATGCTGATACCTATTAATGCGACACTAGCTAAGAAGGGAATACGCCAACCCCAGGCCATGAAAAATTCATCCGAGACTGATCTGCTGATAATAATAAAGGCCAAATTGGCCAGAATGACTCCGACCGGCGCTCCTGCCTGCGCATAAGCACCATACCAACCACGTTGGTCTGCCGGCGCGCTCTCGGTGACTAGCAACATGGCACCACCCCACTGACCGCCGATTGCCAGACCCTGGATAAAACGCAATAGCGTCAGCATGATCGGTGCAGCAACACCAATTGTTGCGTAAGTAGGCAATAGCCCAATCAATGTTGATGCCACACCCATAACCATTAGGGCTATAACGAGTGAGCGCTTGCGTCCAATACGATCTCCAAAATGAGCGAACAGGATGCCACCTACTGGCCTCGCTATAAATCCAGCGGAAAAAGTCAAAAATGACATAATAAGGGCCGTGGTTGGAGAAAATTCTGAGAAAAATACTGATGGAAATACCAGGGCAGCTGCCGTTGCGTATAGGAAAAAGTCATACCATTCGATACTGGTACCCGCCAGAGCTGTAATGGCAACTTTGCGCATGCTGGATTCCAGCTGGTCCTCGTTTTCCGCTCCAACGTGGGGTGTATTTGTGTCACTAGACATTATTTCCTCCAGACCTTTGTTCTTTCGGTTATTAGTTGTATCCGACCTGACGAGTAGAACGCTGAAGCATACCAAGATTTTGCCAGTTACCGCACTTATTTAAGCTCAACCGCCCCAATTCCAGTATTATTAGCCCATGCTATACACGCTTTTCCGATATCTACATATCCTGGCCATCTTAACTTTGGCCGGTACGCTAATCATCAAAAACATGGGGATCAAACCCGTGATTAAAGATGAAGATGCTTATAACCTGGCAAAGGTGAATACAATTTATAGTCTGAGTGCCATCCTCGCCTTCATATTTGGCCTAGTACTTTGGCTTTGGGTAGGGAAACCGGCCGGATTCTATACACTTAACCCCTTGTTCCTGCTCAAACTCGGTCTGTTTGGCTTGATTGCTTTCCTTTCTGTTTTTCCATCGGTTTTCTTTACAAGAAACCGCAGGACCATAAACCAAGATATTCCCGTACCTCGATCGATTCAAATGCTTATCAGGATAGAACTGGTGCTTCTCGTTTTTATTTCGATAACAGCATCACTAATGGCTCGTGGAATTGGTCTGAGTTCCTAACAGTCGATAACGGAAAAGCAGACTACTTTCTGCGGAAACCACCTAATCCTCTTTAAATCAGACTGCACTTGGACCTTATTCAGCATATTTGATAACCTCGCTGGAAATGTATTGGTCCAAGCGATGTTGACCCTCCTCCTCAACTGTTGTACTTGTACCACAGCTCTTTGTGGCTCGCGGAAAAATTTACGATGAAGAACAAAACGAATTACGAGATCAATAAACTTTACGGCAAAGATCCAATAGCTGCTGATCGTCTGCTATGGGGGAGGCAAACCAGTGCTTTGACTCGCCGCGGTTTTCTTAAGAATAGCGGCTTGGCAGCGATGGTCGCCGCACTTGGATCTGTGATTCCTTATGGAAGGTTTATGCCTGCCGGCCTCATTCCTGCCGCATTTGCCGCTGACAATGCTCCAAATAGCATCGAAGGGAAAGAAGGCCTTATCATTCTTAATGATCGCCCGATCAACGCAGAGACTCCAGCACATTTGCTGGATGACGACGTCACACCCAATCGCTATATGTTTATCCGCAATAATGGTCTGCCTCCTGAAAATATTGATCCGCAGACTTGGCAATTGGAGGTTAACGGAGAATCCTGTTTACGCCCGACTACATTTGCGATCTCCGAACTCAAGGAGCGCTTTGAAGAGGTCACGCTACAATTACAACTAGAATGTGGTGGCAATGGCAGAAGTGAATTCGTTCCAGCGGCTAGCGGCAATCAGTGGACCACTGGAGCTATAGGATGCCCTTCCTTCACGGGAGTGCGGCTCAGAGATGTTCTAAATTATTGCGCCGTCGCCGAAGACGCACTTTACGTCGGTTATTACGGAGCAGACACTCACATCAGCGGTAACCCTGACCTCGACCCAATTTCACGAGGCGTACCAATAACCAAGGCTATGGAACGAGAATCTCTCATAGCCTGGGCAATGAACGGCGAAGACCTTCCTCTCCAGAATGGGTATCCGCTACGTATGGTATGCGCAGGCTGGCCAGGATCAGTGTCCGGGAAATGGCTAAACCGAATCGTGGTAAGGGATCGGGTTCATGATGGTGAAAAAATGGCTGCGCCCTCTTACACAGTTCCTGCTGCTCCAGTTGCGCCAGGTAGTCGGGTAGCAAACGAAGACATGCGTATCATTGAATCCATGGTAGTAAAATCACTAGCAACTTCCCCCCAATCCGGGATCACTCACGATTATCGCCAAAGGTTACCCGTACGAGGACACGCCTGGGCTGGTGACGACCAAGTTAGCGCTGTGTTTATTTCAATTGATTTTGGTACTACTTGGCTGCCTACCGCGCTGCGTCCTGTATCTAATCGACTTGCGTGGCAACATTGGCAATCCTGGGTGCAGTTCCCTGAACCCGGTTACTACGAAATCTGGGCCAGAGCAATGGACGCTCAAGGTCAGTCTCAGCCAATGGTAGTGCCTGGATGGAATCCACGCGGCTACCTAAATAATGCCTGCCATCGAATAGCTGTACAGGCAGTATAAAGGTCACGACACTTGCTAAATTTAACTCGTCTCTTTCTTATCTCTCTGGTGGCAGTGGCAACACCATATGGGATTAGCACGCCAGGAAACGCTCAAGAGATCGATGGGGTAACGGGTCTAATTATGAACGAAGGCTGGGAACTGGTGCAGACTACCTGCACAGAGTGCCATTCAGCGCTAATAATTACGCAGAACTCGGGAAATCGAGAAGTGTGGAAAAGCCGGATTACCTGGATGCAGGAAACTCAAGGCTTACAAGAACTAGAAGTAACCGTAGAGAACTCCATCTTGGTGTACCTTGCTGACAATTATGGCCAAAAAGCTTCTACCCGACGAGCCAGTCTTACCGCTAATTTGTTACCAAAAAACCCCTATGTAACTGACTCTCAGAATGGTCAGTGAACAACTTTCGATGTTTGAGGGGCAATCGCAAAACCCTGCTCCAACAGACAAACCATCCACTATTTATCTCACCAAAACTGTTAACGCATCCAATCAAAAGGTATTTGACCAGTGGTTAATGCCTGTCTTTATCGGCGAATGGATGTTCGGCCCCAAGGTTCAGCAGGAGCAAGTCGTCAGCTTAGAAAATAAAGTCAGAAAAGGCGGGGAGTTTGCTTTTAAGGTTATTCGTAAAGGTACTGAAATCGAACATAGTGGCGAATATATTGAACTGGACGTACCTAATAAACTGGTATTCAGCTGGAGCGACAGCCTGCATCGAAGCAGCAAAAGCCGAGTTACTGCGCTATTCCAGGAAGCGAATAACAAAACCCGTCTCAAGATAATAATTAAGCTGGACCCCAAGCTATATAACGAAAAGGATTCTCTCAAAAATCAATGGTCAGCACGCTGTAGCGCATTAGCTGCCAAATTTAAGTAGGAAGAGGACTTAACGGCCGATACTGGATTCTTCCGCTTCCCTGATTGTACGTTCTGCCGCATATGGGAGAATATACCCATCCTCCAGATTCTGACTGACAACCTCTTTTACTGCATCCACATAGGCTCCTCGACTTGGATAGAGTCGATCCAGTATTCCCTGGTCAAATGGTTCGTGGGAACCATATAGAAAACAGAATCGGTTTGTCCCGGTATTCATTCCTGTGTTTTTGGCCGTCGCAACTACATGTGCTGCCAGGCGGATACCCCCCTGCACATTTCCATACTCGTCCCTGGCAAAAGTTAAGTTCGGCATCATGCGAGCAACCTGCAACGGATCAGCAACAGGCGGAGAAATATCGTCCCTCACCCAATGAACAAGATGTTCAAAAGCGGCATTCATAACATCACGAAATGGAACCCTGCTGAGGGCAGGCAGTTCACAACCTGGATCACGCGGAGCTGGATCATCCAATGACAACCCGTCTCTCAGCAACCTTACTTTTGACCATTCGATTTCAAATGGAATATCGACATGGGAAGTTCCTGCCACCTCCCAATGATGAAAGGTCTCGGTGTTCGGTTGCGGCATAGCTGCCCGCCTCGGCATATCTGTTTCCGCCATTATTTTAAAGATTTTCACTTCCTGATCATCACGAATCCGCCCGCCGCCGCCGTGGACCATTACTCCGTCGTAAACTGGTTCGAGCGGATGAACGTTATTAAGATAAGTGGCTAGACGACTGGCAGATTGCGAGTGACCCGTTGCCAAAATAATTTCTGCTTTTAATCCGTCCAAGATATCAACACTGCCATCAGCCGTGCTTTCACCGACACGATTGATAGCCTTGCCTACAGCGGAGAAAATGTCATAAGAAAGCCCATCACCAGCAACCATACCGTCATGCGTTGTGTCCAGACTACCATAGCGCTCCTGGCTCCATTGTTTGATCGTCTCAATTCCCATTTGCTGGGCTGATACCGCTACAAAAGCATAGCCATTACGCACAAAGTGATGACCGGATTGCCACCAGTCTATGTCCTTGTCCGCTCCCCCAGTAACGTTTATCCACTCTACTACTACAATGCCATTGAATCGGTCTGCTGTTTCGGGTCGCCTAACAATCAGCCGCGTTTGGTAACGATGACCGCTATCTATAATTTCCCCGTTCTCCATTTCAGAGCCGGAATAGCGATTGGCCAAACCCTGAATGAAATATTCTTCTTCAACATAGCCGTTCTCGGTTAATTCGATGGCAGAAGCACTATAGATAGAATTTAGAGACGGATGTGGTTCTGTAGCAACGGGTCCATAAACAATGGCATCTGGTACAGAGGCGCTGATGGAGAGTGGTATCAACAACAGCCCGCCAATTAACACGAATGTTTTAGTAAAGAGACATGACATCGTTTTCATAGTTTACTCCTAAAGACGCTGTGCCTTGAGATGTCGATCATTGGCCTACCGAGCCGCCATTCACCTTGACTTAATAGGAAGAGGAACCGTAATGGATCAAACGGCTGAGCTTATCAAAATTTCGGGCCTTGCCCAATTAGTTGCTTCCTGTTTTCTAGCAGTAGTCAGCGCTTAGTCCAATTTAGACCGGTAAACCTGCCGAGCTTCTTCAAACTGGTTATACACATGTTTCTTTTCAGTCTCCGATCGCCAGCCCGGCCAAGCCTCGGCAAGTTCCTGTAACTTATCGATCCATTGCAGAGCATAGTTGGTCGATTCCGAGTTCCGTATTGGTTGGTTTCCAACCTGAAACCATATCGGGTTAGTGAAGGCCTGTACGTAATTCACATCCATTGGAAAGCGTTCTTCGGCGTTACCTTCGGTACGCAAATGACACCAACCGGATCTTTCTACCTCCAGCTCGTAGGAAATCTCCAGACTCCTACCATTGCCCTGAATAGGAAAGCGCTCCTCTAACTGCCCGTTGCACACAAGTAGTACTTCCTGGAGTTGAGTCACAGAGCGCAACTGCCCATTCACAGTAACTTTGCCTCCCTCGGACGGTAACGCTACGGTGTCTCCGAGCAGAGCATTCTCCACTTGCATCTCCAATAAGGGACCAGAACTTACAAACGCCCGCCCCCTTTTCAATCCTTCGAACCAAGCATGCATATCCAGTCCCTGGTTACCGGTATAGACATAAGTACGCACCGAACCCACAAGTTTGCTCCGGTGCAGGGAACTTATGGAATCTTCACCACCGGTAGCAATTACACGAAGACCATTGTTCCAAACTGCATATAAAGGGAAAAAGCCAGCGCGATTGGCATCAGACCACTCGAGTGCGTCTGTAGTCTCCAACGCAGCATCAACGATAAATCCTTTACCGCCCCCAAGATTACCTAACAGCGGATCATTTTCTCCCGGAAAGGGATGCACGTAACCGGTAACCGCTCCCTGAGCTTTTGCCTTGAGAAACATGTCAGTGTTGCTGGGGTAGAGACTCTCTATAGCTGTTCCTTCGTAACCGGTAACAAAAGGAGATATAAGATGTTCTTTTAGCCCGAACATGAATACATGACCGTAAAACGGAGGCCTGTATTCTTGACCAACAACTACAAGCTGGTCAGGTTCTGATATCGAATGGGATCCTCCACCTGGCTCGAAATAATGATAGTCCAGAATTCGGTTATCCTTGTTTGCTACTTGTTCGAGCACAAGATCCTGATCTTCGGCACGAGACATCATCATTAGGTTTTCTAGAGTATTATGCAGATTTCCACCATAATTAGCATGCACATGGGTAGACGCGCTATACCAGCCCTTCACTCCCATATCGGTCATCCGTTCTAACATGATACTTATCTCAGTAACTTCGCCAGCGACGATTTCAGTATTTATGTTTTGAGGATAGAACTCGAAGCCCTTCACTACCTCCAATCCGACCTCTCCTTCAGGCAGGGTCATCTCAAAACTGCCAGAGTTATGGAAGATCATATCCCCTCTGCCTGAGGCTCTGGCATAGGCATTATTTGGGGTGTAAAACTTTCCATCACTTGCAGTCAGGTGTACACGGTTATGAGTTAACTCAGCATTGCTTCCATTCACCACTCGCGCTTTCAGTACCCCCATAGGTCGCTTGTAATGCTGCTCGGTAATATCGACCTCAATTAACTTGCCCCCATAGGTTTCAAGAAGCATCAGTTGCGAGAGACCCGGCGCATTGGATATAAATGCAATCCATTCTCCATCAGGCGACCAGCGGGGATGAAAGGCGTCGTGCTGAAAAAAAGTCAATTTATATGGTTCGCCACCAATAGTGGGCTGCACGTAGAGGTTATTGTATTGATCAGCTGCCCCACTGGTAGAACTGTATACAAACCGTTTTCCATCGATAGATGCATCAGGACGGGTTCGATATAGAGATTGTTCTTCAAGCACGGTTGTAGCGCGCTGAATCCCATTTTCGACTGCAGGCACACGAAGCACATTTCCTGAACCAAGCGGCACATCGCGATTTGATACTAACAATAGTTCGTCGCCACCAGGCAACCAGGTAGGAGCGATGTGCATATCCCAGCTGCCAAAATAGAGACGATTATTTCCATAGCTATTGTCCTGACTGATTGCAACTGGATCTCCCCCCCACTGGCCGTCAACTATGTCACGGACATAGAGGTTGAAGTACCCGTTTGGATTGGTGGATACATAAGCCACTCGAGATCCATCTGGGGAGAATACTGGGTCGGTATAGATCGCATCATCGTCCGTGAGCTTGTGCGCCTCCCCTGTTTCAGTGTCAAGCATTTCCAGTTGAATGCGCTGATGCTCATAGTCCGCTGTATAGATTATCCAGCGTCCATCCGGTGACCAATCTGGTGAAGAGTGGTAAGCGTCATTATATGTGAGCTCATAAGCTATCCCGGTACCTGAATCTACTTTCCATATCGACCCCTGCATAGCGACAGCTATCCATTCTCCATCAGGAGACCAATCCGGTGCCCATGGTGTAGCGCTGGGCGCTGGGGGAAAATAGAAATTGTGCATGTAATTTCCACCACTGCGAGCATCGGGATAAGCACTGCCCTGAGCCGTCAGTTCGCAGGACTGCACTAGTACCAGCGGCAAAAGTAATTGCCGAATGACATGGTTTACGGATAGCGACCTCATGGCATGGGTCTCCTGATTCAGAGATTTAGAGTTAGGTGGAAAGACTATCCCAATACCTTCTAGGAGTGTAGTGAAAGGGGGTTTCTACTTATGGCTGATTACAGATTCTTCAAGGGAAATAGTTATCATGAAGACCTATCTACGGCTAAATTTTCAAAAAAATGTGAAGCGGCCCCTCGGTTGAGAATCTTTACAGCTTCGATGGTTAAGTGATTTACCCTAATGTAGGGTAATTTTCTGAAAATAGCGCAAAGCCACTCAAACAGGAACGGACATAGTGTACCATGGCCGCCTGATCGCTTGCCTCTTCATGTAACTTGTTAGTGACGTTAACCAATAGATTGAAAGTGAGCAGTAATTTAGCAACATACTCATTTCTCGGGACTTCCGATGGACAAATATATTCTCGCTATCGATCAGGGAACAACTAGCACCCGTGCATTGATATTCAATGAATCGGGAGATGTAGTTGGCTCTGCGCAGCAGGAATTTACCCAGCACTTCCCTGCCAATGGGTGGGTTGAACACGATGTTGTCGAAATTTGGGAAACTACCCTTAATAGCTGCTATAACGCGATCAAACAAAATAACATTAACGTCGAGAATATCGCCTGTATTGGCATTACCAATCAGCGTGAAACCACAGTAGTGTGGGATCGTGATTCGGGCGTACCCATCCACCGCGCTATTGTCTGGCAGGATCGACGAACAAGCGAATACTGTGAAGATCTTCGCAGTCAGGGAATGCAGGAAATAATCCAAGAGAAGACTGGCTTGTTAATCGACCCATATTTTTCGGCGACCAAGCTCCGTTGGCTACTCGATAGAGTTCCCAATGCTCGAAAACTAGCTGAGCGAGGAACACTCGCTTTTGGCACTATCGATTGTTATTTACTTTGGCGGTTAACCGGGGGCAAGAGCCATTGCACTGATGCCACCAATGCG
>CETZ01125619.1_pt1 | contig 13474 bp, 12 predicted proteins | sample 531441 | NCBI WGS metagenome assembly CETZ01 (sample SAMEA2623098, study PRJEB7988) | marine metagenome | isolation source: saline water (ENVO:00002010), including | reverse complement strand
ATGTATACCTTCCTGTTAATGTGGGTCAGAAAACCCTGAGCCGTGAACCCGAGGAAATGACCCGGATGATAGTGGCTTACAATGAAGATTTTACCAATGAGGAAGCCAAGGAGTTGGAAAAAGCCATTACGGAAGACCTGGCCGAGAGACACGGGTTTGATCCCAATGATAAACGCGCCTTAAGGATATGGAACCGAAAGGAGAATATGCAGGAAGTAATTGGTGTGATCAGAGGTATCAAGATCTTTGTCTGGGTGATCGGTATCTTTACCATTATTGCCGGTATTATCGGGGTGGCCAATATTATGATGGTGGTGGTAAAGGAACGCACTCGTGAAATAGGCATCCGCAAGGCTTTGGGTGCTACCCCCGCCTCTATTATCAGTTTGATCATACAGGAGTCGATATTTATTACGGCCTTTTCAGGTTATATAGGGCTGGTGTTGGGTGTAGGCCTGGTAAGCCTGGTAGGTGGAAATATAAACCACGATTTTTTCAAGAACCCTGAGATCAATTTTCAAATAGCACTCATTACCTTAGGGATACTGGTTTTGGCCGGGGCGCTGGCCGGTTTTCTTCCGGCTCGCAAAGCGGCTACCATCCAACCCATTGAAGCCTTAAAAGACGAGTAATGATAGACCGGGATCAGTGGCAGGAAATAGGGGTGGTTTTAGGGCGCAATAAGTTGCGGACTTTCCTCACCGCCTTTGGGGTATTTTGGGGAATACTTATGCTCGTGATCATGATGGGTAGCGGCAAAGGACTGCAACACGGTGCAGCAGCGGGCTTTGGAGGATCAGTAACCAATAGTATGTACATCTGGACCCAACAAACCAGTATGCCTTATAAAGGCTTCAGGAGGGGGCGTAACATTAATTTCCATAATGCTGATGTGGAAGCCATCCGGTCATCAGTGCCGGAGCTGGATATTCTTTCTCCGCGTTGTCAGGCGGGCGGTTACCGGGGTACGGATAATATCACCCGGGGAATAAAAACCGGAGCCTTTAATATTTACGGGGATTATCCACAGTATCTGCAGGTAGAGCCCATGGATATCATAGAGGGGCGCTTTATCAATTACCGAGATATAGAGGAAAAGCGGAAAGTGTGTTTCATCGGACGTGAAGTATACAACACCCTGTATGAGCCCGGAGAAGAAGCCATCGGTACCTACATCCGCGCCCAGGGTATAAACTACAAGGTGATAGGGGTATACAAAAGCAAAACCGATGATCCTAACCGTGCCGAGGACCAGGAGAAATCCATTATCATACCTCTCACCACTTTTCAGCAGGCCTACAACTGGGGTGATGTGGTGGGTTGGTTGGCGGTAACGGCAAAACCGGATGTACCGGTTTCCAGGGTAGGTGATAAGATCAAAGCGCTGGTAAGGCAACGCCAATCCATCCATCCGGATGATGAAATGGCTTTTGGTAGTTGGAATAAAGAAGAACAGTTCAACCGTATGATGGGATTACTTACCGGCATAAATATACTGTCTCTTATTGTAGGGACCCTTACACTTTTGGCCGGGGCTATCGGAGTAAGTAATATTATGCTGGTTATTGTAAAGGAAAGAACCAAGGAATTTGGGGTTAGAAGGGCCATTGGTGCCCCTCCTTCTTCCATAATCAAACAAGTAGTACTGGAGTCGGTGGTGCTTACCGTAGGGGCGGGAATTTTAGGTATTATTGCAGGGGTTTGGCTCCTGGAGCTGGTTTCGGCCGGCATGAATGCAGCCGCTGAACAGGGCGGTTTTTTCCGGAACCCAGGTGTGGAACTGCCCATAGTGCTGGCCGCCTTTTTTATACTGGTAGTCTCCGGGGTACTGGCTGGCATTATACCGGCCCGTAAAGCCGTGGAGGTAAAGCCGGTGGAAGCCCTGCGCTACGAATAGAATAGATAATTACAAACGAACTGAACAACATACATGAAACGCTTCCTGAGGATTTTCGTATTGATACTGATTGGAGGTATTTTTATTTATACCCTCTATTACCTTTACAATAAATCGAAAAAAGTTCCGGAGATCTACACCACTGAAAAGCCTTTTTACGGGGATATTATCAATAAATCTGTGGCCACTGGTAGTATTATTCCAAGGGAAGAGATTGACATCAAACCCCAGGTGAGCGGCATCATTAAGGAGATTTTTGTAGAGGCAGGGGATAAGGTGATCACTAACCAGGAGATTGCCCGTATCCAGATCATTCCCGATATGGTTTCGCTCAACAACTCAGAAAATCGCCTGGAGGTAGCGCAGCTGGCGCTGAACAATGCCAAAATCGATTACGAACGGAACCAAACCCTTTACCAGCAAAACGTAATTTCCCGTAGCGAGTTCCAGCAGTTTGAGTTGAGCTACAACAACGCCCGCCAGGAACTGGAGGCCGCTCGTGATAATCTTCAGATCGTAAGGGAAGGAGCCAGCCGAAAAGCCGGCCGGGCTTCCCTGAATATTGTAAAGGCCACTATACCCGGAATGGTACTGGATGTTCCGGTTAAGGTAGGGAACCAGGTGATTGAGAGTAATAATTTTAACGAAGGTACTACCATTGCTTCTGTGGCGGATATGAGTGATCTCATATTTGAAGGTAAAATTGATGAATCCGAAGTAGGAAAGATCAAGGAAGGGATGCCCATTTTGCTTACCGTAGGGGCTATTGAGAACAAGAGGTTTAATGCAGAGCTGGAATACATTGCACCCAAGGGTGTGGAAGAGAACGGTGCCATACAGTTCATGATCCGGGCGCGTGTAAAGCTGGACTCAGCAGATTTTATAAGAGCCGGTTATAGCGCCAATGCCGATATAGTTCTTTCCCGCAGGGACTCGGTACTCACCATTAAGGAGAGCCTGGTACAATACGAAGACGGAAAGCCTTTTGTGGAGGTAGCCACCGGTGATCAGAAGTTTGAGAAAAGGCCTGTGGAACTGGGGCTTTCAGACGGTATCAACGTAGAACTCCTGGGCGGTGTGCCGGAAGATGCCGAGATCAAGGTATGGAACCGGTCCAGTTAGGTTACTCTTTGAGGCGACCATGTTCTTTCAGAGCACGGTGGATGATCCATTCCAGTTGACCATTGGTACTTCTAAATTCGTCAGCGGCCCATTTCTCAACCGCTTCCAATAATTTGGTATCTACCCGCAAGGCAAAGGCTTTTTTATCTGCCATAATCAATCATTCATTTTATCTCTCTGCCTGTTCGCGTTTACGTATATAAAGTTCCGGTGTTCACTACAGGTTGGGCATTCTTATCCCCGCAAAGTACTACCATAAGATTGCTCACCATGGCGGCCCGTTTTTCTTCATCCAGTTCCAGGATTTCCTTTTTGCTCAATTGTTCCAAAGCCATTTCCACCATACCTACGGCCCCTTCAACAATCTTAAGACGGGCGGCTACAATAGCAGTGGCCTGTTGGCGTTGCAGCATAGCCCCGGCAATTTCAGAAGCATAGGCCAGGTGGTTGATGCGTCCTTCAATTACCTCGATGCCGGCAATATTAAGCCTTTCCTGCATTTCCGTGTCCAGCTCATGGTTTATGTCCTCCAGGCCTGAACGAAGGCTAATATCCGCTTCATCGTCATCAAAAGTGTCGTAGGGATAGGCGCTGGCCAGCTTCCTCACGGCCGTTTCACTCTGGATCAGCACAAATTCTTCAAAATCGTTCACGTCAAAAGCAGCTCTGTAAGTGTCTTTAACCCTCCATACCAACACTACGCTGATCATAATAGGGTTGCCCAGTTTATCATTCACCTTAATAGGTTTGCTCTCCATATTACGGGCCCTGAGGCTGATCTTTTTCTTAACGTAAAAAGGGTTTACCCAGAAAAAACCGTTTTTCACTATAGTTCCCCGGTAGTCACCGAATAAGGTAAGTACAGCGGATTGATTCGGGTTGATCACCATAAACCCGATGAGGTGAAGCACAAAAAGAATGATAGCCGCAATACCCAGTAGGTTGGGAATAGTAAAAAGGTAGATACCCAGTCCCAGGAAGACCAGGCTCAGGAACACATGCAGGTAACCGGATTGTGCAGAGATTAATTTTTCAGTTTTCATTAGTTTGATATTAAATTGATATCACAATGATAAGAAAAAAATTCTGAAGAACAATATTAATGTTGCAACGTTGGAAGCTTGTGTTATATTTGCATAATCATTGTTTAAACATTAAAACAAACACCTGAATGAAAACCCTAAGTAAATTTTTCGCTTTTGCATTGATAAGCTGGACCGTTGCTTCTTGTGGCAATGCCCCTGAAGAAACAGTTGAAACCAAAGAGGCCGAAGAGGTAGCCGCACCCCAGGAAACCGCTGCCACGTATGCTATGGTAACCGATGGTGATGAGATCATGTGGGAAGGATATAAAACCATCAGTGGTGACTCACACACCGGAACCATGCAGGTTACAGAAGGAAGCTTTACCGTTGAAAATGGTGAGGTAACCGGAGGTTCTTTCACTATTGATATGAATTCCATCTACAACGAAGATCTTCCCGAAGAAGGTGATTACAACAAAGCTAAACTCGTTGGACACTTGAAAAGTGAAGACTTCTTCTACGTAGAAAAATACCCTACCGCTACTTTCACTATTACTAGTGTAAGTCCGGTTGAAGGAAAAGAAGGAGCTACTCACATGGTAAGCGGAAACCTGAATATGCGTGGTAACGAAAAGAACATCACCTTTCCTGCTAAAATTGACGTAAGTGGTGATAAAGTGAGCCTTACTACTCCTGAATTCGTTATTGACCGTACCAATTGGGAAGTAATGTATCTCTCCGCTAACCTGGCCAGCGTGGCTAAAGACAAAGCGGTTGATAATAATATTAAACTTCAGTTGAACGTTGAAGCTCAGAAAGCATAAGATTTTGCTTTGAGATTTGGTTGATTAAAAGACCCCGCAATTTGCGGGGTCTTTTTTTATTTCAGATATTCAGGAGGTCAAAAACATTGGAGTGGAAACGGATAAGATAAAGATCAAGCACTGGGCGGAGGATGATCGGCCCCGCGAGAAGCTAAGAGGTAAAGGCCCTTCGGCTTTGTCCGATGCTGAACTCATTGCCATCCTGCTGGGAAGCGGAAGCCGGAACGAAACAGCTGTAGACCTCGCCAAACGTATACTCCAATCCGTTAAGAACAATTTGAATGAGCTGGGTCGCCTGAGTGTGGAAGACCTTTTACCTTTTAAAGGTATAGGGGAAGCGAAGGCCATCAGTATTATTACGGCCCTGGAGCTGGGTAAGCGCAGACGGTTATCCGAAGCCCTGGAACGAAAAAAGGTAACTTCCAGTACGGAGGCCTTTGAAGTATTGCAACCCCTTATCGGAGATCTCCCTCACGAAGAATTCTGGGTGCTTTTTCTGAACTCTTCCAATCATGTCCGCTCCTCCAAGTCTATCAGTCGTGGAGGTTTAACCGGTACTATGGCTGATCTCAGGATGATCTTTAAAGAGGCCCTTATGCTGAATTCTCCGGCCGTGGTTTTGGCCCACAATCATCCCTCCGGTTCCGTACGCCCAAGCCCGCAGGATAAATCCCTTACGCGTAAGATTGCTGCGGCCGGCAACATCATGGATATTAAAATTATTGATCATCTGATTATTACCGAGCATCAATATTTTAGTTTTGCCGATGAAGGACTTTTATAGTTTTGGTCCGCTAGCCCTTTGTGCCCATGGTATTGATCTATGTTGAAAAGCTAACGCCCCGCTTTCGTTACATCGCAAAGCTTTTGCTCAATGGCCTCATGGGCCTTGATATTCGCATCACTACGGACAAGGAGGAGTATCTGCAAACTACCATTGCCAAGATCAATTATTCCCGTAACCCATTACAGAGCGGACTTTATATACAAGCGGAGAATATTCTTTTTGAGTCTGATATTTTCGACCAGGAATTCCAGGTATCTGAGTATAAGGATGTACCGGTGTTCTTTCTAAGTGGTAATCGCTCTCAATTACCGTATGACCCCTTTGCAGCTTCTTTTTTCCTGGTGAGCCGCTACGAAGAATATATGCCCTTTATTGCCGATGAACACAATCGCTTCCCGGCTCGTGAAAGCTTCATGTTCAAGCAGAAAGTGCTTCATAAACCACTGGTGAATATTTACGCCCGGCACCTGGAAGAAATATTGCTGGAATTTTACCCTACCCTGGAAATTACCCGGCCCCAGTACCGGTTTATCAATTCTATTGACATTGACAATGCTTACGCTTATCTCGGTAAGGGTATCTTCAGGACCCTGGGTGGGTTTGTAAAAAACCTGGCGGAACTTAATATGGAAGAGGTACGGGAGCGTTTCCGGACTTTGTTTGGCCTGCAGAAAGATCCTTTTGAGACCTTTGAATGGCAACTGGAGTTGCAGGAAAAGTACGACTACAATACCATTTATTTTGTGCTATTTGCCCGGCTGGCCCAGTTTGACCGTAGTCTGAGCATGCACAGTCCACGGCTGCACCGTTATATTAAATCCATAAACGATTTTTGTCAGGTAGGCCTGCACCCTTCGTATCGCTCCAATGAAGATGTTAAGATCATGGAAGAGGAACTGCTGGGGCTGGAGCGGGTGCTTAATATTGATATAACCCGCAGCCGGCAGCACTTCCTGAAGTTAAAGTTTCCCGAAACCTACCGCAACCTGCTTAAACTGGAAATAACCGATGATTATTCTATGGGGTTTGCGGCTGAAACCGGCTTTCGGGCAGGAATATGTACCCCTTTCCGTTTCTACGACCTGGAAATGGAGGTGGAAACCCCGCTTACGGTCCATCCTTTTCCCTTTATGGACGGAACTTTCATCTATTACAAGCAAACCTTACCGGATATAGCGCTTAAAGAAATTACCGATTACATAAAAACCTACCGCGAATACGGAGGCGAGTTTATTCCCATTTGGCATAACCGTATTTTCAGTGAAAAACTGGAAGAATGGGAAGGCTGGAATAATGTGTTTGAGGAAATGGTAAAAGCGGCCGTATGATACGCTATGTAAAGCATGCCTTTATTAATCGCGATAAATACGATCAATGCATCAAGCTGGACAGGTCTGAATTGATGTACGGCATGTCCTGGTACCTGGATACGGTTTGTGAGAATTGGGACGCACTGGTATTGAATGACTATGATGCCGTATGGCCTTTACCGGTACGCTCTAAAATGGGGGTCACCTACTTTTACCGGCCTTTTGGCGTTCAACAACTGGGCGTTTTTTCTCGCAGAGAGGTTACCCAAAGTCTTTTGGACGATTTTGTAAAGGCCCTGGTTAAGAACTGCCGGTATGCCGATGTGTTCCTGAATGACACCCAGCCCTGGACAAGTCAGATCCCAAAATGTGAATGGACCTCTAACTCAAATTACGTATTGGATATCAATACCTCGTATGAAGAGCTGTACGAGGGCTACTCCACCAACCTGAAGCGTAATATCCGGAAAGCTCAGAAAAATAACTGGCAGCTTTTTGAACATGATGATCCCACTTGCCTTACCTCACTTTTTAAGGACGATCGCCAGGATGAGCTTAAACTTCCCCAACCGTTTTACAAAACGGTGGAAAGGTTGATGTTCACGTGCCTCCATCGTTCCTGCGGACATATTTGGACCTTATATGGTCAAGGCAATCAACTTGAGGCCGGTATATTTGTAACCGAATTTGGCAATCGGCTCACCTTACTTTTTACCGGTAACAGTGAGGCCGGGAGGCAGCACCAGGCCATGGCATGGCTGATCAACGAATTTATCATACTGCATAGCAGCAAGGGAAAACGTCTGGATTTTGAAGGAAGTAACAATGCGGGCCTGGCTCGTTTTTACAAAAGTTTCGGATCGGAATTGTACCCTTACCAGAATTTAAAGTATAACGGATTACCCGTCTTTCTAAAATGGCTGAAGTAACAAAGTACCAACACATTTTTTTTGATCTGGACCATACCTTATGGGACTTTCATACCAATTCCAATCTGGCCTTAGCGGAACTGTTCGTAAAATATGAACTGGCCGAACGCCTGGGTACTACCATAGAGGTTTTCAGAGAAACCTACATCCGCATCAACGATGAGATGTGGGATAAGTACCGCAACGGAAAAGTGGATAAGAAAACGCTGCGTAGCGAACGTTTTAAACAGGCCTTGCTGGCCTTTAACCATGATGATTCAAGCCTTGGGGTAACCTTGGATACCGAGTATCTGGAGATAAGTCCCCGACAAACAGCACTTATACCGGATACCATTGAAGTGCTGGAATACCTGGTGCCCAAATACGAGTTGCATATCCTTACCAATGGTTTTTCGCAAGTACAGGATATCAAACTAACCCAAAGCGGTTTAAAACCCTATTTCCGGCAGGTGATCACTTCAGAGTCCATTGGTGTGAATAAGCCACACGCGCCTATCTTCCAGGAGTCTTTCAGGCGTACCGGGGCCTCCTGTGATAATTCAGTTATGATCGGTGATAATCTGGAAGCCGATATTATAGGTGCCCGCAATTGCGGAATGGATCAGGTGTACTTTAACCCGGAAGGAACTTTACACGAGGAGGATGTTACTTTTGAGATCCGTCAGTTGAAGGAGCTTCTGACTTTTCTATAGGTGACGTTAATACCGAATAACGCATAATGGTATAATCTACCTGTACCGTATTCCTGTTCATTTTTGCCAGCATTTCACCGCGTATAAGATCACCGCTGGCGGCTGTCTTTGAGTCTTTGGGTTTCAGCATAAAAGTTACCAGTACCTCATCACCACTCTTCAGGTTCCAGGGGTTATCCGGAGCTTTAGTAACCTGTATAACGGCAAGGTCATCGTGGCCCTGTAAAAAACTGATCACCTTGGCTTGTACCATAAATGGTTTTACAACTGTAAGGTTAGAAAGGCCTTGTGCAGCAGGTAAACTGTCAGAGGGCGTTTGGGCATGGATGAAATTACCACCCAAACCGATGAGAAGGATAAACAGCAATTTTTTCATGGAGTACATAATTCACAAATAACTAAAATCCTACTGAAAACATCTAAACCCATTGAGTAGGATTACTGATTTATAGTTCCGGAATGGGGATTAAGTTAGGTTTCGCTGGGGAGAGTATGGCACGGTGGCTTGCTCCACGAGCTATACATTGCTTAACTTTGTGGCCCTCAAATTTCAGACTATGCAGCAAGTTGCTCCTTATACTCCTAAAAACAAAGTTCGTATTGTTACAGCAGCCTCTCTTTTTGATGGCCATGATGCCGCCATTAACATTATGAGGCGTATTATCCAGGCCACCGGATGTGAAGTGATACACCTCGGCCATGACCGCTCAGTGGAAGAGGTGGTAAATACCGCCATTCAGGAAGATGCCCAGGCTATTGCCATGACCTCTTACCAGGGAGGACACATCGAATACTTCAAATACATGCGGGATCTCCTGAATGAGAAAGGTGCTGCACACATTAAGATCTTTGGAGGTGGCGGAGGCGTGATCCTTCCCGAGGAGATCGAGGAGTTGCATGAATACGGTATTGACCGGATCTACTCACCTGACGATGGCCGGGAAATGGGGCTGCAGGGTATGATCAACGATATGGTCCGGAAATCCGATTTCCCCACCGGGAAGGATATTAACGGGGAGATCAATCAACTGGATGAAAAATTCAAGCCGGCTATTGCCCGGCTCATTTCAGCCGCTGAAAATTACATGGAAGAATCGGGCGATGTGCTGGATACCATACATCGTAAGGCTGCAACGGTAAGCACACCGGTTTTGGGGATAACCGGTACCGGGGGTGCCGGAAAATCGTCTTTGGTAGATGAGCTGGTCCGCAGGTTCCTGATGGATTTTGAAGACAAGACCATTGCCATTGTCTCGGTGGATCCCTCTAAACGAAAGACTGGTGGGGCTTTGCTGGGCGACCGTATCCGTATGAATGCCATCCGCAATGAACGTGTATATATGCGCTCACTGGCTACCCGTCAAAGTAACCTCGCCCTGAGCAAACACGTAAAGGAAGCGGTGAATATCCTTAAAGCGGCCGCTTATGACCTGATCATCCTGGAAACCTCGGGTATCGGCCAAAGTGATACAGAGATCATTGAACACAGTGATATTTCCCTCTACGTGATGACCCCTGAATATGGGGCAGCTACCCAGCTGGAGAAGATCGATATGCTGGATTTTGCCGATATCATTGCGCTCAATAAATTTGATAAACGGGGAGCTTTGGATGCACTCCGGGATGTGAAAAAACAGTACCAGCGAAATCACCAGCTTTTTGACCTAAACCCGGACGATATGCCGGTGTACGGCACCATAGCCAGCCAGTTTAATGATCCCGGTACCAATGCACTATACCGGGCTATAATGGATAAGCTGGTGGAAAAAACCGGTGCAGATCAGCTCAAAAGCACCTTTGCGAGCAGCGAGGAGATGAGTGAAAAGATCTACATCATCCCGCCTAAACGAACCCGATACCTCTCAGAAATAGCGGAGAATAACCGTGCCTATGATAAGAAAGCAGGAGAGCAGGCCGAGGTGGCCCAAAAGCTTTATGGCCTTTACCAGGCGATCCTCACTTTTGGCGGTCCTGATGTTTTAAAAGAGGAAAACCCGGAACCTACCGGGGAAAATGAAGTGATCAGTTCATTGCTCGCCAAATTCAACGAACTCAAAAAAGATCTGGACCCCCATAACTGGGACATTATCCGCGAATGGGAAGGTAAGCTTAAAAGGTACCGTGATGAGGTATATACCTTTACCGTAAGAGATAAGAAGATCGAGATCAAAACACATACGGAATCCTTGAGTCATACCATGATACCTAAGGTTTCGCTACCCAGGTACCAGGCTTGGGGTGACCTGCTCAAGTGGAACCTCCAGGAAAACGTTCCCGGGGAATTCCCCTATACAGCCGGTATTTATCCTTTTAAACGGACCGGTGAAGACCCCACGCGTATGTTTGCCGGAGAAGGCGGACCGGAGCGTACCAACAGGCGTTTTCATTACGTAAGCCTGGATATGCCTGCAGCTCGTCTGAGTACGGCTTTCGATTCCGTAACCCTGTATGGCAATGACCCGGATTATCGCCCCGATATTTATGGTAAGATCGGTAATTCAGGAGTGAGTATATGTTGCCTGGATGATGCCAAGAAACTGTATTCCGGGTTTGACCTTTGCGCACCTACCACCTCGGTAAGTATGACCATTAACGGACCAGCTCCTATGCTTTTGGCGTTCTTTATGAATGCCGCTATTGATCAGCAATGCGAAAAGTACATCCGGGAGAATGGATTGGAAGATAAGGTAGAAGCCAAGCTAAAGGAATTATACGATGACCGTGATCTTAAGCGTCCTCAATACCAGGGAAAGATCGCTGAACGTAGTGAGGAGCAATTGCATGCTCAAGATGAACCTGCCCCTGAAAAACACCAGGAGAATGTATTAAGCGGGGTAGCGGTAAATGGGGAGCTGCCGGAAGGTAATAATGGTCTTGGATTGATGCTACTGGGTATTACCGGTGATCAGGTACTTGATAAGAGGGTTTACGAAGAAATAAAGGCCAAAACCCTGGCAACAGTGCGTGGTACGGTTCAGGCAGATATTCTTAAGGAGGATCAGGCCCAAAACACCTGTATTTTTTCCACGGAATTTGCTTTGCGCCTTATGGGTGATGTGCAGGAAAGCTTTATTGCCAACAAAGTGCGTAATTTTTACTCTGTCTCCATTTCAGGCTACCATATTGCAGAGGCCGGAGCCAATCCTATTAGCCAGCTGGCGTTTACACTGGCCAACGGATTTACGTATGTAGAGTACTACCTGAGCAGGGGGATGGATATCAATGATTTTGGCCCTAACCTGAGCTTTTTCTTCAGCAACGGTATTGACCCTGAATATGCGGTAATTGGCCGTGCCGCCCGCAGAATATGGAGTAAGGCCCTGAAGAATAAATACGGTGCAGATCCACGCGCACAGATGTTGAAGTATCACATTCAAACCTCGGGACGCTCGCTGCATGCCCAGGAGATACAATTCAATGACATCCGGACTACACTACAGGCTTTATACGCTATTTACGATAACTGTAATTCGTTGCATACCAATGCCTATGACGAGGCTATAACCACTCCAACCGAGGAAAGTGTACGCAGGGCTATGGCCATTCAGCTGATCATCAATAAAGAATTAGGACTGGCCAAAAATGAGAACCCGATACAAGGGAGCTTTATTATTGAAGAATTGACCGATCTGGTAGAAGAAGCTGTGCTGGCCGAGTTTGACCGGATCACCGAACGCGGTGGAGTGTTGGGAGCTATGGAAACCATGTACCAGCGCGGTAAGATACAGGAAGAGAGCCTGTATTATGAAACTCTCAAGCATACCGGGGAGTTTCCGATCATCGGGGTTAATACGTTCCTGAGTTCCACCGGTTCCCCTACGGTACGCCCTGGGGAAGTAATCCGCGCTACTAAGGAAGAAAAAGAATACCAGATCGAAATGCTTGGCCATCTGCATAAGAAGAGTGAAAGCGAAAGCAGTAAATGGCTAAAGAAGTTGCAGGAATCAGCTGTCCGTAATGAGAATATGTTTGACGTAATGATGGAAGCGGTGAAATACTGCTCCCTGGGTCAGATCACAACGGCATTATTTGAAGTGGGTGGCCAATACCGGAGAAATATGTAATGCTTAAAAATAAAAAGAGGGCTCAGCCCTCTTTTTTTATAATAGTTCTTGCCACGATCACAAGGTGGAATAATCCTCAAAGATTATTTTTTCAGGTACCCAACGTATCCTCAGATCCTTTAAGGATTGAGTATGGATTTCCTGGTCCTTATTGCAAAAGGAATTAAAGTGGGTACGGAAAGAGAATAAGGTTTTTTTACCAGTGGGTAAAGGTGTGTCATAGAGAAAGTCATACGAACGTATAAGGCTATCCGTAGGGTCACGGAATACTATCTTTCCTTTAAAAGCTCGTATAGGCTTATTGTTATAGTTGGTTAAGGCCATTTTAAAAACCATGTATTCCCGCCAACTTTCAGCCTTGTATGCCTTGTCAACCACCTTCACCTCAATACTGTGGTTGAGTTCGTTTATTTTAAGGGCCTCCCGCTGCCGTTCTTTTTCCTCTCTGATCACCGTTTCAGCCGCTAAACGTTGCTTTTGAGTATGGAAATAAGTGGCTTCCTTCAATAGCTGGCTGTAAGTTTTACCATCCAGTATTTCATTAGTAGGCAAACACGCTTCCAGGTAAGAGATCATCAGGTTAATATCAGAGGTATCTCCCTGCCCGCAGGCCAGGATATCGTTAAGGTCTTCCCGCAGGCTGCTTTTATTGAATTTGCGTTTAATAGGAGATCCACAGCCTATTACCCCCACAAGAACAAGACAACAACATATTTTACCAAAGTGGGCCATTATCATTGGAGCCTAGCTCCCCTTGTGATGGTGGTTGGTAAGGTTCATATCCTCCTGTACGGAGAATTCCGCTGCGATGCGTATATTTCCCA
>CETZ01125579.1_pt1 | contig 13478 bp, 13 predicted proteins | sample 531441 | NCBI WGS metagenome assembly CETZ01 (sample SAMEA2623098, study PRJEB7988) | marine metagenome | isolation source: saline water (ENVO:00002010), including | reverse complement strand
AACGCCATAAAACAAGATACCAACAACGGCTTTTTTGCCAACCGGGATTTTACCGCCAGTGCCAACTTCTCTACCAAACTCTATGGATTGTGGAGGTATAAAGGTTTCCTACGCGCTCTTCGTCATGTAATGACGCCTAACTTCGGTTTGAGCTATAAGCCGGATTATTCCGTGGAAAATTGGGGTTATTACCAGCGGGTGCAATCGGATACACTTGGTAATTTCACCCGGAGAGACCGCTACCAGGGACAGCTTTACGGTTCCGCCAGTCGTGGTAAATCAGGGAGTATCACCATGGGACTGCAAAACACCCTGGAGGCGAAGGTTCGTGATCGTACAGATTCTACCGGTGAAAAAAAGATCAAACTATTGGAGCGTTTCAGCCTGAGTACTTCTTATAATACTGCCGTGCAGGAATTCAACTGGGCACCTCTGAACATGACGGCCTCCTCATCGGCATTTAAAGGGCTGGTTAACCTTAATTACTCATCCACCTTTGATTTTTACGGGTATGATCCCAATGAAGGGACCAATGGTATGCGGGTTAATAAGTCGGCTTATGAAGTGAACGGCAAGTGGTTGCGCCCCACTAACCAGTCATTTACCACGGGCCTGAACCTGAGTGCCAGCCGTTTTCAATCCAAATCCAAGCAGCCCAGGGAAGGGGAAGATGTGGATAAAAAGGAGGGTCTTATTGATAGTGAGCCAGATCCCAACAGTTTAGGGATCAGTGAAGGAGATCCCGATTATTATCGTGCCCAGGGCTTTGTGGATTTTAATGCTCCCTGGACCTTGAATATCAATTACAACCTGCGTAAAAACTATAACGGCCTGGAATCACGGGTCTCGCAATCCATGGACTTTTCCGGAGACGTTAAGCTTACGGAGAACTGGAAGATAGGTTTCCGTAGTGGTTATGACTTTGAAGCCAAGGATTTCACCTATACTTCCCTTGATTTTTACCGCGACCTCCACTGCTGGGAGATGCGCTGTACCTGGGTACCCTTTGGATTCCAACAATCCTATATACTGACCATTCGCGTTAAAGCCAATGTGCTCAGCGATCTTAAGTTACAGCGGAGAAGGGGAGTAGGCGACTTCCAGCGTTAACGTTCCAGCCAGTTTTTCAACATCTGTAAACCATGTTCCGTCATAATGGACTCCGGGTGGAACTGTACTCCTGCTACTGGTAAGGTTTCGTGTTCCATACCCATGATGATACCTTTTTCAGACCGGGCGGTAATTTTCATGTTCCGGGAAAGTTGATCAGGCTCAATGGCCCAGGAGTGGTACAGGCCTACCTGGAAAGAGTCCGGTAAACCTTTAAAGAGCCATGAATCCTGCCGGGTTTGGTATACTTTACGCTGAATACCATGAGCTACCTCCTGCTGGTTAAAGAGGGAAGCTCCGTATACTTCACCCAGGGCCTGACAGCCCAGGCAAACCCCCAACACGGAATGTTGATCTGTAACCGATCTTAAAAGGGGCATGGTTATCCCTGCATGGGCCGGCAATCCCGGACCGGGAGAGATAAGGATGTGGTGGTACTGCAAAGCCTCGGCCAGGGTAATCTCATCATTCCGTGCCACTCTTACCTCGGGTGTGAGTTGCCGGAGATAGTGAAATAGATTATAGGTAAATGAATCGTAATTGTCGAGCAGTAAAACCCTCAAGGAATTTATAATTTTGGGCGAAATTGCTAAAAAATATCCCATGCCCGAAAAAAAGATTATTCGTACCGATAAAGCTCCCGCACCCATTGGCCCTTACAACCAAGCTGTTTTGGTGGATAACACCCTGTATGTTTCCGGACAGATAGCCATTGACCCTCTTACCGGCCAGTTGCATACGAGTGACATAAAGGATGAAACCGAATGGGTGATGCGTAACCTGCAGGCCGTTCTGGAAGCTGGGAGTATGGACTTCTCCAACGTGGTTAAGTGTTCCATCTTCATCAGTGATATGCAACAATTCAGTCAGATCAATGAAGTGTACGGTCGCTACTTCGGAGAGGATGCCCCGGCCCGGGAAACGGTGCAAGTGGCGGTTTTACCTAAAAATGTAAACGTGGAGATCTCCGCAATTGCGGTTAAATAGTTTGCAGGGCGCTCATAAAGCCCATGGCAAAACTCAGTACAACGGCAATGATCTGTATGCTGATAATGGCAATGAAAACGATGCCAATGAATTTAAAATAGGCCCGGAGGTTTTCAAACATTTCGTTGAGTTCAGCAATACTCTCATTTTTCAAGGCTTTTGAAATGGCCTTGCTGCTGTTATAGAGAAAGAGGTTGGGAAAAAAGAGTATGATCGCAAAAATAGCATAACCCACACCCATCAACCCAATGGGATAAAGATCGGTGAGGGCCTCTATTTCGGCCATAGGGCTTATGGTGCTTACAGCAATCAAAAGGAAACCTGCCAGAACCAATAAGGCGCAGGTAATAAAGCCTACAATGGCCACAAAGCTGCTCCATCCTTTTAAGGACTTCAGCGTGCGTTTAATGGTAAGTGACGATAGGTAAAGGTTTTCAGAAACCGGAGAATCCACGGTCCTTTCCATAAGCGGTTCAATCAGGTTAAGAATTTGGGCGGCAAATATAGTTTAATCTATGAGCCAATTGTTGCCCGACTTTAACGGAATGGCTTAAATTCGCACATCATTCAGAACTTAACAGTAAATCAGTTTATATGAATTTTGACGTCATTGTACTTGGAAGCGGCCCCGGAGGATATGTTGCTGCTATCAGGGCGGCTCAGCTGGGCCTGAAAACAGCCATAGTAGAGCGTGAAAGCCTGGGAGGAATATGTTTGAACTGGGGGTGTATACCCACCAAAGCGCTTCTTAAGAGTGCCAACGTTTTTGAATACATCAATCATGCTGAAGACTACGGTATTAAGGTAGATAAGGCTGAAAAGGATTTTGGGGCTATGGTAAAGCGCAGTCGCGGTGTGGCCGAAGGTATGAGCAAAGGCGTACAGTTCCTGATGAAAAAGAACAAGATCGAAGTGATCATGGGAGAAGGAACGGTTAAAACCGGCAAGAAAATAGCCGTAAAGGACGATAAAGGAGAGACCAAGGAATATTCCGCCAAGCATATCATCATTGCCACGGGTGCCCGCAGCCGTGAATTACCTAACCTGAAACAGGACGGTAAGAAGATAATCGGCTATCGCCAGGCCATGAACCTGGACAAGCAACCTAAAAAAATGGTAGTAGTGGGAAGTGGTGCCATTGGGGTGGAGTTTGCCTATTTCTACAGCACTATAGGCACGGAAGTTACCATCGTGGAATACCTCCCCAACGTGGTTCCGGTAGAGGATGAAGAAGTATCCAAACAATTGGAGCGCACCTTTAAAAAGGCCGGGATAAAGATCATGACCTCTAGCGAGGTTACCAAGGTTGATTCCTCCGGTTCCGGTTGTAAAGTTACTGTGAAGACCAAGAAAGGTGAGGAAACCCTGGAGTGCGATGTAGTACTTTCCGCAGTAGGTGTTCAGGCCAACATCGAGAATATCGGGCTTGAAGAAGTAGGCATCAAAACTGAAAAGGGTAAGATCGTTGTGGACGAGTATTACAAGACCAACAAAGAAGGCTATTACGCCATTGGTGATTGCGTACCCGGTCAGGCCCTGGCACACGTAGCTTCTGCCGAAGGAATTATCTGTGTGGAAAAAATAGCCGGACATCATCCGCAACCGTTGGATTATAACAATATTCCCGGCTGTACCTATTGCTCTCCTGAAATTGCCTCTGTAGGATATACTGAGCAGCAGGCTAAAGATGCCGGCTATGATATTAAAGTCGGCAAGTTTCCGTTCTCTGCCTCCGGTAAAGCCAGTGCTGCCGGGCACAAGGACGGTTTTGTGAAGGTGATATTTGACGCCAAATACGGAGAATTCCTGGGTTGCCACATGATCGGTGCCAACGTTACCGAAATGATCGCTGAGGCTGTGGTAGCGCGTAAGCTGGAAACTACCGGCATGGAGATCGTTAAATCGGTTCACCCACACCCCACTATGAGCGAGGCCATTATGGAAGCCTCTGCTGCAGCTTATGATGAAGTGATCCACTTATAAGGATATAAGCTTATTGGGAAAGCCCTGCCTTGGCAGGGCTTTTTTATAATACGGAAAGAGGTACTCTTTCGTTTGTTATTTAAAGATTTTGATAGAATGAGGTGGTTGTGCTTCAGTTGGATGATGATAGGAGCTTTGCTGGTCCGTGCCCAGGAGGATAGTGCCGTTTTTATGGAAGTGCATTTTGAACTGGATTCCTACAGCCTGGCCAAGAGTGAAAGGCAGCGTGTAGACAGTGTTTTACAGTTAGCCCCTTCCAATGTGCTGAAGGCTGTGGAAATTTACGGGCACACGGATAGCCTGGCCGGCATAGACTATAATCGTAAACTCTCTAAAAGAAGAGTGCAGAGTGTACTGCAATACCTGGTTCTTAAAGGAGTAGAGCCACTTAAGGTTAAAACCGATTACTACGGGGAGGAAAAACCCAAATATGACAACGGCCCTAAGGAGCGGCCCAAGAACCGCAGGGTGGAACTGTACCTGGTTATTGATCCTTCCCTGTTGCCTCCACCGGAGCAAAAGCTTACCGACCTGGAATTTAAAAAGGGCGATAAGGTTCGCATTCCCAACCTCAATTTTGTAGGGAACCAGCCCATTCCCGTGTGGGAGAGCTTCCCGGTGCTGGAGCAATTGCTGGAGGTAATGATGGTATATCCTGAACTGGAAATAGAGTTGCACGGCCATGTATGCTGCGGAGATGATTATGAACTGTCATTACAGCGGGCCCTGATGGTGTACAACTTTTTAAAGGTAAACGGCATTGCTAAAAGCCGTATGAGCTATAAAGGTTTCAGTAATACCAAACCTCTTTTCCCGGAGAAGACAGACCGGGAAAAAGCCCTGAATCGCAGGGTGGAAATTTTGGTGGTAAACAACAGCGGTAAAAAGGAGGAAGTAAAAGACCTTATCGCTAAGATAGATGTGGAAGCCCGCGTGCTCAACCTTAAATTCTTTCCGCAAAAAGGGCGTCTTTACCCCAGTGGTGATTTTATGCTGGGACTGATCACGGATATGATGCGTGAATCAGAGGGATTGTTTTATGAATTTGTGATATTTGACAACATCAATAACAACCGGCTTACCCAAACCAGAGCCAATGCTCTGGAAAGGGCCATTTCAGACAACAAAGTGAAAAAAGCCATTTTTAAAGTACGCAGTATGTCTGCACCAGGGGGTATGCCGGTTTCGGAGAATGACAACTATGTGTTCCTTAAAATAAGCCAGAGCTGATGCCGTACGAAAGTTATTTCATGATAGATGTGCCTTCCATGCTTAAAAGACTGGAATCCGATACCCAACCTCAATGGGGGAGCATGACGGCCTATGAAATGCTGGATCACCTGCGAAAGGGGGTGGATATCTGTGTGCTGCAGCTTCCCTCGGAAATAATTACTCCCCAGGAAATGTTGCCCAAATACAAAGACTTCCTGATGAGTGATAAACCCTTCAGGCCGGGAAGCGCCAAACCTCCGGTTTTTGATGAGGTAGCTGCTTTAGAAGGTGATCTGGAAATGTTGAAAGTCAACCTTATGAAATCATTGGTCAATATGATGGTGCACTTTGAAAAGTACCCGGACCACAGGGCTGTACATGCGTATTTTGGCGAACTCAACACCCAGGAATGGTTGCAAATGCATTATAAGCACATACAGCATCATTTTACACAATTCGGTTTAACTTAGGCCAATGTTTACACAGATCGGACGTTGGATAAAAGAAGCCTGGTACTTTCTCCCGTCCTTTTTCCCTGTTCAGCTTTTTCTCTTACACCTTCGCAGGAGTCATATACTGATGATCTTCTGGCTGTTGCTCTTCCTTTTTGTGAATCGTGCCCTGGGTGTAAATTACGGCTTCCCTTACTTATTTCTTACCCCTGAATACCTGGATAAGGTCAACTTTCTCAGTTATTTCCTGGTAGGGCTTACGGCCGGCCTGTTTGTGATGAGCTACCACATCAGTAGCTATATTTACTACAGCTACCGTTATACGTTCCTGGCTACTCTTTCCCGCCCTTTGTGGAAGTTCTGCATCAATAATTCGGTGATACCGCTATTGTTTTTCACCACTTATTTGTACCAAACGGTAAACATACTCCTTCATGAAGGATACAGCACACTGACCATATTGGTAAACATTTCAGGCTTGCTGTCAGGTGCTATGATCATTATCTCCCTGATGTTTACTTACTTTTTCTCTACCATTCGCACCCTGGAGTTACCCGATGAAAAAGGTAAGGAGCGGGGCTCCATCAAACCTTTAAAGGGAATTGTAAAGAAAGATAAGGAGTTGAGGGAAAGCGTTCTTGAAAACCAGTCGGTGGTCAACCACTACCTCAAAAACCCTTTCCAGGTGAAACTGGCCCGGGGGGCTACCCACTACCAGCACGAAAAGCTACTGGAAACCATTCAGCAACATCATGTGTCTGCCTCGGCTCTTTTTATTCTTTTGATCCTACTGGTTATAGGACTGAGTATGGTGAGTGGTAACCGGCCCTTCATGATACCAGCCGGAGCTACCATATTCCTCATCTTTTCGCTTTATCTGATGATCACCGGGGCATTTTACTCACGCCTTAAAACGTGGACCCTCACGATAGGTATAGTGGGCTTGCTCATCCTGAATTATCTTTCTGGCCTGCCTCCGTTCCGCACACTCAATTATGCCTATGGAATGGATTATACGGTGGAACCGGCTCATTACAATTACGACAACCTTTCCGTGTTTACCACCGATTCCATTATTCAGTACGATCGTGAAAAAGCCTTGAATTCGCTGAAGAAATGGAGAAGCAAGTTCAGCCGCTTTAAAAAACCCAAACTGATTATCCTTAACGTAAGTGGCGGAGGCATGCGCAGCACGCTTTGGACTATGCGGGTGCTACAGGAGGCAGACAGTATAACAGGGGGAGATCTGTTCAGACATTCACATCTGATAACCGGTTCCTCCGGAGGCATGTTGGGAGCTGCCTATTTCCGGGAGCTGAAATACCGCTACACCAATAAACTCATTGATAAGTCTCCCTACCATCAGGATTTTCTCTTTAATACCGCCAAGGATGCTTTAAACCCGGTGGCTTTTACCCTGGCTGTAAACGACCTTTTCTTCAGGTTCCGCAAGGTGGAGTATGCCGGGCATACTTACCCGATGGACCGTGGTTACGCTTTTGACAGGAAGTTCAGCAAGAACACCGGTGGTGTTCTGGATAAAAGCTTGGGGCAATATAAGCAGCTGGAAATGGAGTCAGAGATGCCCACCATGATATTGGGCCCCACCATCATCGGGGACGGCCGCAAGCTGCTGATGTCATCACAGAATTTTTCGTTCTTAACGTATACCACCCCTTTTGAAGGTACGCGTAAAGTAAGGGAGTACGATGCCGTGGAATACCAACGTTTGTTTGCCGGACAAAGTCCTGATAACCTGAGTTTTCTTACGGCATTGCGGCTCAGTGCATCGTTTCCGTATATCACTCCGCTGGTGAACCTGCCCTCAGAGCCTTCCATTGAATTGATCGATGCGGGGGTGAGGGATAATGAAGGCATGGAGTTAGCCCTGCGTTATCTTTATGAATTCAGGGACTGGATACGTAACAATACCGATGGCGTTGCTATAGTGCAGATCAAGGCCAACCGTCCGGATGAGATACCCATTAGTGATGAAGGGCAAACCAAACTGGACCAATTGGTGCAACCGATCAACGGTGTGGTGAAAAGCTTTCATAACCTGCAGATATACAATAAATCACTCCTGATGCAATGGAGTGAGGAACTGCTCCCATTTACGGTAGATGTAGTGCGTTTTTCGCTTTTTGAGAAAAAGGATGAGGTATCCCTGAGCTGGCACCTTACCGAAAATGAAAAGCGCAGCATCATTAGCACATTGGAAAATGAAACCAATCAGGCAGCACTTAAGGAAGTAAGAGAGTTGCTTAAAATGTGAAAAGCCGGCTCCCATTTAAAATGAGACTCCGGCTCTTCAACCAACCAAACAAAACTATTTCTTATTGTTCCTGTACTTCTGTAATAGTATATACGGAACCATTCACACTTTGGGTTGACTCGCTGTCCAAAATAAATTTATTTCCATCAGCATCAGTCAGTACCAGGTTACCCTGAGTGTTAGAGCTTACATCAAAGGAGATACCGCTACGGCTGGTAATGGAACCTTTACTGATCATCGCGTTCTTATCCAGATTTCCGCTGAATATAAAAGAATTCATCAGCTTGGTATTATCGTCCTTGTCCATTACCGAAAGGATCTGAGCCAAATTGATATTCAGGGCAATGAGGTCATCAATTTTAAGATCAGCCATAAGATCAGCTAAAACGGATACACCAAAGTTGGAAAGAAGAGTGGTTTTCTGACCATTGTCCAGAAGGTTTTCCAGGGCTTGCACATCCAGGATATTGCTGATATGAAGGCTCAACATGGCTTCTACTTCTTCCTTATTACCGGCCATAATAGTATTTACCTCATTTTTATTTTCCAGCATGGCTTTTACGCTGGCATCGGCATTGGCCATAAAGTTTACCATATAAGTACTTTCCTCTCTATCACCTTCTTCCATGTTTTCAAAGGTAGATTGAGCTTCAAGGATGCCGTTAATTTCAATCACGGAACCGTTTTGAGCACTGATAGTAACGTTACTGACTGAAGAAGCACCGTTTTCATCATTACCATTGAAAACCAAACGGGCGTTATTTTCATTAACGATCAGAACGTCTAAGTGAGATCCATTGTCTGACTCAGCGTTGGTTTCTTCAAAATCATTGTTAAAATCGGACACGGTGAATTTTCCGGTGAGTGCGTGATACAGAATGAGGTTGGCAAAACGTTCATCACCCATTTGCGATTTCAGTTCTGCTACGGAAGAAACATTCATTTTAGCAAACAGCTTTTCAAAAGCACTGTTGTTGGCGGCAAAAAGCGTAATGTTTGCATTGGCATCAGCAAAAAAAGCGGAATGTCCGGATTCTTCTACAGCTTCATTCATGTGACTGTATCTGGCCTCTTCTTCCAGGACTCCTTTTACCGTTGTACTTTTAGGAGTAACGTTGGGATTGGTGGAGTTGTCATTGTCATTGTCTTTGTTGCAACTTGCCAGGAAAATTACGGCACCAGCCAATAGAGATTTTCCAAAATTTTTTGATAGCGACTTCATAAATTTTGTTTTTGTTAGTAAAATCTGTCTTTATCTACGCAGCACAAGGGGGTTTAGTTCACTAAATAGTACAAGAATTATTTAACCTTTTGTTAAACAGTTATTTACATTTCAAATAATTTTATAATCCTTTGCTATTCATGCAGGCTATAGCAGGGTAATGGAATAAAAAAAGCCCCGGCTTGGCGAGGGCTTTATATCGTTCTTTCCTGCATCAGGATAGCTTAATCATCCTGCAATACGGTGGTTATAGTGTTAATAGTACCGTTAAGAGCAGTTATATCACGAAAAACGATGTTGGCCTGGTTACCCTGCCCATCGGTTATAGTAATGTTACCACCCGCATTGGTGATGGATTGACTCTCTCCATTCAGGCGGGTAGGATAGGTTCCGGTGCTAAGATCATCCGTACGCTTATAACCTAGTATTACGTGATAGTCCAGTAGATCCTGAAGACCCTGTGTGCCAAAGGCTATTACCATATCATCCACGCTCGAAATAGTGGAGCTGCCCGCAAAAAAGCTGTTGAAGGCCGTATTGTTGGGTGCCATTACGGTAAAATTACTTTGTTCCTGGTTAAGCACCGCAAGAATATCACCGGATGCTTTCGCAGAGGCCTCGGCCAGTATGCTGAAGTCATTATTCACAGCCAGCAAACCGGAGATGGTCATGGGTTGTAAAACTCCGGTAGTCTTATGGATCACACCGTTGGAAGCCTCTATATCCGGAGTGGTTACAAGAGCTCCATTGGAACCGTTTACCGTAACGCTACCGGTAGTATTAATGAAAACATCCATAGCGTCACCTTCACTGTTGGTAGCTTTGGTTTTGGAGTAACCCTTGCTAAGTTCTTCAGCAGTAAACTTACCCTCCAGAATATGGTAGCTCAACATTTGCTTCACCGCAGCTTCACCACGCACACTGATCATTCCATCAATATCATTGAAGCTTAGGTCGGTGAGATAGGCTTTAAAAACGGTATTGCTAGGTGCAAATACGGTGATCTGGGCACCACCACTTAGGGTGCCACCCAAGCCTACTTTTTCGGCTGCCTCCGCAAAAAGGCTCAGGTCCTCATCGGCCTTCATTACGGCCAGGGCATTTCCCGGCCCGGTGTTTTTATTATCATCATCGTCTTTTGAACATCCACTGGTCAACAGCATTGCTCCCGTTGCCAGAGCTAAACTCAGGTTTAGCATTATCTTTTTCATACGTATTATTTTTGGTTATGAATCCTTTAATCAAATACACAAATGAGCCTAATTGTTCATAGTGCTCATATTAACTGACGCGAAATTACCTCTTACAGTTGGGTAGTCCTAAACTTTAACGAACTTTCACCCGTGGATAAAATACTTCTGGAAACGCGTAAACTGTGCTTTTCGTACGGTGATCAGCCTATAGTAAAGAATATTTCCCTGAAACTCCGTCAGGGAGAAGTATTGGGTTTGATAGGTCACAGTGGCTCGGGAAAAACCAGTCTTTTACAATTGCTGGCCGGGCTTTTGGAGCCTGAACAGGGAAGTGTTTTATACGAAGGCCGGGAGGTTGAAGGTCCGTCCAAACGTCTCATACCCGGTCATGATGAAATAAAGCTGGTCAAGCAGGATTTTGAGCTAATGCCTTATCTGTCCGTGGAAGATAATATTCTCAGGCAGTCACTTTCCCTTTCGGAACATGCACGGGCCCGGCTCCTTGGGCACCTGCGCAGCCGCCTCCAGCTGCAAAACGTAAGAGGGCGAAAAGCGGAACAAACTTCCGGAGGACAAAAACAAAGGGTGGCCCTGGCCACAGCCTTGGCTACCCAAGCCAGAGTGTTATTGCTGGATGAACCCTTTTCCAACCTGGACTTTGCCCTGAAACAGGATCTTATCCAAATGTTGAGAACAGAGTGGAAGCCTGAGGCGATGATCCTTGTAACGCATGAACCCGGGGATATGCTGGCATTAGCGGACCGCGTGATAGCCATGAAGAACGGCCGTATACAGCAATCCGGCTCCACAGAAGAAGTATATAAACATCCGAAGAATGAATATGTAGCCCGTCTGTTGGGGCCGGTGAATGTTTTGTCCGCAGAAAACGCCCGTAAGTGGGGTATTGATAGTTCCATTCCCTTATTAGTAAGACCTGCCGAGATCAGGGTGTCACGGGAAAACGGAGTAGAAGGTAAGGTCAGCCAATGCCGTTTTGCCGGAGATGGTTACCTGTTGCAGGTTAGCTTTGATTCCTTTGAGCTGGAAGTATGGAGCCGGGAGCCTTTTACTGACGGAACAGTTGTAAAACTACAGATAGAAAATAAAAAAGCCCCTTCCGCAGGGAAGAGGCTTCTATAGTAAGAACCGTTAAATTTATTTTACTTTATCAACAATGGCTTTGAAGGCTTCCGGGTGGTTCATGGCCAGGTCAGCCAGAACTTTGCGGTTTAGTTCAATTCCACTGGATTTAACCTTACCCATAAAAGCGGAGTAAGACATTCCTTCCTGGCGGGCACCAGCGTTAATACGCTGTATCCACAAAGAGCGGAAGTTCCTCTTCTTGGTTTTGCGGTCGCGGTAGCTGTAAGCAAGCCCTTTTTCAACGGCATTCTTAGCTACGGTCCACACGTTTTTTCTGCGACCAAAGTAACCTTTGGCCTGCTTCATCACTTTTTTTCTGCGAGCTCTACTGGCTACGCTGTTTACTGATCTTGGCATAATTTTAATTTTTTGAGCAAGGCGTCCTTTAAGAAAGGTTCTTAAGGCCTTACACAGGGTTAATTAATAACTCTTAAATACAAAGTTGTTTCTTGATACTAGGCTCATCCACTTTATCTACCAGGGTAGAGTGAGTGAGGTTACGCTTTTGCTTGGTCTCCTTTTTGGTAAGGATGTGACTTTTAAAAGCGTGCTTTCTCTTGATCTTTCCGGTACCGGTAAGCTTAAAACGCTTTTTGGCACTGGATTTAGTCTTCATTTTTGGCATCTTTCTTCGCTTTTATTTCGGGTTCTTACTTTTTTTTTGAGATGCTGGATGTGAGATATAAGACTTTTAGATTCTTCTCAAGTCTAAGCTCTCAATGCTACATCTATTTACTCTTTTTAGGTGCCATCATCATGATCATGCGCTTTCCTTCCAGTTTGGGCATACTCTCTACCTTACCCACTTCTTCGAGGTCCTGCGCCAATCGCAACAACAGTATCTCACCTTTGTCTTTAAATACGATGGAGCGTCCTTTAAAGAATACATAGGCCTTTAGCTTGGCTCCCTCGTCAAGGAACTTTTCAGCGTTCCTCTTTTTAAAATCGTAATCGTGGTCATCGGTATTGGGTCCGAAACGGATTTCCTTAACCACGGTTTTCTGCGCCTTCTGCGCTATTTCCTTTTGTTTCTTCTTCTGGTCGTACAGGAACTTTTTATAGTCCACGATCTTTACCACCGGAGGGTCGGCCTTATCAGCTATAAGAACCAGGTCCATTTCCTGTTCCCGCGCCATTTCAAGGGCCTTGTTGGTGGGATAAACTCCCTGTTCATCGATGTTGTCGCCCACCACGCGTACCTTAGGGTACTTTATCTTTTCGTTGATTACGTGGGCGTCTTCCTGCGGCTTTCTCGGTTGAAAGCCCCTGCGTCCTCCTCGGTTAAATTTATTAGCCAGTGTTTCCTGTTTTTAATTAAACTTTTGTTTCAAATGCTCCAATCTTATCCTGTACCTCATCATTCACAAGTTTGGCAAAGTCCTCAATGCTCATAGCACCTATGTCCCCCTGCCCGTGTTTGCGCACGGATACAGTCCCGGCCGCTTCTTCCTGTTCGCCAACAATAAGCATATACGGGATCTTTGCCAGTTCGGCATCCCGTATTTTGCGTCCGGTTTTCTCGCTGCGGTTGTCAACGAGCGTGCGAAGGTCGTAATTTTTAAGCAAATACGAAACTTTGTCCGCATAGTCCGCATATTTTTCGCTGATCGGCAAAACTATGGCCTGATCAGGAGTAAGCCATAATGGAAAATCTCCGCCACAATGTTCCAGGAGTACGGCTACAAAGCGTTCCATACTTCCAAAGGGTGCACGGTGAATCATTACCGGCCGGTGCATTTCGTTATCGGCACCTTTGTACTCTAGTTCAAAACGCTCGGGCAGGTTGTAATCTACCTGTATGGTTCCCAGTTGCCATTGGCGGCCCAGGGCATCCTTCACCATAAAGTCCAGCTTGGGGCCGTAAAAGGCCGCTTCACCGTATTCTACAATGGTGTTCAGTT
>CETZ01125669.1_pt1 | contig 13580 bp, 13 predicted proteins | sample 531441 | NCBI WGS metagenome assembly CETZ01 (sample SAMEA2623098, study PRJEB7988) | marine metagenome | isolation source: saline water (ENVO:00002010), including | reverse complement strand
GAGATTCCGGGCCTTGCCGATGTAGATGGGCTTTCCACTTTGGTCCATGAAGTAATACACCCCCGGACTGCTGGGTAAACCGTGGTATTCATCGGAAGGCAGGTTGGAGGGCAGGTTAAACTCCCCGGAGTTCTTCTTGATCAGCTGCTCCCACTCCCCTTTTCCATCTTGTGACAGTAAGAGATTAAGCAGCTCAGCCGTAACGGTAGCATCACCCCAGGCGCGGTGAGGAGATTCATTCACCAATTCAAAGTGCTTACATAGGTTTTTAAGGGAATACGACCTTAACCCCGCCTGTATTTTCCGTGCATAACGAACTGTACACAAACGCCTGGGGCGGTAGGTAAAGCCACACGCCTGCAGGGCATTTTGCACAAAGGCATAATCAAAGTTTACGTTATGGGCCACAAAAACATGATCACCCAGAAATTGACGGATCTCTTCCGCCTTTTCCGAAAATAGCGGGGCATCGGCCACCATTTCGGGCGTAATACCCGTCAGGATTTGTATGTTCAGGGGAATGGGCTGCTCTGGGTTGAGCAAGGTTTCATAGCGGTCCACCACCTTTTCACCATCGGTAATTACAATGGCAATCTCTGTCATTCTATGACCCGAAGCGTGTCCTCCGGTGGTTTCCACATCAACTACTGCAAACACAAAAAAGGGGGTTTTTCAACCCCCTAAAATTACAAATTATGTATGACCTGATCTTACTTGGGCAGCTTGATCACTTCGGCCTCAATACTTTTCTTTTCCAATATTTCATTGGTGTACTTCATACTGCCATAAGGCACAAATATCCTGAAATCACCGTCTTTCATACGTGCCAGTGTAGACATGAGCTTCCATTTGCCCACTACTTGCCTGGCATCCTCATTGCGATTGGCAATTTCAAAATAATACTTTCCACCGTTTTTGGTAGCCGTAATGTCCGGAACAAAACCGCCTTCCTGGTCCATCATTCTGAGAGTAGCTGGCTCTTCATAATCCCCATGTCTTGCCTTGATGTCCTCAAAGCCACGGTTCAGCACGAAATTTACCGCCTTCTCCATGTCGCTTTGATACTTCCCTGTTTCCACGTTTGTTTGTAACATTATGTGTTTTTACTGATTAGAATTATATTGCTTACCTACCTAGTATAATAACAAAATTTACGAGAATTCCAAATTTAAAAATCTGAAAATGCCCGAGTTACCCGAAGTTGAAGTGATGAGAGGATACTTTGAAGAGGTAGTAAAAGATCTCCAAGTAACTGACGTTGAGTTTCTTGACCCTCTGGACAAAGTTTACAAAAGTTCTAAGGAGGAAATTTACAACAATTTAGTGGATCAAAGCTTTATTAAGACCGAAAGAATAGGAAAATACCTGTTTGCCCAGCTGAGCAACGGAAAATGGTTACACCTCCATTTCGGTATGACCGGTTCCCTGGAGGTGTTTACGGATCAGTACAGCCTGCCTCGCTTCACACGGATGGCCATCCATTTTGAAGATGGATCGCGGCTGGCCTTTGTGGATTCCCGCAAGTTCGGGAAGATCGAGATACTGGATTCCCTGGAAAAATATAAAGGCACGCATACTTTGGGGGAAGACCTGCTTAGTATAAAACCCGATGATTTTGTAATGGCCTTGAAGGACCGCAAAATACCCATCAAAGCCGCTTTACTGGAGCAGAAACACTTTGCCGGTATCGGTAACTGGATAGCCGATGAAATGCTTTTTGAGGTAGGTATACACCCGGAAGAGCCTTGTAACAAACTCACCGAAAAGGAACTGAAGACCCTGCTGAAAAGTGCGGTTGAGATCTGCAGGACGGCTATCCGTAAAGACACGCATTACGGTGATTTCCCGGATGATTTCTTTGTAAACTACCGCAAAGAAGGAGCTGTACATCCCGATCACCCCCACTCCAAAGTGGAGAGTCTGAGAGTGGGTGGCCGCGGAACCTTTATTGTCCCGGAAAAACAGAAACTAAAGCCCTAAGATCAGGCGATGTTGGTGTATACAGCCTGTACATCGTCATCATCTTCTATCTTGTCCATCATCTTGTCGATATCCGCCAACTGCTCTTCCGTAAATTCTACTGGAGAGGTGGGGAAACGTTGCAGGTTGGATTTCTTTACTTCGATCTTCATGTCTTCCAGGGCGCTGGAAAGGCTTCCGAAGTTGGTATAATCGCCATACACGTACACCATGCCATCCTCTTCTTCTATTTCTTCCAGCCCGGCATCAATCAGTTCCAGCTCCATTTCCTCGATGTCCATACCGTCCGTTTTCTCAAATTCAAATACGGCTTTACGGTCAAACATAAATTCCAGGGACCCGTTGGGCACCACGCCTCCGCCCGCTTTATTGAAATAGGATTTTACGTTAGCCACAGTGCGGGTGGTATTGTCAGTAGCACACTCCACAAAAACCAGCACCCCGTGCGGGCCTTTACCTTCATAAGACACTTCCGCATAATTATCGGCATCACTGCCGGAAGCCCTTTTGATGGCGTTCTCAATATTGTCTTTGGGCATGTTCTGCGCCTTGGCGTTCTGAATAGCCGCACGCAGAGAGGCGTTCATATCAGGGTCAGGGCCACCTTCCTTGGCTGCCATGGTAATGGCTTTGGCCAAACGGGGAAACATACGGGACATCTTGTCCCATCTCTTTTCTTTTGCGGCTCTGCGGTATTCAAACGCTCTTCCCATAAAATAGATTTTGGCGCGAATTTAAGATATGCAGACCTATCGTAAAAGATTTAACTAATCATCTATCGCTTTACCGGCATACCTACGGATAAGCACCTTAAGGCCGGTTACGGCAATACCACTTACCACGGTCCAGCCGGCCAGCTTCATCCAGTTTACCTTACGGGCGTCTATTTTACTGGGAGCATCTTCATGGTAAAGGCCTTTGTAACCACTTTCCATGAGCTTATTCAGTAAAAAACCGGCTCCCATGGCTCCGGCTGAGATCAGCAATTCCTGCATTTTGCGTTTGCTATCGTCATTATCGGGAAGGATGTTCAGTTCCATTGCTTCTGTTTTGATATAAAACCCCTACAACCGTATAAAGGTTTTCAACTTACACGGGTCAGATCGGCATGCCGCCCCACCATGATGTTAAAGAAACCGTATAAAGCCAGGCCAACAGCTGTAATGATCAATACTATTTCACCCATGGGCAAACTGGAGATGTATTCAAAAACGCCTTTGGTGCCCTGGTAATGATCGGCACGATGATCTATAACTACCCGTACCAGCAGATAGGATATGACCAGGAATACGAGGCCACGCGCGCAGTAGCCGATCAGGCCCAGGCGTTTGATGAGACGGTATTCAGCACGGGCATCGGGATGGTCATCCAGCTTTTTCATAAAACTACCGCCAATGCCGATGTAAAACTGAAAAACAGCCTGCCCCAGTACAAGGGCAGCCACACCTAGTATAAGGTAGATGCCCCAATCCTTTTCCAGCCATTGGGCCAGCATCTGTTGTTTTGTATCGCCTCCGCCTGATGATCCGGAAAGCAATGACCCGGCAAAACTATACGCAATAGCTCCATAGAATATGGCACTGTAAAGGTAGCGCAGCCGGGTAGGAATACGTTCCTTGCTTTTTTCCTCCCCCGGATCAGCCCAGGCCTGGTACACCCGCCACAAGCTATACGCCAGTAAACCTAATGCTACGGCTCCCAGCAACAGTATTCCAAAAGGCTGCTCTTTTAAAAAGTCACTGACCTCCGATTTACCAGAGGTCTTTCCTCCCATGCCCAAAGCAGCCAGGGCAGTAAGCCCGCCCATCAGTATGTATACCAGACCTTTAGTATACAGGCCGGCCTTTTTCAGGTAGGAGACGGTTTCACTCGCAGTTGCGTTCATCAGCTGTTTTTAGTTCCCAAATACAAGCCTGATACGTTGAAATTTGTTCATTTTCAATTAGATCAAGGTATAAAATGATATATCCCATTTTAAGCTTAATTTGCAAGGATCAAAACTGACGATATGTTGCACTCCAGGATAGCCGGCACCGGCCATTATGTTCCCGATAATGTGGTAACCAATGACGACCTGTCTAAAATGATGGACACCAATGATGCCTGGATACAGGAAAGGACCGGTATCCGCGAGCGCAGGTGGATAGACCCTAAAACGGGAGACTCTCCCTCGGTAATGGGCACCAAGGCGGCCCGTATGGCCATTGAAAATGCCGGTATCACAGCGGATGATGTGGACTTTATCATTTTTGCCACCCTATCCCCGGATATGTATTTCCCCGGACCAGGCGTGCAGGTACAGGATCAGCTGGGTATCAAGGAGATTGGCGCCCTGGATGTACGCAATCAATGCTCTGGTTTCCTTTACGGACTTTCCGTTGCCGATAAATTCATTCAGACCGGAACCTATAAGAACATTTTGCTCATAGGATCTGAAAACCACAGTGGCGGACTGGACAAGACTACCCGTGGCCGCGGAGTTTCCGTGATCTTCGGGGATGGTGCCGGAGCGGTAATACTGCAGCCTACTGAAGAAAAAGACAAAGGAGTGTTAACCACTCACCTGCACTCCGAAGGAAAGTACGCTAAGGAACTGGCCCTGGAGGGCCCCAACACCGGACATTGGGTAGACAAGATGATCGCTGAGCAGGACCCTGAGGATACCAGCTATTATCCTTATATGAATGGGAATTTCGTGTTCAAGCATGCGGTTACACGTTTCCAGGAAGTGATTCACGAGGCATTGGAAGCCACCGGCCACCAGCCTTCGGATATCAACCTGCTGATTCCCCACCAGGCTAACCTGCGCATCAGCCAATATATACAAGCCAAAATGGGCCTGGCTGATGAACAAGTATTCAACAACATTCAGAAATACGGCAATACCACCGCAGCCTCTATACCCATTGCGCTCAGTGAAGCAGTACAGGAAGGAAGGCTTAAGAATGGCGACCTGCTTTGCCTGGCGGCCTTTGGCAGCGGATTTACCTGGGGAAGTACACTTATCAGGTGGTAAATTTTGCTTTTAAAAACACAAAACGCACCGCTAAGCGGTGCGTTTTGGCTTACAGTAATCCGTTAATGATCCTTACTCAAGAGTAAGCTTGAACGTATTGATTTCCCCATCCTGATATACCTGAATTAGGTATATTCCGCTTTGCAGATCTGACAGATCGAGTGTGTGTACTTCTGATCCGGCTTTCTCGTTTAAAACCTCTTTTCCGGTGAGATCAATAAGTTGTATTTCAGCGCCTTTTACCAAACCTGAAAGCTGTACCAAACCTCCGGAAGGGTTGGGGTAAATCTCGATATTTGAAGGGGCCGTGACTTTTAACTCGGAGGTTTCAGATAAAGGATCCTTTTTGTAGAAAAAAGTATTTGCATCATTTATGCGACTTACGTAACCATACCTTTGTGAAATACCTCCGCTAAGGTAACATCCTCCAATAGTTACATTTGCATAATGATCACCTACCAGGAATTTATCATCTGTGGTAGTATTGAACACTATTTCCATAGCACGAGCATAGGGCCCCAGGTAAGAATATGTTCCGGGAGGAAGTGTTACCGGAAATTGAGTCATATTTATGTCCATAAGATCCAGGTACAGCAAACGGGAAATGATCCTGCCATTAATCGGTGATGCACCATCAGTAAATACATCTTTATCATAGGCAATGGCCACTTTAGCAGAAGACTCCTGGGGAGAAGCCACACATATGGTCCGTGTCATATAATCATTATTATTAGCCGTTACAGGACCATAGGATGAAGTGGTCCGTACACTGGTAAAACTTAGTAGTCCAGGGTCCCAGCTTGCCACAAAGTGATCCGTAGCTAACAAGCCCGTAGTGAGGGTTGGCCCAGAAGGAAAATTACACACACGACTAAAATTACCCACAAAAATCACATTGTTATCCCATGAACAGGTAATATCCAAACCTATATCGCCACCGGGCATACCGCCATCCGAAATAAGCAAACTATAATCGATCACCAAGGGTCCACACATCGTCATGTTCAATTGTAATTTGGCAAATAAGACATCCCTGTCCGGCATATCTACTTCATGGCGGGAACCGGTAATCCATATATTATTATCTTCATTACGATCCATGGCAAGCGCCATCACCCGCTCCCCTATCTGGTATCCTCCGGTATTACTACCATCCGATAAATTATAACTGGTTATAAAACCCACATTGGACGAGGGATAACCCACCGGGGTACTTACATTAAAGCCGCAGCCTCCCGTACAATCCGCATTGGGAAACTGAACCAGAGAACCCGAACCGGCCTGGCCCACATAACCTCCAGTATGCAGTCTTCCATAATCTTCATCAAGGGTTAAACCTTCTCCATAAGAGGGTAGCTCTGATTTAGTTTCAGAAATCCACAACGGTGTTCCGGATGAACTTATTTTACTTACAAAATGCCTTTGACCTGATCCGCAGGCGGAAATAAAATCCCCGGTTCCAACATTGGTAAAGTTAACGGCTGTACCAGATATGGTACCCACTACATAGGCATTACCAGACGAGTCTACCTCAATATCATTACCGGCAAAAATGTTTCCATAAGGCTGGGTTGAGCTGGTTACCATCCACAATACGTTTGAACCGGATGGGTTTAGCTTTGCCGTAAAAATACGGGTACCGGACGCTCCGTCCCCATACGTTATGGGAAGCCCACAAGGGTCAAACCTGACCTGAACATATGGAGCGACACTTCCGGTAATGTAAATATTGCCTTCATTATCTACATCCGTAGAATTCACATATACATTGTCGCCATTACCAAGAACCCGAATGGGAAAAGGCTGGGCGCCCAGGGAGAGGCCTATGACCAACATAAGCACGATTGTAATAATTGAAGTTTTTGGATTGAAGTAATTCATAATTCATAGAGTTTAATGTTACATGAAATTTCACCAATGTTAGGTGCTTTTGCCGCTCTATGATTCATCCAAAAAGATGAAAACCCGCTTAAAAATGAATGAATCATCCGTTTGGATGATTTTGAAAACCTCTGCTAATCAGTAAGTTTTAGATTAACCGCTTTTTTTACCGCCTGGGTTCGGTTTTTTACATCCAGCTTATGGTAAATACTCAGCAAATGACTTCGCACGGTATTAACCGAAATAAAAAGAGCTTCCGATATCTGCTGGTTGGACTTTCCCTTGCAAAGTTCCTGTAACACTTCTATTTCACGCCTGGAAAGATCAATATCCAAATACTGGCTCAGTTCCTCATGTTTAAGGGATGTGCTTTCCACAAGTTGGGTATTAACCTGATCGCGCAAAAATTCTATCTCCTGTATGCGGGATAAAAGCTCTGCATGTATTTGTTGCTCCCTTGCCTTTCTTTTCTGATTTCGGTAGGCTACCGCTAACGTTCCACAAACAATAAGGAGTAAGAGTCCACTTACCAGAGCCGTCCAGGTACGCCTCTCCAGTTTTTTCTGTTCCCCCAATAACTTTAACTGGTTGTTACTTAGTTGCAGTTCATAGTCCTTTTGAATTACCTGGTGCTGAGCCTCTTTTTCCAGCAACAAACGGGTATTCTCTGCATCTTCAATACTATCATTAATACCGGCCGCTATTTTAAAAAAAGATAAAGCCTTACGAGGCTGATCCATGGCTTCATAAATATCTGCCAGTAATCCTGCACTTTTAGCTATGGCTTCGGGAATACGGGCTTTTTTAGCCAGCTCAAATGCCCGCTGAGCATATTTTTTTGCAAAATCCTGGTGCTGGTCTTCATAATACAAAGCGGCCAGGTTTATCATCTCTCTACTCAGCATATCCGGCAGTGAATGTCCCTCTCCTATTTCCACCGCTTTCTCCAGTGCAGTAATGGCTTCCTTCCGCCTGTCCAGATGCTTGTATTGAGTAGCTATGTTATTGAGGCAAATAGCCAGGATAGCCGGACCTTCACCCATTTCTTCGCATATCTGAAGTACTTGTTCATAATACTTTAAACTCTCTCCGTGTTTTTGTTGCAGGGCGTACACCTTTCCCATACCATTGAGAGCTTTACTTTCCAGGGGTTTACTCTTTATTTGTACCCCCAGATCTTTTGCCCGCTCAAAATAGCTCAGGGAATTATCAAAATCACCCTGATCCGCAAACAACAACCCCAAGTCCAGATAACTTTGGGCCATACCTTGGGTGTGCCCAATGGATTCTTGAAGAGTGAGTGCTTCATAATACAGGTCTATCGCTTTCTCTTTCTGATTTAGCCTCTTCAATATGGTAGCATATTGATACAGGCCAAAAGCCAGTTTTTCAGGCCTGTGGATTAGCCTTAAATTTTGAATGGCCTGCTCATATCTGATGAGGCAGGAATCTGTTTTTCCTTCCCGGAAATAATAATCGGCTATACCAATCTGATCCGTTGCCACTCCGGTGGTATCCTGTATGTGTTTATGAATTTTAAGAGCCTTTTTCATAAAACTGAAAAACTTTTCTCTTTCTCCCCTCCCTTCATAAATACGGCTCAGGTAATTGTAGGATTTACCCAGCTCTCGCTGATCTCCATTTTCCTTTTGAACCTTTATGGCCTGCAGATACTGCTCTTCGGCCCTGGCATATTTACCTTGCATATGATCAATACACGCAAGGTTAAAAAGCGCATTGCCTTTTATATTCAGAAATACGCTTCGCTCCTTACGGGATAATGGATTCTGAAGGTTGTAATCAGCAATAAGCTTGGCTTTACGGCCAAGCTCAAAGGCAGAGTCCGGATCGTGATGGGCCACTTGATTCAATAGGGTAAGGTAATTCCGGGCTTTGACTGAATCAGAGGGCGGGATAGCGTATGCAAAAATGGATAGTAAAATACATGACAGAATAAGGCATAGCCTGTAGTGAAACTTCATAGAGTAGGTTTTAGGGTGATTCCATCGCAAAAATATCATTACCAGGTTACTACTAGACGTTCGTAAACTAAACGGGCTAAGGGGTTAAATGGAAGTAGAGTTACATATTTTAACCGTATGTTAGCGGAGATATCCCGAATGATGAAAACACGGTTTACCCAATGGTTCTTTCCCCGTGATCATGAAAAAGAACATTTCCGTGCCCTGGACGGGCTAAGGGGATTGGCCATACTGCTGGTAGTTCTTTCACACACCAGCAATGCCGGTTTATTCTTTCATCCTCTGCTTGATTTTCACGGTACGGGAAAAATCGGGGTATTTCTCTTCTTTATGTTATCCGCTTATCTACTGGATCGCCAGATAGCCCAGCGCTTCCGGGCCGAAAAAGCCGGATCTCACTATTGGAAAAACTACTTCCTCAGGCGGTTTTTACGGATCTACCCCCTCTTCCTACTGGCACTAATAAGCTGGTGGATGCTCAACGAAACCGGTTATTTTAAAGTGATCAGCAGTTTACAGGAAATAGCGGACCACCTGCTCCTCCTGCGTGGGGAAAATGTTTTCTGGTCGGTACCAGTGGAGTTCAAATACTATTTTCTATCGCCTATACTCATGTGGTTTTTCCACCGGTTTTTAAGGTGGAAACTTCAAAAGATCATAATGGTAATCAGCCTGCTGGTTGCAGTATCGGTTGCGCTGGACGTGCTTCTGGGGTTAAGCGAGATCTCCACCCTGAAATACCTATCCGTATTTCTCTGTGGAACCCTGCTTTCCATTTATGAATTAGTACAACAGGATAAACTGCGGAACAATCGTTCTTCAGCCCTTCTGGAAGCTCTGGGCGTTCTCTTTGCGCTGATGATCGTTCTCTCTTTCCCAACCGTTTCGGAGGCTTTCAGCCTGCCTTTTCCACCACCGGATGCGCCCGGATTCTATTTGTTTTACGCCATACTGTGGGCCCTGGTGCTACTGGCCGCCAAGCACGGTAAAGGATTGCTGCGATTTCTCCTGCAACTTCGGATCATGCGGTTTTTAGGGGTCATCAGCTTCAGTCTTTACCTGTTCCACATGCCGGTGATCAGCATCATACAGAGATCGGCTATCCCAAATCCCGTAAAGGTTTACACGATATGGATCATCAGCCTGGCCATAGCCAGCTTTACCTACCTTACCGTTGAAAGGCCTCTTTCCAGGATACGGTTAAAAAGAAGGGCTGCCAATCCGGTAAACCGTTGACTCCTGTTATTAAACATCCGGAAGCTATACAAAATGGTTAGTCCGCTAAAAATCTTAAATTCACAGGGTTTATTTTCATAGATCCTGACTGCAAAATGAAATTCAATATAGCAATCCCCCGCACTTTACTCCCCTACTTTAGGAAAGAACTGGCACTTTACAGGGAGCAGTATAATGCCAATAATCTTCATCAGGCCTGGAAACACCTGGAGCGAGCGCATGTAATAGGCCAGGCTTACCCTTATGAGCACAGCTACGTACACTGGAAGATGCTGCAGTTCGGTTTCCATATCAAAAGCATGAAGGAGATCATGGGACAGATCCCCCGCTTGCTGGTGGGGGGTGTAAAATCATTTGTGGGCACCATTCCCGTAGGGAATACCGGTGGCAGCAATATTCCTCCTTTGAAACCGCTGCCCATTGAAAAAGACTTAAAGGATATCTTTAAAAAAGCCGGGATTGCGCACCCGGGGCTTTAGCCGCTTTTAGGCCACGCTGGCCTGCATCTCGCGATTGTAACGGTTACGGTATTCCACCGGGGTGAGGCCGGTAATCTTCTTGAAAGTGTGACGAAAGGCCTTGGTATCCGAATAGCCCACATCATACATCACCTGGTTTACGTTGAGCATGCCCGTTTCAAGACCCTTTTTAGCGGCTTCTATCTTTACCCGCTGAATGTATTCCGATACGGTATTGGAAGTGGCTTTTTTAAACCTTCGCTCCAGGCTTCTGCGCCCCAGAGCAAACTTTTCAGCTATTTCATCTACCGTGATCTTTTCCATGTAGTTTTCCTCAATATATTCCTGAGCCTTTTTCACCGGTTCATCCTCATGGGTTTTCTGGCCTTCAAAAATGATAAATGGCGATTGGCTGTGCTTATCGATATCGATCATAAAGGTCTTGGAAATGAGAATAGCCATTTCGCGACCAGTGTACTTCTCAATGAGATACAACAAGAGATTGAGGTAAGAATAGGCGCCACCGCTGGTATATACACCATCCTCAGCCGTCATGATCATATCATCAACCAGGTCTATCTGCGGGAACATAGCCCGGAAGTTAGCCGCCTCTGCCCAATGGGTGGCACATTGCTTGCCGTTCAAAAGGCCCGTTTGCGCCATAAAAAAAGCCCCTACGCAGTAAGTAGCCACTTCGGCTCCGGACTTATACTGCTGTAAGATCCAGGGGATAAAATCACGGTTCAATGCAGCTATTTCCAGGGGATCTCCAAAAATAGCCGGCACAAATATGAGATCGGTCTTTTGCACCTTATCTATTGTTATTTCAGGGCTAACGGATATGGGTCCGCTGGGTGGGCCACTTCCCTCCAAGCCCACCAGTTGGATATTAAAGAAAGGTGGCAAGCCCTTTTCACAGCTGAACTTGTTGACCTGTGACAGTATCTGATGGGTACCGTCCACATTTACAAGACTGAAATTTCCCCTGGGTATTAGGATGCTAATGTGCTTCATCGGTTTTACTTTTTGCTTTGGGCAGGTTGCTTTATCCTCTTCTACAGGTAACCGGCAATAACTTCATTCCAAAGATCGTATCCTTTTTTATTCATGTGAAGATTGTCCTCCAGAAAGATGTCGGTATATACATTTCCTTCAGCATCCAGCATATTACTCCACACATCGGCATATTCCACACCATCCTGGTCCGACATTGACTTCAGCCTGGCATTCAGATCCTCGTATTGTTCCTTGAATTCCCATCGTGCCACACTGGGCTTGGCACTGATGAGGATAATCCTGGTATCCGGAAGATCTCTTTTTACCATGCCGACCAGCTGACGGGCCTCCTCCGTAATAGCTTCCGGGTCTTCGCCTGCGGCAATGTCATTATCTCCTTCATAGATGAACAGAATATCCGGAGCGGATTCCCTGATGAGCAAGTCGTAATAGTAGATCAGGTCACTGAACTCCGACCCGCCAAAACCGTGATTAAGCACGTTGTAATCCGGATAATACTCTTGTACATCCTTCCACATCTTAATGCTGGAACTGCCGGCAAATACCACTACTGATTTGGATGGGTCAATGGTATATTCCATTTCCTGCACCTCCCGGATGTCATTGGTTAGCCTTTCCGGGTCCTGGGCCCGGCTTGTAAGGCTTAGCAGAGCAATACCGAAGGTGAGTATATTTTGTAATCTCATAGGGTTCTTTTCATCAAATGTAAGGAACTGGAGACTAAATCAACTCTTATTTCCAAGGCACCTGGCGATTGACTAACTGCATGACTGATGCTAAGGTGAAGTAAATGCAAAAGCCAGAAAGTGACCTATGATTTGCACACATCAAAACAAGCGCCAAAGCAGCAAAAGATGCTTAGATACAGGGCCTTCGTTATAAGGTTAGCTCTGCACTTATTGTATACATAATGGAATAAACTTAGGGCAAACTGTTCACAAACTGAACGTATCCTGAAGGGTTGGTGCGTTGTGTACTACAGTTTTCTTCGGCTACCTTTTCTTCAATATTTTCAACCCTGTTGGAGGGGCTTGGGTGAGTGCTCAGGAACTCAGGGCCGCTACTTCCCTGCTCTTCTTCTATGCGCTGAAAGAATATCTTAGCTCCGTCACAGGCAAAACCGGTAGGCGCGAGGTACTCCACCGATTTTTCATCGGCTTCAGTCTCATACTCACGGCTGAATTGCAGCCCGGCCACGGTTCCGGCTACTTGTCCGGCAATTTGCTCCAATTGGCTGGGATCCTCACCCAGTAAAAGGTTCAACAGGAACTGCACCCCATACTGCTTTTGCAGGTTACGACTGGTGTGGCGAAGATCTGCGTGCGCTATTTCATGACCCAGCACACCGGCTAAAGCATCCGGATTATCCAGGTATTTTATCAGCCCGGTATACACGTAAATGTAACCTCCGGGAGTAGCAAAGGCATTAAGTACATTATCATCCCTTACTATATGTACATCCCATACAAACTCATTCCGATAAGCCACCTCATTGGTGTTGAGGATTGCGTTTACCATACTGTCCAGGTATTGATACGCTTCAGGGTATTGCGTACGGGAAAGTATTTGATACTGGGGATCTGATTCAATCTCCGCAGCTACCTGGGCACCCAGTTCCACATCGTCTTCCGGTGAAAAGAAAACGGAAACATTGTTGTTTTTATCACAGGCAAAAAGCGATATTACCAGTGAAAGGCTGATCCATACTCGAAATAGACTGATCTTCATAAATTACATTTTTGAGAGAACGAAATTAACTTGTTTTAGGTTCAAAACCGTTATGTATTTTACCACCTAATAGTTCTAAATCCGCTTAATGACACGCAGTGAATTAACATCTTTACGATTACAGGCTCAGCAAATAAGCGACCAACAATGGGATAGCCCCGAAAAACTGTTGCACTGGATGGGGGCGGTACAGGCACAGGATTTTAATATGGCAAAATGGGCCACAGGCCTGCGTTTACCTAAGGCCACACAAACCGCAGTGGAGGATGCATTGGACCAGGG
>CETZ01125650.1_pt1 | contig 13742 bp, 12 predicted proteins | sample 531441 | NCBI WGS metagenome assembly CETZ01 (sample SAMEA2623098, study PRJEB7988) | marine metagenome | isolation source: saline water (ENVO:00002010), including | reverse complement strand
TTCCTGGTGATATTGGGGTGCCTGGCGCTTTTCCTGGAAGACTTTAAACTGGAGGATCTGGTACAGTTCCTCGGGCTTATTCTTCTGGTATTCGGATTGGCCATTGCCGCTGCCGCTCTTATTGCACGCAAAGGTGGCAAAAACTGGGGCTTACTTTTTACGCTCGGCATCATACAGCTTATACTCGGAATAATGATCCTCGTTTATGTGACATCGTCTGTACAAATATTCACCTACACCTTGGGTGGATGGGCTGGTATTATGGGCATTGTCCAGTTCATAGGGGCTATAAGAGCTAAATCCAACAAGCTGGTTTTCCTTGTAAACGGAGCCATCAGTATGATCTTTGGAGGGCTGATCATTTTTAACCCATTTGACAGTATTGAAACCATGAACTATATAGTGGGTTTCTATAGCCTGGTGTTGGGAATTTTCATCATATACTACTCTTTCCGCTTCCGGCATAAGCCTTCAGCCATCCATGAAAAAACGGAGGAAAGCAAGGAGGCTGCTGCAGATCAGCCCTCAACCAGTGAGCGTATCTCTTCGGATTCGTAAACCGCCTGCCCCGAAGTAGAGTTGGCGAGAATGATCATGGCTTGGGCAACGGTTTGTCCTTTAATACCTTTATAACGCCCCGGAAGTAACCAGCTAAATGCTTTGGTGAGGATTTTGCCTACTGCCTCTCCAAAACGAAATTCGTTACGGTGGCCCATCAGTACAGAAGGCCTCAAGATATACAGTCGCGGAATGGATAGCTTTCGCAAGGCTTCTTCCATTTGTCCTTTGGTACGGGTATAAAAGACGCGACTGTTCTTATCAGCTCCAATGGAACTGATCACCACGAACTTTTGCAGACCGTTTTTAAGGCCCCAGTGAGCTGCCTGCAGAGGAATACCATAATCAATGTTCTTGTATTCCTGCATATCCGAGGTTTTGGCCCGGGTGGTCCCTATACAACAGAATACATCTTCTGCCTGTACCCTGGGAATGGATTTCCAGAAATCCTGATCCAGCAGATCACCCGTTAATTCTTCCAGCTTTTCACTTTCAAGGCCAGTATTTCTGCGAGCCAGTACTATAATGCGGGCATAACGTTCATCAGCCAACAGTTGCTTCAGTAAAGCATTACCAATTAACCCGGTGGCTCCTATCACCACTGCCGTTTTACTCATGGCGCATAGCTTTCATTGAGGTCAATCACTTCAAAATAATAACCTTTGGAGGTCCGGTACGTACTCCGTGCCATCCAGCTAACCAGGGCTCCCCCGGCCACCATGCTGGTTCCGAATATTATTTGACCGGTACGCAAAAGGGGGGCATCACCATTGGCCAGCCGGTTGATAAAGGCTATGGAGCTAAAAAAAACGCCTGCACCCCAAATGGCCGTGCCGGTTACCTTAACCAGGGAGTTATAGGTACGGATGCCTTCAATATTTTGATAAGGAAACACCTGATCGTTCAGCGTGAGGGATTCTTTGGCAATGGCCTGGATACGTCCTTTGATCCAGTCATCTCCGTTCTCAGTCCTGAGCTTGATCACGTCATGAACACTTAATCTTTCCGCGGGCATCTCCCCCTTCTTTTTAATGTAAAGGTATTGTTGTGCCGATACGAGGGTAGACATGCACACCAGCACTATCATGAAGCTAAGGCTTCTTTTCATGGTTCTTATCCTGTTTGGTGGTATAAAAATAGGTTATGGAATGTTCACCGGAGTATTCCTTCCAGGCATCCCCGATCAGGTCATCTTCTTCGTCCTCTTCTTCAAATTCCCAGCTATAGCGCTTTTTCTTTATGGCGGGCCCCACCTTGCGGAAATGGAAGGCCAGGGCAAATCCACTAAAAGCTCCCGCCAGATGTGCTTCCCAACTGATCTGTTCGTCAATGGGCAAAACGCCCCATACGAGACTTCCGTAAAGAAAAACAACGAGTAACGAAAGGGTCAGTAAATTGGCCTGTTTGCGAAGGATCCCGCTCAGGAAGATAAACCCTGCCAACGCATAGATAAGGCTGGACGCCCCGATATGATAGCTCTCACGCCCTATAAACCATACAATAAGGCCGCTGATCACCCAGGACACGATCACAATGAAATTGGCCACGCGCGGATAGAAATAATACAAAGATGCTCCCAGCACCAGCATGGGTATGGTATTGTTGGTAAGATGCTGCAGGCTGCCGTGGATCACCGGTGAAAAGACCACTCCCTGCAAACCTTGCCAATGTTTAGGATAAATACCCAGGTGAAAAAGCTCCAGGTCAAAACGGAAATCAAGCCAGAAGATGACCCACAGGATCATTACAAAAATGAACGGCTTCAGTAAAAAACCCAGGCCCCGGTCTTCCGGAATAAACTCTTCATTGTAACTGTTTCCTGGTCTTATCAAACTCATAGCCGCTCTTAAATGTACTATTTTTACCTTCTCAAAAACTATGCACTATGGCAATCCCGCTGGCAGAACGCATGCGACCTACAAACTTCGATGAGTTCATCGGTCAGGAAGAACTGGTTGGAAAGGCAGGCTCACTAAGAAAACTGCTGGAACGAAAAATAGTTCCTTCCATGATCTTCTGGGGGCCGCCCGGAGTGGGAAAAACCACCCTGGCAGGACTGATTGCCAAATTTTCAGGCCGCCCTTTCTTCACTCTCAGTGCTATTAATTCCGGTGTGAAAGAAGTACGCGAGGTTATCCAGAAAGCTGAAGGTCAGGGCCTGTTTGCACAGGGCCTGACACCCATTCTCTTTATAGATGAGATACATCGTTTTAGTAAATCGCAACAGGACAGTTTGCTGGGAGCAGTTGAAAAAGGCACTGTAACCTTAATAGGTGCTACCACGGAAAACCCCAGTTTTGAGGTAATATCCGCCCTTTTGTCACGTTGCCAGGTATATACCCTTAAAGCGCTGGGTAAAGAGGACCTGGATAAAATGCTGCAACGCGCCCTTGCCGAAGATAAATGGTTACTGGACAAAAAACTGGTGGTGGCTGAAAAAGAGGCCCTTTTCCGCTACTCTGGGGGTGACGCCCGTAAACTACTCAACACCCTGGAACTGGTGGCCGGAAACATGGATACTGAAACCAGGATAACCAATGATGAAGTAGAAAAAATACTAAAGAACCGCCCGGCCTTTTACGACAAGAACGGGGAGCAGCATTACGATATCATCTCTGCCTTCATCAAATCCATCAGAGGTAGTGACCCCAATGCCGGAGTATACTGGCTGGCGCGTATGATAGAAGGTGGCGAAGACCCCAAGTTCATTGCCAGACGCCTGGTAATACTGGCATCGGAAGACATCGGTATGGCTAACCCAAACGCACTTTTACTGGCCAACACCACCTTTGACGCTATTCAGAAAATAGGCTGGCCGGAAGGGCGCATTATACTTTCGCAATGCGTGGTATATCTGGCCACTTCTCCCAAGAGCAACGCCAGTTACGAAGCTATCAATAAAGCCATAGCGGAAGTACGTAACAGCGGAGACCTGCCCGTTCCGCTGCACATCCGCAACGCACCCACCAAACTCATGAAAGAACTGGGATACGGAAAGGATTACCAATATGCTCACGCTTATGAAGGTAATTTTGTGGACGAGGAATTTTTACCGGGTGAAATTACCGGCACTTCCTTTTACAATCCCGGAGAAAATGCCCAAGAAAAAAGGGCCAGGGAGTTTTTAAAAACCCGCTGGCCCAAGTATAAGTATTAAGGTATTACCCGTTTTGCTTAAAAACCATTAAAGGTTTTAGGGAATACCAGTTTACCACCGCTTTCCGTATTGATGGTAATCACAGCCGCATTTTTGCAGCCGTCATCTTTTTTAAAGTCAACGCTGCCGCTGTTGGCAACAAGAGTACTATCACCAGCCAGTGTGAAATCAACCAAACCGGAAACCACCCCATAGGCACAGCTACGATCGTATACCAGTGCTTCCGTAAGATTACCGGAAATGCTGTTTCCTGTAGCTGATTCGGTACCGCTAAAGCTACCGCCAACATTGTAGTTGTCATCTGCTTCTGTGGAGGTACTCTGACCGGTATTCCAGGTGATGTTTTTTGAACCACTGTAAGTGAATTCATCGTTCACGGAAAAATCCGTAACGCTCACCCCAAAAGTTCCGTTACCGGAGTTACTGATGGACATGCTGGTATTGGGACCTCCTATTTTCTTGTCATCAACCCTGAAGTTCTGGAAATTAAGGGTAAGACTACCATTACTGTTAAAGTCACCGTTTTCGGTCACCATTATCATTCCTTTGCGGGTAATACCGTCATTACCGGTAATACCGTTACCAAAACGGAATTCCATAGCGGAGGCAGGAGTTGCCACCACCGGAATACCCCATATTGCAGTAGAATCTGAAGCGTTAAAAGTTGAATCGTTATACGCACGATCACTAATATTATAGAGGTAGGAAACAATTGATTCGGCTTCCAGGTAGTACTCGCCTAATTTGGCTTCGGCTGAACCGTCAGTACCTAATGGATCTTCTTCATCACAGGCAACCATAGCGGCCAGTGAAGCAATCAAAAGTGAATTAAAAACAACTTTCTTCATTGTGTTGAGATTTAGTTAAAAGTGTGTTCGTTAGTACTAGTTGTTATCGTCATTATCAGGTACAGAACCGGCATCATCCGTTGCGGGAACCGGAACTACCGGATTTGTCAATGGCGTATTTTCAGGCTTTTTATCCTTTTTGCCGTAAAAGGCAAGGTTTATACCCAGGCGTACATTGGTGGTCTGCAGGTTCTCATACATCATGGCTCCCAATATATTATCCGAAAGCACGTATAACTGCACAGGACCAAGCTTCAGGTCAAAGCCCGCTCCTACGTTATTGTAGGTTCCGTTAATAACTGAATAGGAAGCTATAAACTGGAAGATCCGCGACCAGCGTCCCTGGTAATTGAAACTTACATCATGGAACATCTCTCCGTTCCACATACGGGCGTGGTAAAGCGCTCCTACCGCATGTTTATCGGTAAAGTGGTAATTACCTCCCACAAACAGGCGTGGACTTAACCAGCGTGAATAGCTTTCACCATCCACTTCCTTAAAATCAAAGGCTTCTTTAAGGCTGTCCTGGGTTTCCTTCAGCGACCCTTCCAGATCTCCATTGGAAAGGTCTGCATCAATACCATCGTAAACAAACTGCCCATTACTTACATAATCGCGGGTATTGGCTGTCCATTTAATCAAGCCCAGGTCTATCACACTGCCCGAAACATCAATTTTATCATTGATCCGGTAAAACACGCCCAAATCACCGGCAAATCCGCTGTTCTGAGGCAACACATTTCCCATGAGATTATCTCCGAAGGTATTGTCAAGAAGGCTGGAAACTCCTGCCGTACGGATGAGTATATCGGTTTTAATGTCCAGTTCAAAGCCATCGTCATTGGTATTGATCTCAGCGTTCATACGTTCTACGTACGAATGTTGCTGGCCAATAATATATTTGATACGCCCACCAATACTCAGCCTGTCGTCCATAAGGGAATGCTGGTAACCCAGGTAAAAATTGGTGCGTACGAGGGTTTCATAATCAAACTGGTTTATGTTAAGGGATTGGCCGATGTACTGGTCATTACCGTAACGAACCAGCTTCAGCAGGTCTACCGGGTAATCCATACGGAAATCCACCACCTGCTGCGCTCCCATGGTGAAAAACCCTTTACCCATTTTGAAGCCGATGCCCAGGAGGTCTACATTCTGGGTAAGCGCCAAGTGGCTCTTCTCATCCAGGTTATTGATGATATTATCAATATTCTGATTCACATCACTGCCCGTAGCCAGGAGGTCCACCAGTTTAAAGCCATTGTTATGAAAGTGAAAATGAACTCCTGACAGTACCGGTATACCTACCCAGATCTTTGTTTGCTGGGGATAAGCCGGGTTGGTATGCAGAGACTGGGGAATGGCATTAAAATTATAGAGGGTAAGGTTGCTTTGGGCCACAGCGGCCACAGAAACAAGAACAAAAGCTAAAGTCTGTATCCAATTCTTCATAGTTCCGAGGCTTAGTAGTTCACTTTAGTTTGGGTAGCAATCTGTACATCCAGATCGTAATCGGTAAACATCTTTACCACATCCTGGCCATTGTTGGTAGTGCTCAGTCTACCTATGATACGGATCTTTCTGGCTGCGAGAAGGCCTTCAATATCGCCTTTCTCAAATACCACATCATACGTAGATTCGGTAGGCGTTACCGCCCTGCCATTACTGTTTACAGGAGCAGCATCCAGTAAGGGAATATTTACGGTTTCCAAAACCTGGTCATTCTCATCCATAAAGTCAATATCCATATCCACATCAAAGGGAAAACCATTGCGAGTACGGAAGAAAAGGATTAATGATTCGATAGCATCCGGATTGTCACTGTTGCTGATCTTTACATCATTGATCACCTCTTCAATACGCATATCTTTAGCGGTGATCTCCAGCGGAATATCCACCTGAAGACCTATATTCATACGGGCGTCCTTGGTAATAAAGTTGCTCACCGATCCAGGGCCGTCAGGGTTAAGCTGCGCCTGCCCTCCATAAGTGATGAGCTTAGGCAGTATGGCCAGAAAATCAACTATTTCAGAATTTGATTTATCAATGGTAATGATGGTGGTATCCATTATGGAGCTGGAACCTGCCTGAGCAATGCGGTACTCGGAAGCTTCCAGGCCAGCTACCGTTCCAGTTCCGTTCACACCAAAAAAATCAGGCTTGAACTTAAGCCCTACTCCCATAGAACTGGCGGTGATCAAACGAATGGTAGGATTAGCGAGGTACAACCCATCGGTAAGATCTTTAAGGGCTGAAATATCAAAATCAAAATCTCCGTTGGGAATGTTGATGACCTTCTGGCCGAAAAAACCATCGGCCTGGGCCACTTTTAAACCGGAAAGCTGGACAGAATTCAGGAAATCCTGCCCGGGAGGAGCAAGGCCCGGATCGGTAATTTCCATCTTAAGGCCAAGGTAGTTGATCTCGGTGCCACCGTTGCTAAGGTCAAAACTGATACCTGAAATATCCAGGGAATCTTCAAAAGAAGTGGATAAGGCTGGTAAAGTGAACGTATGCTGGAACATACTTCCATTGCGCGTTGCATTGAGGAACGTAAGGGTAAACTCCACATCCGTAGTAACAGGAAGCAAGGTTTGCACACTGTAGCGAAGTACTCCCTGATCAAACAGAGCCGTATTCAGTTCAGAACCAGCCAGGGTGCCTAAGGCAATGCCTACTTCAAAGGGAGGATCTCCTACTTTAACGGGAACCGGGGTGGGATCCTGATCGGGTATCTCCACAAATTCAAGAGCACTAAACCCGAAGAGGCTGTCTTCACGGTATGAAATACTGATCAGGTTATCCGGACCTATATTGATCAGAGAATCTTCTTTAACCAGGTCGCCCAGTGTAAGGTGGGCGTTTACCAAAGGCACCACTAATCCAGGGCTTAGCTGGATATCCTTCAACAAGTCAAAATCCACTTTATCACGGGAACACCCTAACAAAGCGAATCCACCGATAGCCGCGTATAAAATCTTTTTCACCTTCATGAACCTTTGCCGTTTGTTTAAAGTTATTCGTGAACCATAATCACGCAATCTTCTTTTCTATAGCCACTCTACAGTAAAAATCGAGGCAATGGCTAAATAATTTGGTGCTTGTTATGATTTATCGCGTTCAAAAATAATTGATCTATAGATAAATATCCTAAGGCTCCGGTAAATTTGCCATAATTTTTTAGTTAACCGGCCCAAATTGCAAGTCAATGTTCTATTTAGCAAGGGAAAGTCAGAATATGTATTTTCTTTATTAATTTGCCATTGATGACCTCTATATCCCGTTTATTCATTTTTTTCCGCCAGGCGCTGATTATAAGTACTTTATTTTTAGGTGCATGCCGGCCCGACCGCGACCCTGCTCAATGGGACGTGGACGCTTTAACCCCTATCTTAAACTCCCGTCTGGATATCAATGATATGGTAGAAGATTCCCTGCTCCAAAGTTCCAGTGACGGGCTAATCCATATTGTTTACCGCCATAAGCTGGCAGATTTCAAATTTGAAAGGATCAACGAGAGCTTTAATAAGGACTTCTTCAATACGGTTAAGCTCCAGAATATCAACCTGGGTACCCGCGTTGTGCAAAATTCCATTTCCATGGGAAAACTGGCTTTAAGATCAGGAGCAGCCGGGGCTATTGTGGTGATCAATAATGGCAGTGATGCGGCCGTGCCCCCATTGGATGGTTTCGGGCCCTATGGTTTTACCCTGGATGCCAGCCAGTACTTTGAGAGTATGACCCTACAGGACGGCTGGCTGGTGGTTAAGATATTCAATGAATTCCCGGTGGAGATCACCAATTTCCAGTACAGCATTAAAAACCTGAGCGGTGGGCCGGACATCATGAACCGCACCGTGGCTTCCATCGCCCCTAATTCCCTGTACGCAGATTCTGTACAACTCACCAACAACATCGTGGTGGAAGGAAAGATCCGCGCTACTATCCAGAATATTGACTCACCCGGTAGCATGGGTGTGGATGTACCCATTGACACCAGTGATGTACTGGATATTACCGTAACCATCAAAAAACTGGACCCCGTACAGGCCACAGCCATATTCCCTAACCAGGTTCTGCTTGAGCAAACGGAAAATACGGAGATCGAGAACTTTCCGGGCCAACTTACCCACATGGTAGTAGAGAGCGGTAAGATGTTTATAGATGCTACCAGCACCATTGAGGACAAAATAGTTTTGGAATACAATATTCCCTCCGCGTTAAACAACGGTACTGCCCTGGGCTTTAATGAAATTGTGCCGGCTGCCGCAGCGGGAAGCTTTGCCACTCATCGGGCGGAAAAGGATATTTCTGGCTATACCGTTGACCTTACCGGGGAGCCGGGCAGCGGGCTGTACAATACTTTTTATACCGAAACCAATGCGCGGATAGATTCTTCCGGCAACCTCATTACCCTTTCGCTGCAGGACAGTGTTTTCCTGAAAACCGGCATCATTGGGCTTCTGGCATCCCGCAGTTACGGGTACCTTGGCAAGGATACCCTGCAATTGCAGGAAAGCAGTGCTGTGCAACTGTTTGATATCCTCACTGAGGCCGAACAGCTTAAGCTGGAGGATGTATCGCTCAACCTGGAGGTTGAAAGTTATATTGGGGCACCCTTGGTTACGGTATTCAACGAGCTAAGTACCCGCAAAAATTCTTCGCCCGGGCAGAATATCACCTGGACCTTGCTGGGCCAGGACCTGGAAATACCCGCTGCTACGGAAAATAAACCCGGAGACCGCCCCACACCCGGGCTGCTGCAGATACCTATCAATACCAGCAATAGCAATATTGCCGAGCTATTGGAGTCGCAACCCGATATCATGGAGCTGGACCTGAATGCTTACCTGAACGGCAACCTACCGGTTTATGTATTTGACCAGTTTATTTACCGGGATTATGGGATCTCGGCTTACCTCTCTACCGAGATACCGATGAACATGGCTTTCCAAAACCTGCTGTTCCGCGATACCAGTACGTTCAGTTATGCCGGGCTTGATCCCAACGATCAATTACAATCAGGGGAGCTGGTACTGATCGGTAACAATGCTTTTCCTTTTTCGGTTGGTGTGGATATGATACTGCTGGACCAGGACGGTAGCCGTATTGGGGAACTTACCTCTTCGGAACTACTGGATCCTGCCCAACTGGACGCCAATCAAAGGGTGAGCCAGCCGGTAAAAAGCCAAACGCACTACCCTCTTACCGCTGAAAAAATAGGTTTATTAAAGGATTGCCACTTTATAGTATTTGAAGCACGCTTCTCCACTCCCGATTTTCCGGGACCCGTTAAATTTTACAATGACAACTACCTGGACCTTACCCTGGCCGGTGACCTAAAACTGAGAACCGGCAAATGAAGAAACTAAAGTACGCGGTGATCTTTTTGCTGGTAGGCCACCTGGCAACGGCTCAAAAAGACACGCTGAGCAACCAGCAAATACTGGCTTTAAAGGCCAAACCCACGGAAGTGGGCATTCATTACGAATTGGGTGGGGCCAATTCCAAAGTACCTTTCTCCTCCATGCTGAACCTGGCACTTTCCGATTTTCTGGAAGAGGATATGAAAAAGGATATGGTATCAAAAGCAGCTGGAGGTATCCGTTTTGGATATTCGCAGGAACTGGATATTTCCTATGAACAGCCTGGCTTCTACATACTGGGAGCTTATAAGCCCGGTAGCTATTTTAGCATTGAAAACCGCTTGTTTACCGGGGCGCGGTTTACTGAAAATGCCGTGGCACTGGCTCTTTTCGGTAATAAACAATTTGCGGATCAAACCATAGACCTGGGCCCTTCACGCTACGAGAGCTGGTGGTACACCAACCTGAAATACCGTTACGAGGCGGTGCATGATTCCCTGCCATACAAGGTGGATGTGGGCATCGTAATAGGCCATGAATACAGCTCTTATAATGTGAGCAAGGCGGAGATCTATACCGAACCCAATGGAGAATACATTGATGCGGCACTGGATTATACGCTGAGAGAAACCCGTTCCGGAAACGGCATTGCCTTTGGCGGACTGGGTTTTGCCACCGGCTTTGAGACCAGCATTCCCCTGAAGAAAAAGAAATACCGCCTGGATATCCAACTGGAGGATGTGGGCGTGATCTTCTGGTCCGGATTACAGGAAACGCGGGTGGATTCTTCCTTTCGTTTTCAGGGCGCGTATTTTGAAAATATCTTTGACCTGAACGACAGCCTGGTGACTTCGGAACGTGAACGTTTACAAAACGGGCTCTTCAGCAATACCCGGGACGCTTATACAGCTTTTATGCCCTTTCATCTTTCCTTGCGCTTTGCCAAAGCCTGCCCAAACGCCAAATATCTGAAGGAACTTTACGGATTAGTGGAGTACCGCTACCTAACGGCTTATATCCCACGCCTGGGAGTAGGGTCCGTATGGAGGTTCCGTGAAAACCAAAAGTTACGAAGCGAACTTACTTATGGAGGTTTCAATACGGTAGCTTTAGGTGCAGCCTACGAACTCACTTTGGCCGGCCATTACCGGATAGCGCTGGGTTCTCAAAACCTGTTGGCCTGGGCCCTGCCAGGCGTATTTACCGGATCATCGGTAGGTGTGGGGGCTTATTATATCTTCTGAAGAGAAAAATTTCCGATGCACTATTTGCCATTGGACATACAACTGGAATTTTTCAAACTCTATAATAATGAAATCCCGGTATCTGATCTTGAAACCTGGATTTATAGTAAGAAAGAGCATGAGGAGTTCTTAGATCAAGAGACCTACCTTGATCTTATCTCACTCAACTATAAAACCAGGCATATCAAGCATGAATTGGGTAAGATCATTAATCATCACCTTGATTTTGGAATACTTGAAGAAAGAAAGCTTAGAAAGATTCTCGATGATCTGATAGATCGCACGGGACAATTCACGTAATCCCTAATGATTACCTATGATCTTTATTGCACTGGGTACAACTTTCTCTACAACCTTGGACTTGGATATGGCTTTGCTTTTACATTGAAGAGTTGGGAGCACTTAACAAATGCTCAAAAAGCCAAAAGGATTGATGAAGTTTATGATGTTGTAAAGGCCGAGGCGGAGTTGGTAACACGATGGCTTGATAATAAGAAAATAGTATTGACAGGAAGAACTGATGAAATTGGACATCACGACTACATTGACAACAGAACTCCAAAAGAAAAAGAGCTTAGGCCAGTTAAGATTGCCCGGACAAAGTATAACTATATGAATTTTAACAGGTTGTGTCGTGTTTTAAAACGACTACTTTCCTGACGTTACATAGTGTTTCTTCCCAAACTATTTTATTGGTAATGTAACCGCCATAAGGCATTCTTTAGTCAACCGGCTTCAATACAAATTTTTTCTTAACGCTTAGTTATCAATAGATAAACCCTGTTTCCGGATTGTTTTTCCTATATTAAAGCATTGAACCATTTAAAATCTCTACATTATGAAACGTTTACTCAACTACAGGACCTTCCTGTTCGCACTATGCTCTGGTCTTTTTACCTTTCAGGCTTCAGCACAATCCACCTCAGTACACATTATTAACAATTCATCCTGTTATGTATTTTTAGAGTATGTGGAAGCGTATGATTGTGAAACTTCCACCGTATGCTTTGCGTATCCTGATGAAAATTGCATACCGCCAGGGATTACGGTTACGTTAAGCCCCTGTGGTACGTCAACCTATAAATGGGCCATTGGCGCCATAGCTATGGCGGATGAAGATTGTCAACAATGTGGCAACCGCATTGAAGTACAACGTGAGGTAGAATGTTATTCTACAGCCAATCCGGTAAATTTTCCTGCCTGTGGCTCTTGCCCCGGTGCTTTTGCCCAGTGGGTAGCCCCGGACGTAATTGAAATAAATTAGAATACTGATCCAACCAAAGGGTTAAAATGCAAGGGGATGAAAAAATCATCCCCTTTTTACTTTTAATACCCTGTAATCCGCAACTCCGTTCTGCGGTTCAGTTGGCGGCCTGCTTCCGTATCATTGCCAGCTACGGGTTGAGTATCACCGTAGCCTTTGGCACTTAACCGCTCTGCTGCTATCCCCTGCTCCACCAGGTACCTCTGCACAGATTTTGCCCGGTTCTCACTCAGGGTTTTGTTGTGAGCCGGAGAGCCTTCATTATCGGTATGTCCTTCCAGTGCAATTTTTACGCTGGGGTTGGCCTGCAGGAAGTTGGCCACTTCGTTCAGCTCAGCATGCGAGCGGGCATCCAGCTCGTAAGAATCCGTGGCAAAAAATACATTCTCCAGCTTTACCCGCTCTCCTACTTCTATGGGCACCAGCTCCACGTTCAGCTCAAAGGCCCGATCAGCGGTTTGCGTAGCCAGGCTGAAGTTCTTGGAATAAAAGAGGTAGCCTTCTGCCTGTATATTCAGCGCATAATCCGCATTGCCAGGCAGTACGGCAAAGTAATTCCCACTGCGGCCGCTGCGCTCCGTAAGGATTTTCTCTTCACTGTCAATATTGGTAAAATTGATCTCGGTAGCTATCGACTGGCCGGTCTTTTTATTGGTCACTTTACCTTTGATGTAGGCAATCTCAATGGCACGTACTTCCTCCGGCAGTTCAAAGGAATACAGGTCCAGCAGGCCAAAGCCATCCTCCAGTGCATCACTGGCAAAAAAGCCGGTCTTGCCATCAGGCGCTACAATAAGGCTGAACTCCTGGCCACCGGTATTGATAGGGTAGCCCAGGTTTTCCGGTTCTCCCCAGCTACCGTCCGGCTGCCGCCTGGATACAAAAAAGTCCAGATCGCCCATACCGGGGTGTCCATTGGACGAGAAGTACAGGCTCTGGTTATCAAAATGAATAAAAGGAGACGTTTCCTGACCACTGGTATTTACCTTCCCGGGAATGGGTTTGGCTTTGCCGAAACGGCCATCCGCGCGCAACTCCGCATAATAGATATTGATATCCTTATCATAACTGCTGCGTCCCCTTACAAAGTAAAGCGTACGGCCATCCGAAGAAATAGAGGGCTGGCTGTCCCAAACGCGGGAGTTCACACTATCTCCCAGGTTTACGGGGCGGCTCCAGGTGCCGTCTCCCTGATTGAAGGAAGCATAAATGTCACACGAGCCAAAACCATCGCGTCTTTCGCAAGCTGCAAAATAGATGATGCCCCCATCTGAAGTAATGGCCTGTGCACCTTCGTTGAGTTCG
>CETZ01003272.1_pt1 | contig 13796 bp, 14 predicted proteins | sample 531441 | NCBI WGS metagenome assembly CETZ01 (sample SAMEA2623098, study PRJEB7988) | marine metagenome | isolation source: saline water (ENVO:00002010), including | reverse complement strand
CGAGACGGACGACGATATTTGACCACTTGTCTGCTGTGATAACTGAGGATTCTCCATCCCTCCTGTCATAGTTCCTGATACGCCCTTTGTCGCGCCAGCCGAAACCTGGGGTGACAGCCGTGAGGAGGGCGTATTCATACCAGCTTTCTGGCGCTTTGCTAACCACTCATCGAGAAAAGATCCTCCCCCGCCCTTTGACGGCGATGCCCCCATAGGACGCGCGCTCGGACCGCGACCCGCAGTACCAGGAGGAAGCGCTCCGCCTGGCGTTCCTGGACGTGTCCTAGGCGGCTCTAAGCGCGCGAATATCTCTTTCTCCACTACTGCTCGACTATAGCCATACTTCGTTGCAGAAAGCCGTTTCATTGCGTCAGCAAGCTGTGGGTTTGCCTGATTCATAGGGGGCAATAGTGACATACTAAACGGTGCTGACGGCACATTATTTATCATGACACTCGTAATCGCCTGATAATTCGGTAATTTCGTAAGATCCTCCGCATCAAATACAGGCTGAAACTTTTTAACCATGAGCTCAGCATCCGTTACCCCAATACGACCACTGATGACAGTTCCAACGTTTCCAATAATCGCCTCTCTGATTTTATCAGTGAGCTGCGTCATGAACTGATTACCAAGCACGAGGTTGAGCCTATACTTTCTTGCCTCTGAGAGAATTGATTCAAAACTTTCAGTTGCAAAGTTCTGGAACTCATCCACAAAGAGGCAAAAGTCTTCACGGTCCTGCTCAGCCATATCAGCTCGCGCCATGGCCGCTGCCTGAAACTTCATAACAAATATCATCCCGATGAGCTTTGAGTTAAGTTCACCCATCTTACCTTTTGACAAATTTACGAGAAGGATTTTTTTACCATCCATAATGTCACGGATATTAAAACCACTTTTTCTCTGGCCCATGATATTACGCATCATTGTGTTAGACAGGAAAGGTCCGAACTTACTCACTACCCAACTCGTTACCTCGCCAGACTCGTTCGAGCGTTGCGATGCAGGATACTCCTTCGTCCAAAAATCAAGTACATTTCGATCTGTAACGTATTTTAGTTTTGACTTCATAAAGGCATCATCAACAAGTAATTTTGGAATATCAATAAAGGTTCCTCCATTTGGATCAGCCATAAGAAGGAGTGCGCAATTACGGAATATGTGCTCCAGACGCGGACCCACGATACCTGTATGGCCCGGGTCATAGAGGCTATAGAGCATCGCTATTGACTCCTGAACCAAGAAATCCTTCTGATCTTCATTATCCCACTCAAATAGATTCAACCCGATAGGGTTGTCAAGATCACCAGGGTTAAAGTAAATGACATCCTCAACCCTTTCCTTCGGAACATTTGCAAGTAGTTTTTCGACTGCATCCCCATGAGGGTCAATAAATGCAAAACCCTTGCCATCATACATATCTTGATATGCCAAGTTTTCAAGAAGGACCGACTTACCAACACCAGTTTGACCAATGATGTAGGTATGTCGACGACGATCATTTTCACTAAGACGGATCTCTTTTTTGACACCACGAAATTCATTAATACCCAATAGCAATCCCTCATCCAGTAGCTCTGTCGGTCCATCAACCTGTTTCGACATTTGACGCTTCACCTTTGACGTAGGAATACTATTCTGATCCGGCAAATGAAATATCGTTGCCATTTCAACACTGTTGAGAATATTACTACTAGTTGTTTGTGGGAAAAACCGGAAAATAAATGAAGTCACAAGTTCTTCTATATCACGCGCTGGAGTAAACTTAAACCCATTATGGCTTGGCGAATCAAACAACGAGAATGCCGCGACTATATTCTTTAACAACCCTTGGGAATGTTCTGTTGTGTTAGATGAAACAACGATCCGTATTAACACCTCATAGGCGGGATACCGCGTCTTCTCCTCTATTACCTTAATCAAATCCTCCTCAAGCGAAGTTAACTGTTTTGACTCCGGTTTTTTATCTTCGGGTAGCTCTGGTGGTTTCCATAATATCTCTGCCAAGCCACTAGCACCCTTGATACCGAGCCCCTGAGTCTTCGATTTGTCATCTTTGATCTTTTTTGCCGCATCCGTAGAAGCCCGCACCCAACCTTCATTGGCAGGACGCATCAAAAACTGAATTGCGACACCATCTTCACGAGTAGCAGCTGATAACGCATTCAACAATGCCCTTGCGGCATCTCTTTTCGTTTCCTGGTAGGTAGCAATTGGATACACGAACTTCTTTTTTAAGGTAAATTCACCTCCAATAACCCCGCTCATCTTACCTGCCTCGTTAAAAATATTATGTTCACTCACCTCTTCTAAACGGGCGGAGGGGTATGCTGCAGCTATCGCTTGCTTCACTACATCAACGAGTACAATCGGGACAACGGTGTAGTAATGAACGAGACCGCCTTTTGCGACAATTTCAAAGGATATGTGACGCTGTCCATAGATTTTACTCTTAAAACCCTTTGTAGCGGTACTTGCGATAATATTGTACATGACCTGCGCCTCAGATAGCACCTCCTCTGTCAGATCCCTCTCGTCACGAGATCCTCTCTCGATATCATCACTTAGAGGGGGCAAGTGAATGAACATAGGGACCATCTTAAGACCCCGTTCATAGTTCTTTGCTTCACGTAACGTCTTTTTGTATTGCATAAAGATGATGAGAATCAAAGCCGTTCCGATAAATACCGTAACGAATGCAGTAATAAAAATACCCGCCATACTTCTATTTTAGCGCAAGCAGCTAATTTGAAACACCTAATTCTTTGCCATATCTTTTCTTCAGATAGTCGGCTTGTAATTTCCCTATTGCCTTTTCTCTTTTGTACGGATCATTCTGTGTTTCTGCAATAATCTTTTTCGCCTTGTCCACCCATTCCTTCTCTATCAGATCATCATCAGCCGCCAGTGTCGGCCCCGTCGTATCATCATCGTCACTAACCACAGGCTGTGGTACAGTAACTGTCGGCGGAGGTAGCGGCACATTGATGGGAGGAGGTGCTACGGCTGTTTTTTCACTACGCTGAACCCCCTGCTCTGTTTCATGTACAGTTTCACGCTTCTCATGATCTGGCAATCTTTCACTGCCAGCATCAGGATTCTGTGGCTGCATCTCCGGGTTTGGTCCCATTTGCGGTATTTGACGTTCCGGATTCATATGCGTCATTATACCATAACCGAGGCAGGAGGGGGTTAGAAGCTTCTTTTTGTAATGTAGGTAAGGGCAATGATCTCAAATAGCAGTACCAGTCCTATTTCATAGACGTTAATTCGTCCGACAGATCGCAAACTAATGAGAATGACCGGTGCAAGAGCGAGGACAGTAGAATAATAATAGATATGCTGCGAAGACAGGTAGGCAAAACGGCGCAATAAACCTGACTTTTTTCTCAATATGTAAGCTATTCGCACAAAAAAGCCAAGCACGAGGGTGAGAGTGCTCAAAATAACGACATATCCAAGAAAAAAAACTACCAGGATACCAAAAGCCCCAATGGACGATGGCTCCTGTGTTGTCATAATAACTAAAAGTAGACCCGCCGAAACGAGGCCGATAAGTGATAAGAATCTAAAAAACATATACCGTGTATTATACTACCTTGGAGTCAGAGTGGCGACTTTTATGATCTGGTTGCTACAACCGCCGCTGATGTAAATAATGGGCGCGTGCCCCAATGATCAGCCGACCACTCATGACTTCTGACCGCTCCCGTTAGGGAGCATGTCTTTAGACTTTCCGCAACACGCCTAGTATTCATTCTGCCTGTCCCTAGGTAGAAAGTAACTAGGCGCGTCGGTACTTATCTAGCGCTCAACGCTACTTGGCGGAGCATCGATAGCGCCAACGAAAAGGTGCGTGTCCTCCAGGCTGGAGAACATAATAGTTTGCTGTCGCTACCGACTATCCGTCAAGAAGAGCCTGTATTCATAATCCTGATTGTTAATGTGGGCATTTTTGTGTTTTTGAAAGCCTACGTTGAATATACCATAAGAACTTACAGTATGCAATAGTTTTATATGTAGTAAATACAATAATGTATACATTCCTAGTTATTATAATCTGTAATTTCTCTATAGTTGTTATTATATCTACGATGTACTATAAACAATAATACTACTATTTGCACGTCACAGCCCGCCTCTCTCCCTCATAAAACGGCCAAGTTGCCCACTGCTACGATCATACATCTCGGAACTAACCTAGATATTAATCACATACGATACGATAATCATAAAACCATTTCATTGTCGCAGAATGCCTCTCCCTGAGCCATTACTCGTACGAAAGTATTGTCCTGAAGTTATTTTATTTGATCATTTCAACCGCGATGAGTTGAAAGAACTACATTGTTTCTTTTTTATCAAATAGAGCCGGAGCCAATGTCATTAGCAGCCATTATTCACGACGCTATCATTTTCCGCTTGATACAATCCGCTTGATAATGTTATGTACGAACTTCTTCGTCTATCTTACGTTAGTAACCGCCCATTCACCTACCTCCTCCATACATCAAACCTATCCTCAATATCCTAACGCCACCTTCTCCTTTGAATATAAAGCGTGGTATTTTTTACTAAAAAAAGTCACATAATATTATTGACACAAGCACTTTTGAGGAATACTATAGGGGTAGTCTCTGAATAAAAAAATTGTACAGAGGCCAAAAATAAACAACGACAAAAACACTCCACGCCAAAGACAACCACTACTCGCAGGTGGTTGTCTTTTTTTAAAGACTCCGCTAATTCTCTACCTCGATCCAGGTACACCCCCTATTACCCAACGAAAACACCCGACTTTTGTCGGGTGTTTTCGTTGGTGGAGCTGCGGGGAACTGCCCCCCGGTCCGAAAGGTAACCTGCTATTTTTCTACAAGTTTAGTCTGTCTTACTATTTACGAATCACAACCTTAAGGACAAACAAAAAAAGTTGATCATCGCGTGGTTATACTTCCCTTAGAGACGCCACTGCGCATGCCTAAGGTAAGCAACATAGTTATAATGCCCCCTGTCGTTATGTTGCCTGGCGACAAAAGACACCTACCTTAAATTAAGCAAGAACACGGGCAGGGGTCATGGTGGTAAATGCTTGCGCAAATACCTCTAGGTTACCCTGGATCCGCTGTGCAAAAGATTTTGCAGTTAGAATTATACGTTACGCGTATGGTCGACTTGCAAAATAGCCTGTTAAAGTCCTCTCGTCGAAAGCTACATCAGCCCCGACCTCTGTTAATACTACCACATCCCTTGCCTATATACCACCCATCTGCTAATAATAACCGGTATTATGGTAGCTCATGTATTGACCGTTGCGCCTGTTGGATATGATGGTGCTGTCGTTGAAGTAGAAAGTGACAGTAAGCGCGGACTTCCCTCGATACAAATCGTTGGCATGGGAACAAAATCTATCGACGAAGCAAAAGAACGCGTCCGGAGTGCCATTAGTAATTCACTTCTTGAGTTTCCTGCCAAAAAGATAACTATCAACCTTGCCCCGGCGGAACTTATCAAAGACGGTGCGCATTTTGATCTCGCAATCGCCCTTGCAATATTGGCATGCAGTGGACAACTGCGCCAAGAGGAGGTCGAAGGTGCTGTATTCGCGGGCGAGCTTGCCCTTGACGGTACACTACGACCAATCAAGGGAGTTATTAACATTGCCCAGACAGCTAAGCAGTCAGGGATCACACGACTATACATACCAAGCAAGAATGCCCAACAGGCATGCCTTATCAAGGGTCTTGAAGTTATCGGCGTCTCTACCTTAAAAGAGCTTTATCTCCACCTCAAAAAAGAGAGCACCCTACCTTCCACCGACTATCGGGATCCCAAAATAGAGAAAGACACGAAACAGGGATATTCCCTAGATGCTATCTACGGACAAGAGCAGGCGAAACGAGCGCTCATTATCGCTGTGGCCGGTCGCCACAATATCCTTCTGTCTGGATCACCAGGGGCCGGTAAAACAATGCTCGCAAAAACCCTTACAAACCTACTACCAGATCTCACCCCTGAGGAACGTATCGCTGCCACAAAACTACATAGTATCGCCGGTGAAATTGATGGCGAAATCGTCACGAAACGTCCCTTTCGAGCCCCGCACCATACAGCAAGTCAAATAGCAATTATCGGAGGAGGCACCCATCCAAAGCCCGGCGAGATCAGTTTAGCCCACTTAGGCGTCCTCTTTCTTGATGAAATGCCCGAATATCCTCGTTCCGTACTTGAAGCGTTACGCCAGCCTCTTGAGGATAAGAAAATTGCAATTACTCGTGCAGGAGGCAGGTCCGTCTACCCTGCCGACTTCATGCTTGTTGCCACAATGAACCCGTGTCCGTGTGGACACTTAGGCGACACAACAAAAGAGTGTCGCTGTACTACGACACAAATACTTAATTATCAACGGAAAATATCAGGCCCCCTCCTGGATCGCATTGACCTAACAGTAAGCGTATCACGCATTCCCAATGAGATCCTCTTAAGAAAGAGTTCGATGCAAAACACACAACACAAAACTGCAGCAGAGATGATCAATAATGCTTACAGACGACAGCAAGAACGATACAAAGATAGCAAAATATACAACGGTTCACTCAATAGTAGTGATGTCAACAACACTATAGACATCACCGCTGACGCAAAGAGGCTCCTTACTGTTGCAGGCGAACGACTAGGACTAAGTGCAAGAAGTTACTTCAAAGTCATCAAAGTCGCCCAGACAATTGCAGATTTGGAAGCATCACCCTCCGTCGCTCCCGCGCACATCAGTGAGGCATTACAGTACAGAAGTATAACCTCTTGAATTATAGACTCTTTTCTGGTAGGATAATCGATGAGTAATCACTCAGGTTACCTGTCATAATGACAGAGGATAAGTTCAAAAGGAGAGAAGCGATCAATACAACCATTCGCATCAACGACGCCATTCGTGCAAATGAGCTTCGTGTGATTGGAGGAAACGGTGAACAGCTCGGCATTATGTCTCGTCAGGAGGCACTCAGAATTGCCGAAGAAGCTGGCGTTGACCTGGTCGAAATATCACCCGCCGCACACCCGCCTGTTGCAAAAATCATCGATTGGGGAAAATACCAATACCAGAAGATGAAGGAGCAGCAAAAAAACAGGAAGAGCAGCAAACAAAGTGAACTAAAACAGATGCGCTTCGGTCTCAAAATCGGTACAGGAGATCTCGAAATAAAACTTCGTAAGATCCGCGGTTTTCTCTCTGACGGGCACAAGGTAAGAATTCAAATATTCTATCGCGGACGCGAAATGGCTCATAAGGAATTGGGTTACGACATGATCAACCGCATCATTGCTCAACTCGAGGATGAGGCTATCGTTGAACAAAACCCCCAGATGGCCGGTAGAAACCTGAGTATAGTAATAAGGAGTAAGTAATGCCAAAACTCAAAACCCATAAGGGCACAGCAAAGCGGATTAAACAAACAAGTGCCGGCAAGCTAACGCGTCGCCGTGCATTTGGAGGTCACATGCTAGCGAAGAAGTCAAAGAGCCGCAAGCGAGTTATCAACACAACCGCAGCAGTAAGTGGTTCTATTGCTAAGAATATTAAGAGAGCGTTAGGAGTCTAGAGAATGCGAGTTAAAAGAGGCGTTAGTGCACGCGCAAAGCACAAGAAAATATTAAAAGCCGCCAAAGGCATGCAACATAACCGGACCCGATCGTTCCGACTCGCCAAACAAGCAGTCACAAGAGCGTTACAATACGCGTATCGTGATCGACGCAATAAAAAACGAGATCTCCGTAGTTTATGGATCACCCGTATCAATGCTGCTGCTCGCGAGAACGGAACGACCTACGGAAAACTTATTGCGGGCCTCAAGGCAAGCAATATTGAGCTTGACCGTAAAGTACTAGCAGAACTTGCCGTCAACGAATCGAAGTCGTTTACAGCAGTTGTAGAAAGCGCCAAGAACTAGAATCCTCCTCCATTTCTGCTGCGCTACTGTCCCACGCTATCAAAAGAACCCTCTGTCTGAGGGTTTTTTTGATAGCAGTCTATCGATAAGCCGGGTTCTGTCGTGAACGATCATCTATCTACGTCTGAGGTTGCCCTCAGACTCAAGCGGTTAGCGACCCGCGGACGGACCATCCTTTACGCGGACCTCCTTGCAGCTAACAGGGTTTACCTCCCCCATCTGTCACCAGCTGGGACTGTGGGCTTTTACCCCACTCGTTTCACCTTTTCCTCATTATAGTAAGGTAGTTTTGTTTCTGTGGCACTTTCCCTAGGGTCACCCCCGGTTGCCGTTAGCAACTGTTATGTCCTATGCTGCCCGGACTTTCCTCCCCACGCCAGGGACTTCAGAATTTTAGGAGACCACAGGTCGTATTCTCTAAAAAACCTGGCGTGGGGCGATCGTTTAATAGGCTGCTTTTCTTAGTATACACTAATTTACTCCATGATATGCTCATCAAGCACGCGATTTACTTCTGCATCAGCTAGCTGATTCAACTCACGTGGCACATGATGAAAAGTAACCTTATCAAATTGTGCCACCAAATCATGTATTCGCTCATTGATTGGCCATAAATCACGATTCTTTATAGTGTAGATGCCGTTCATTTGATTGACGACAAGCATACTATCGAGACGAAAATCAATACTCTTAAGACCTAGGCCAGCGGATTTCTCTAAGCCAATGCGTACGCCATGATACTCCGCTTGGTTATTTGTTGTAATCCCCAGATATTCACCCCCCTTGGCGATGACACTTTTATTCTTACCATCCATAATCACAAAGCCTGACGCAGAAGGACCAGGATTACCCCGTGACCCTCCATCGGCATAAACAACAGCATCTACATCTGTTGCCGTATACTCACCTGACTGCATCTTTCGAAGACTATCGTCAATAATGCTCTCTTGATGAATAATACCGATGAGTAACTGTGTTAAATCCGTCACTGTGCCTGATCGTACATGGTGCAGTGATTGCCACACATAATCACTGTAGTTTTCGCTCAACCTTAACTCGTGATGTCCACCCGCAATAGTCGCGTGATAGGTAATGACCGCGTATTGAATGTCTCGATCATCGTGATCAATATATGTTACAACATCAAAAAGAGTAGCTTCATCTATATGCAATCCGGCTTCATCATGAAGATAACGCCTCAATGCATCTTCTGGCTGTTCTCCGTAATCAACCCTGCCACCAGGTAACTCATATAATCCCAGAATCGATCCCCTGCCAGTCGCCCTTTTTAGCAACAAGGTTTCCTCATTCTTCCGAATAATTGCTCTAACCGCTATACGTTGATTCACTATTACCTTCCTTTGTGGTCGGGATGACTGGACTTGAACCAGCGACCTCACGGCCCCCAGCCGTGCGCGCTACCAGACTGCGCCACATCCCGCTGTATAAAGGGCACTATGCCCCGATGCAAGCCACGGTACTCGACATTCCCCGCTTGTGTGCAAGGTGGGTATTCTCAAAGTGCTTCCACGGAAGCACATCATTTGAACTCCCTATGTCCGTAGTGTTAGGAAAATCATACATACCGTGACTGATCGAGACTCTTTTATTATATCGTATCAGACGATAAAAATCATGATGAAGAACTGCAGTATTGATCCAATCGCAGTCATCATAAAAGCACCGATAAGAGGACTCGCAAGGAGTACAAAACCAAATACAAAGATAAGTCCGTACCGCTCTATCGCCTCCATACCTCTTTGCACTGACTCCGGAGCAAAAGCATACAATACACGAGAGCCATCGAGTGGAGGCAACGGGATCATGTTAAATACAAAAAAACCAAGGTTGATAATAACACCATAGGTTAGGATTAGCTCCAAGAGACTCTCTACCGAACCTCCATATCCTATGCTCGTGAAGTTATACCCCATAACAGTTGCAATACCAAAGACAAGAAATGCAATAAAGAAATTTGTAAGCGGGCCCGCAATTGCAACAAGTGCCGCCCCCCACTCATCGTGCCGAACCCTTGCAGGATTAAAAGGCACAGGCTTAGCACCCCCAAATATAGGCGCACCCGGAATAAACGCAAGCATTATCGGTAAAAGAAGTGTGAGAAACGGATCGATATGTTTAACTGGATTGAGCGTTAAACGTCCCTGTAGCTTGGCCGTATCATCACCTAGCCAGTATGCAACAAAACCGTGCATCACTTCATGAAGCGTCATCGATACAAGAATGACGCCTATAATGACAGCGATGTTAAGTATAAATCCCTCGACCATAGCTCTAGTATAACACCATTCATCCCGAGAAAATTATTGACAAATACCAAAAAAGACCGTACACTGGTTTAGATTATCCAATGAGTGAAGGAATATAGTAATGGCATCAAAATGCGATCTAACCGGTAAGGGAAAACAGTTCGGCCACAATGTGAGCTTCTCTTTACGTCGCACAAAGCGAGTATTCAAGCCGAATCTTCAGAAGAAAACATTTGTCGTTAATGGACAAAAAGTAACAATGACTCTTAGCACGCAAGCTATCAGGACTCTCAAGAAGAAGGGCGTGCTCACGCCCACGAAGTAAGAGTCAATCTTTTTTACGATAAAGTCTCCGCCGAAGAAGCGGAGACTTTATTATGTGGGCTACCTTGTTATCTAACTACGAGCTATTTTTACCAGCGTTAGCGTTTGAGGAATAGATGCAGCTGACTTTACTTTATATTTTGTACCAGCATCCTCAACTGTAGCCGCCATCTCTTTCACAAACAGTTCCACCTCATCCTGAGGAACCTCGTAGTTTACCGCTTTATCTGCGTAGTGAACAGGAATAACAACGCGCGGATCAATCTGTCGCGTTATCGTGGCGGCACTAACGGCATCAAGTGTATAACCATTTCCTCCAACTGGGATCACCAATATATCAATCACTCCCAGACTTTCCAGCTGATCTTCACTCAATTTCACGCTAATATTACCAAGAACCGCTACACGAACCTCCCCTATTTCTATACGATACATTGTACTAAGCGGTTCGGTAGTGGCTGTGTCTATATGACGGACCGCGCGGGTTCCCCGAATAGACACTTCAGCAACCTCATACTCGCCAGGTCCATCAATCTGCAGTTTTGCCTCTGGTTCTAGTACCGAGAAACGCTCCTCTGTGGCTAGTGAAACCCGATTCTTAAGTGGCATATCTTTTAGCCCAATAAGTGAAGTCTTGGGGTCAAAGACAAAATCCATCTTCTTTGTCCCAATAATAATACAGTTTCCACCTTTGTATTCAATATCAAACATATACTATCTATCCTTTCAGCACGTTATCAGCATCCACGACAACTGCATGAACACTGCTCAATATCTCTGTAATAAATTTATCATGAATACTCATTCGATAATAGAACTCTTCGTAAGGGAGAAGACTGTAATTCAAATCACGTCCTTCGTCCTTCTCAATAGCCTGCACCGCCCTCTTGAGTTTTGGAGATATCGAGTCTGAAACAACAAGAAGATCTACACTAGTAGACGAGCCATGCACCAAAGAGCCTGCGGCGATTACAACCCGTACCCCTGGTAAATCCTTTGCAAGGTGTTCCCAGCCAGCACTTGCAGATGCGTGGACTCGCCGCTTTACTCCGCCCGCCCCTTTCTTTGAGGCAGATAGAGACTTGTCTGAAAAAATAGCCCTTAATGCTTCGTAGTGTTCATATGACTGATTTACCTTATAGTAGAGCCTGTGGTTAGCGGTATCACTTGTGATAATGCCGACTTTTAGCATATTCGCAAGTTCTCGCCGCACAGAATTAATTTGTTCATCCACTATTCGAGTGATCTCTCGCACATAAAAAGATTTTTCTACATTATTCAAGAACAAATGCAGTAGTTTTACCCTTGTTTTTGAACCAAATAATGCGTCAATCATATCTATCCCGTATAACTCTTTTACTCTCACTATAGCATGATTAGTGATCAGATTCGAGGAGAGCCCCTATATACACCTGAGCCTCTTCTAAATCACACCAATGAATATATGCATTACGTCGAAACCACGTTAGCTGACGCTTAGCCAGGCGCCAATCTAGCACGCGAAACTTTTCTTTTAGCTCTTCGTATGTTAACTCACCATCAACGTACTGCCTACACAATGGGTAGATATTTCCTGTCATAGACTCATGATGCCATCCGTACGAGCTGCTTAATCTTTTCGCCTCCTCGATAACACCTTGCTTGAATAGATGTTCAGCTCGTTCAGTAATCCGCTGCTGGAGTATTTCCTTATTCGTAGAAATTCCTACAATGTTGCAATTTTTAATAGGGGTATTTAATCTATTGTTGTTTATATTGCCTTGTTCTATTGCACGAATGACGTAACGTTTATTACGCCTATTCTCCGGAAGTGGTATAGCATTCCTCATGCAATATGCATGTAGCTCCATAAGTGATAGTCCCTCCAGCCGGTCTCTCATAGACGTATTGCCCGCTGGACCAAACCGATAATCAAAAACAATCGCGTCAACGTATAGCCCAGTGCCACCAACCAATAATGGCACCTTGCCTCGTGATCGAATGTCCTTTATTTTTGCTATGGCATACTTCTGAAAATCGGCTACAGTAAATTTCTGATCCGGTTCAACCAAATCGAGCCCCCAGTGCGGTACTTCTGATCGCTCTTCAGGGGTGGGCTTTGCGGTACCAATATCCATTCCCCGATAAACTGTTCGGCTATCTGCACAGATTATTTCCCCACCATACTGTTTCGCAATCGTTACCGCAAGCGCCGTTTTACCGCTCGCCGTCGGTCCAACAATAACAATCAAAGGCTTGGTATCCATCGACACTCCTCAAAATCGTCGATAATGTAGTTTGTACACGCCACCCCCTCCTGGGCGAGCAACTGCGCTTGCGCCTCCCTACCGCCAGGAAATCCGTTCGCAAGCCCACCGAAACGATTCACTAATCGGTGCCATGGTAAATCAGGATTGCCATAATGTGCAATTCCTCCAACTATACGACTGGCGCTTGCTTGACCGGCGAGACCCGCCAAATCACCATATGTCGTCACTCGACCTCCTGGTACCTGTGCCATAAGCTCTTCGACTCTAAGGCGAAAACTTTTATTGACATCCATCTACAGACCGCGCAAATATTCACCCAGCTTATCAAGAGCCACTTTTTCTTCACCCGCTTGTGTTCGTACACTCACCTCTCGAGCTTCTTTATCCTTCGGTCCAACAATCAATTGTACTGGGATCTTCATTGCTGTTGCCTCACGAATTTTTTTACCAAGTGATTCATTGCGATCATCTCGGCTAAAGCGTAGTTCATTATATTTCACTGGCTCCATAAGGACCGTGTCTTGTAATATTGACTCGATTTCATTCACATAGTCAATTACCGTGTCATTAATAGTTAGGATACGCACCTGCTCCGGAGCAACCCAAAAAGGAAACCAGCCGCCGGTATGCTCAATAAACACCGAAAAGAACCTATCAAAGCTCCCCATAATGGCGCAGTGCACCATAATCGGACGCTTCGGCATGCCATCAACATCAATATACTCAAGCTCAAAACGTTCAGGCTGAACAAAATCAAACTGAATTGTTGCCACCTGCCACGTACGTCCTATCGCATCCTCAGCCATAAAATCCAGCTTAGGGCCATAAAAGGCAGCTTCGCCCTCTTCGCTATAAAATTCAATGTGATGACGCTCGGCAATCGCAGCAAGTTTATCCTGGCCAAAACTCCACAGCTCATCCGAGCCCAAGTATGACGGGCTGTCGTCTCTAAGGGAAAGACGCAATTTTAAGTCCATACCTATGGCTTCATAAAAATACTGAATTTTCTG
>CETZ01085576.1_pt1 | contig 13813 bp, 12 predicted proteins | sample 531441 | NCBI WGS metagenome assembly CETZ01 (sample SAMEA2623098, study PRJEB7988) | marine metagenome | isolation source: saline water (ENVO:00002010), including | reverse complement strand
GGTAAACCCCGTTGGGAGCAAGACCAAATAGGAATAGCGAAGGTGAAAACCAAGAATTGTCTCAGTTTTAGTTATTCGGGTAGGTTGCTAGAGATGTATGGAAACATATATCCAAGATGAATGATCATCACCACTTAGTGGATACAGAACCCGGCTTACAGACCATCTGACTTTTCCCAAAAAACCACCAAATATTCAATTTATTCACTAAAAAAGCTTATTTTATAAGGTTTTTTCCACATTAACCCATTGACTCCCATATAATCCCATGCTAGTCCATATTATTCCGCAACGCGTGCGGCTTGTTTTATATTGAGGAGGAAAGACATGAAAATATTCATGTCCAGCACCATAAACAAAATAGATTCTAAGGGCAGGGTTTCTATACCATCGGTATTTAGATCGGTGCTCGAATACCAAGGATTTCCTGGTGTGTATTTATATCCCTCATTTACCTCTCAAGCGATTGACGGCGGAGGACAAATTTTAATTGATCAAATTGCAGAGAGTGTAGAAAAAATGCAATTGTTTGCAGAGGAAACGGATGCTCTCACTACCGCCTTATTTTCGGATACCTTCCAAATACCTTATGACCAAGACGGAAGAATTTCTTTACCCGAACCACTTATTGTTCATGCAAACCTTAAGGATAAAGTGACTTTTGCGGGTTTGGGTCAAAAGTTTCAAATGTGGGAGCCTGAAGCCTTTAAAGAATTTAAATCACATGCACGCCTCAAAGCTCTAGAAAATAGAGATCTAATTGGTCCAGCTCTAAATACAGACTCCAAACTTTCTAAGGAAAGCGAATAATTATGAATGAGAACATCTATCATAAATCGGTCATGATAGATGAGGTAATAGCATCACTAAAACCTTCTGATAATGAGGTTTATGTGGACTGTACTGTTGGAGCGGGAGGTCACTCTAAAAATATTCTCGATACCGCTAAATGTAGGGTTATAGGTATAGATAAAGATCCCGAAGCTATTTCCATATGTAAAGAGTTACAAAAGCTGTATGCAGATAGATTCTCATTAACTGAGGGCTCGTTTGGAAATATTAAAGAGATAGTAAACTCAGCTGGGATTAATTTTGTTAACGGAATATTGTTAGATTTGGGGGTGTCATCAATGCAATTGAGTTCTCCCGAAAGAGGTTTTTCCTTCAAATACAATTCTCCTTTAGATATGCGAATGAACAAAAGAGGAGAAAAGGCTTACGATCTTATAAATTCAGTTAACGAAAGTTCTCTTGCAGATATTATTTTTAGATACGGTGAAGAAAGAAAATCTAGGAAGATAGCGAAGGAAATAGTCAAAAAAAGGAAAGTAAAGAAGATATCAACCACCTCTGAACTATCGGAGATAATAGCTAGCGCTGTGAGGTTTAAACACTCTAAAATCCATCCAGCAACAAAAACTTTTCAAGCACTCAGAATATATCTGAATGACGAACTTATGGAGCTTTACAAGGTATTGGTTTCTTCTGAAGAATTATTAACACAAGGAGGAAGGTTGGTTGTGATAGCCTTTCATTCTCTTGAGGATAGAATTGTTAAGAATTTTATAAGATATAATTCTGTTTCAAATAAAAAATACGACATTCTTAAACCTAAGTCATCTTTTGTTTATGTGAGCAGGAAGGTAATTAGACCTAGTCGCGAGGAGATTGAGTTAAATAAAAGAGCGCGTTCAGCAAGATTGCGTTGCGCTTTTAGGTCAAGTTTATCTTTAGACAGAAACCATCATATGAATCACGATTTTCAAAAATATGGAGGTGTTTAGGTGTTTAGATCGCTCATCTTCATATCGGTTATGATTTTCTTAGGAATTAAGGTTTACCACTACACAGTAATTTACGAAGTTATAAATCTTGAAAAAGAATTTTCGAAATTAGGCCCTTTAATAGTGGAAGAAATTGAGAAACAAAACCTCTTAGAAGCTGAGTGGGCAATTTTAACAAGCCCAGAAAACTTGAAAAGATTAGCAGAGAAAAATTCAAATGAATTAAAGCTGGAGCCTATTAGAGGCGATCAAATAACCGTTTCAGATTCAGAATTTTTTGAAGGCGAATAATTATGAAAGAAAAAAAAGGAAATTTTCGAAAAATTGTGGTTGGGAATGACATTTCTTATCTATTTAGAAAAACGCAACAGCAAAAATACAGTAATCCCATTTTCCAAGAATCTATCAAAATAGGCAGAGAAAGGATTAGGTTTGCGGTAAATATATTCTTAGCTTTATTTCTTATTTTTTCGGTCAGAAATACGTTCTTATCGATATTTCCAGGAGATGTAATTGGGTACACACCAATAAAAGTAGAGATTCACCAAATTAGAAAACCAAAACCGGATGTTCTTGATAGAGAGGGAAAAATAATTGCGACGACTGTAAAAACTATCAGAGCATCACTCAGAAATCCAAAATACGCTTCAGAGTCAGCAATAAAACTAGCACCAATTTTGAATAAAGATCCCAAGATATTAGAAGATCAATTGTTGAGATCTGGAAGTTATTTTGAATTGGCGAATGATATCAGTGATAAAGAGCGATACGAGCTTCTTAATGCGGGAGTAGCAGAGGTTGAGTTTAATGATGTTTGGAGAAGAATTTATCCAAATAAAAGACTTGCATCTCATATTATAGGTTATTCCCAAAGAGATTTAGAAGGTGGAGCTGGTTTTGAGAGAACTATTTCTTATTCAGGTATAACTTCTAGATCTATAAATCTCAGTATTGATTTGAGAATACAAAATCACCTTGAGACAGAACTTTCAAATGGAATGAGAGAATATAATGCTAAGTCAGCTTTCGGAATTATTATGAATGCTAAGAATGGAGAAATAATTGCTCTTGCATCACTTCCAGATTTTGATCCTAACAATATAAAATTTGAGATGAATAAGATGGATATTAAGCCACACTCATTTAACCAGATAACCCAGGGAAGTTATGAATTGGGTTCGGTTATGAAGATTTTTACTTTAGCTATGGCCTTGGAAAATGAAAGAATCACTCTTTCCGATGAATTTGACACGTGGAAGTGTATAAAAAAATATAGACCAATGTGCTTACGGGATTACAGAAAACAAAAAACTCAATATCTTAATGCTGCCCAATGCTTAGAAAAATCTTCTAATATATGTATGGCTCAGATAGCTTTATTAGTGGGTCTTGATGAACAAAAGAGATTTTTAAAAGAGGCGGGGCTTTTAGATGAGCTCTTTTTTGAACTTTTAGAGACAGGAAGCCCAGTTTTGCCAAATCCTTGGAACGAATCTTCTCTAATTACTATCTCCTTTGGCCAAGGTCTAGGTGTGATTCCTCTATCATTTGTCACAGCAACGGCCGCAATAGTTAATGGTGGGTATGTTATAGAACCAACTTTATACCAAAGAGAAAAGCCCTACAGAACCCAAGCAAAGTTAATTTCTAGTGAGGTTAGTGAAAGCATGAGATTTGCTATGCGTCAAGTAGTAAAAAATGGTTCTGGTAAAAAAGCCAATATAGAAGGATACTACGTAATAGGAAAAACAGGGACGGCTGACCAACCCTGTAAAACAGGAGGATACTGCGGTATTCTAACAAGTTTTGTAGGTGCTTTTCCTGGTTGGGACCCTGAATATATAATCCTAATAAGTTATGACAGTCCCGAATCTAAGAAAAATGTTCGCGGTTCTACCTCTTATTGGAATGCAGTTCCAACGGCAGGAAATGTTATAAAATTGTCAGCACCCTTATTGAATATAGTGAAGGATGATAGGTATGAAGAAAGGCAAAAGGATAGATTTACTCGACTAGTGGAAGTATCGAATGATTAACATTCAAAAAATAGATGAAAAACAAAAAATGGATCTCAATATTACGGGCGTTACCTGTGATAGTAGGGAGGTTAAAGATGGTTTTATTTTTGTAGCAATAAACGGGGAGGTTGATAGAGGGGAAAACTATATTCCTGAAGCTATTGAAAAAGGTGCAAAGGCAATAGTAGTATCATCAAGCTTTAGGAGACAATTTGATGAAAAGATTGCTCTCATAAAAGATAATAATCCTAGAAAACGTTTGTCAGAAATTTCTGCCTTAATATACCCTAAATATCCTGAAATTATTTGTGCGGTGACAGGAACGAATGGTAAAACCTCAACCACTAACTTTCTTCATCAATTATGGCAGCTACTTAACAAAAATTCTTCAAGTATAGGGACTCTAGGGGTAATTAATAATGAAGAAATAAAAGATATTAATAATACTACCCCTGATCCTGTAGCTTTACATAGAACTCTTTCTGATCTTCATAATTCAGGAGTCTCGCATTTGGTTCTAGAGGCTTCTAGTCATGGACTCGCACAACATAGAATTGATGGTGTTAAGGTCAGGGCAGCAGGCTTTACTAACATTAGTCAGGATCACTTGGATTATCATAAAAATATGGAAGACTATTTTATAGCCAAAAAGCGGCTCTTTACTGAAATCCTTCCTAAAGAAAATTATGCGGTTATATGCGTCGATACAGAATCAGGAAGAGAACTATCCTCAATTGTAAAGAAATCAGGGCGAGGTGTGATAGAGATAGGAGAATCAGCTAATTCGTTTAATTTAAGAAGAGTTACTCCTTCTGAGAACGGAATGGATATTATTTTTCAGTACAGCGGAAGGCAATTTTCTATTCCCTTAAAAGTAGAAGGATATTTTCAAGCGATGAACATACTTTGTGCTGTTGGTTTAGCTATAGCATCAGGCGAGCCTTCTGAAAGAGTTTTTGACAATATGCAATACCTTAAACCAATTTCGGGAAGGCTAGAGTACTGTGGAAAAAATATCAAAGGAGCTAAAATATATGTTGATTATGCACATACCCCTGCAGCTCTAACGGCTGCAATTTTTTCATTAAGGGAGCTTACCGAGAATAATATAATTCTGGTTTTTGGATGTGGAGGTGAGAGAGATAAACTTAAAAGGTCAGTTATGGGTGGAATAGCCTCAGAATATGCGGATTTTGTAATAGTTACAGATGATAATCCAAGAAATGAAGATCCGGAAGAAATTAGAAGTCAAATCATTAATAATTGTAATGATGCTTTAGAGATTTCTGATAGAGCGGAAGCAATAAAAAAGGGAATTGAGACTGGAAAAAAAGGAGACTCTATAATTATTGCCGGCAAAGGGCACGAAAAATATCAAGTCATAGGTCAAGATACAATACCTTTTTCAGATCAAGAAACTGTTAGAAATATTCTAGGAAAATAAGATGAAAGAATCATTGTGGAACGGAAAAGAAGTTTTAAGTGTAATAAAAGGACATGGTTCTGATAATTGGAATGCATCGGGAGTTTCTATCGATTCCAGAACATTGAATCCCGGAGATATATTTTTTGCTTTGTATGGAAAGAATTATGACGGTCATGATTTTATTCCTGAAGCATTAGATAGAGGCGCTGAGGTAGTTATTTCCAATGCACCATCTAAATTTTCATATGAAAAGATAATTTTTGTTGATGATGTCCTAATGGCTCTTACTAATCTAGGTATCTATGCTAGAAATAGAACTAAAGCTATGGTTATAGCCGTAACAGGAAGTAGTGGTAAGACCACTTTAAAGGAAATGATAGCCTTTGGTTTAAGTGAGTATGGTAAAGTTTATTCTTCCCATAGCTCATACAATAACCATATTGGCGTACCTTTATCGCTCACCAGAATTCCTTTAGATACTCAATACGTTATTATTGAAATTGGTATGAATCGTATGGGAGAAATAAGTAACTTATCTAACATAACTAAACCCAATATTGCAGTTATTAATAATGTCGGTACAGCTCATTTTGAGTTTTTCAAAAGCATAGAGGAGATAAAAAAAGAAAAGGCCTCTATAACTGATGGTTTATTAAATCAAGGACATTTAATTTATAATTATGATTTAATTAATAGTCCTTCTTTCAATTTTGAGAGTCTGAACAAGGAAATTGATTTCCTAACCTTCGGAAAAAATAAAGAGGCAGATTTCTCACTTTCTAATTATGAATTTAATAACGATAAATGCCGGATAAATGCAAAATACAAAGATCAGAATATGAATTTTTATTTACCTTTCATCGGTAAGCATATGGCTTTGAATTGCTTAGCCGCAGCTTTGGTTTGTATATCACTAGGAAATAATCCTAAAAATTTTCTGAAGAAGATGGGGAGTTTTGAGCTTATTGAGGGGAGAGGAAAAAGATATATATGTGAATATTATGGCAAGAGAATTACCATCATAGACGAAAGCTACAATAGTAATCCGGATTCAATGTCAGCTGCAATACAAACTTTCTCTTCAATTAATAATCTTGATTTTAAACGGAAGGTTTTGATCGTCGGAGATATGTTAGAATTAGGAATATTAACTCAAAAAGCCCATGAAAATCTTGCTTCAGAAATAAATAATACATCTATTGATTGTGTTTTAGCCTGTGGAAAGGAAATCAAATATACTTGGGAAAAAATAATTGAAGAGAAAAAAGGTTCTTATTATTCTGAAACTGATAGTCTTATTGAAGATTTAAGAGAATTAATACGTGACGGCGATTTGCTTCTCTTAAAAGGGTCTTCTTCTAGTAATGTACATAAGATTGCCAAAAAGTTACTTTCTCATTTTCCGGTTCGGAAAATTGCCTAATGATTATTTATCTTTTAAATTCATTTGACCTCAGTTTTCCAGGGTCAGGGTTATTCAATTATTTAACTTTTAGAGCAGGTTGTTCAATTATTACATCTTTTCTAATAGTTTTATTAATCGGACCAAAATTCGTCAGGTTCATGAAATTAAAGCAAAGAGAAGGACAGCCGATTAGATCCGATGGTCCTCCCTCTCATTTAATCTCAAAAAGAGGAACACCTTCAATGGGGGGGATACTAATACTTGTCGCATTGGTATTAAGCACCGTTTTATGGGCTGATATATTTAATAATTATATATGGATAGTCCTAATTTCTGTCTTAGGTTTTGGGTTAATTGGTTTCGTTGATGATTATAAAAAAATTATTGAACAAAGTTCCTCTGGAGTTTCTTGGCGAAAAAAGATTTTTTTTCAAATTCTTCTTTCTTTAATTATCTTATATTTATTTTCTGTAACATTACCTCAAAATATAAGATTTTCTATTTTTTCTCCCTTTATTAATGGACCTATATTAAGTGGTTTTTTAATCTTTTATATCTTTTCAAGTTGTGTGCTGATTGGGTCATCTAATGCTGTAAACTTAACGGATGGACTAGATGGGCTCGCAATTGTTCCTGTAATGATTGCCGCTGCTAGTTTTGCTTTAATTGCCTACTTATCTGGAAATATTATATTTTCACAATATCTAGGACTTATTCATATACCTAATACTGGCGAATTAGCTATATTGTGTTGTGCTTTATTGGGATCAGGGCTTGGTTTTTTATGGTTTAATGCTCCGCCGGCGATGATATTTATGGGCGATACAGGGTCCTTGTCCCTAGGAGCTTTATTAGGATCAGTTTCGGTAGCTACTAAGCATGAATTGGTACTCTTTATAATAGGCGGGTTATTTGTTTTTGAAGCACTTTCTGTCATCATTCAGGTTATTTCATTTAGGCTATTTGGCAGAAGAATTTTTATGATGGCTCCATTACACCACCATTTCGAGCAGAAAGGTTGGTCTGAGCCAACAATAGTTATCCGCTTTTGGATAATAGCTTTTATATTAGCCTTAATAGGTCTTTCAACCTTGAAGTTGAGATAAGCATGATAATATTGAATGAATTCGATTCAAAAAATGTAGCTATTTATGGATTGCAAAAAACTGGTCTAGCAGTCTATGAATCTTTAAGCCAAAGTGGTGCAAATTTGTTCCTATGGGATGATGATCAAACCTTAAGGGAAAAACTTGCTTCAAAAGGTCTTAAGCTTACAGAGCCTACGAATTGGGTTTGGAATGATTTGTATGCTTTAATACCTTCGCCCGGAGTCCCATTAAGATATGGTAAAACTCCAGAAGCAATAAAAATTTGTATCGAAAATAAAATACCCATTTATGGAGATATAGAGTTATTTCACAAAGCGCACGGAACAGAATTTCCCTATGGTAAGGTTATTGCAATTACCGGAACGAATGGAAAATCATCAACAGCTACTCTGCTAAATGAAATACTTATAAATGAAGGTTTTGAGACAAGGTTAGCAGGAAATATCGGAAAACCAATCCTTTCAATTAATCCTGGAACATATGAAACTGTATATATAATTGAAATTTCATCTTTCCAGCTAGAATCTATTAAAAAATTTAGACCCGATATTGCGGTTCTATTAAATATTTCTGAGGATCATACGGATAGGTATCCTTCGCATGAATCTTATAGAAAAACAAAATTTGAAATTTTTAAGAATCAGAAAGAAAAAGATATAGCAATCCTAAACAGTATTGATAGTTACCATGATTTAATAAATAAAATTAATATACCGTCCCGGAAGATAATTATCGAAGATTCGGAAATAAAATATAATCTCAAAAAAAATTCTTTTAAAGTCCTAATAAGCGAATTATATCCTGTAGTAAAATCAATAACTGATGAATTTGGAATAAAGAGAAATCGAGTTCTTTTGGGTTTTAATTCTTTTAAAGATCTAGAGCATAGGCATATTAAAATTCTAGAAAAGAATAACATTAAATTTGTAAACGATTCAAAATCAACTAATCCTGAAGCAACAAATTTTGCTTTAAGAAATTACGAAAATATTTTTCTGATTGTTGGGGGCTTATCCAAAGAAAATAATTTATCGAAAATCAATTTTAGATCTAAAAACATTAGGAAGGCTTTTTTTATTGGAAGCTCTTCAAAAATTTTATCAGAAATTGTCCCAAAAAGTTTAGATTATGAGATTTCTGAAAATATTGAAAAGGCTACTCAATCAGCTTTTAAAAGTGCAAAAAAATTTGGTTCTGGATGTGTGTTGTTATCTCCTGGTTGTAGTTCTCAAGATGAGTTTCATGATTATATTCATAGGGGAGAAGTTTTTAGTAAGGCAGTTTTGTCTTTGGTGTCAAAATGTTAAGAATATCCAGAACTAATAGTGGTTTGATCGGTGAATGGTGGTTTACTGTAGACAGATTGTTTCTTTTTGGAGTCATTTTTCTTGGCATGATAGGGTTGTATTTTTCTTTAGCCATTAGCCCTGTCGAAGCGGATGATCTTAATGCCGATAAATATTATTTTTTGATGAGACAGACAATTTATCTTTTTGTTTCTTTATCTTTAATGTTTTTGGTTTCTATTCTTTCAGAAAGTTTTACAAGAAAATTATCATTAATTATGTTCTTTTTTGGAATTTTAGGGCTTTTATTGACATTATTTATAGGCGTTAATAGTGGCGGATCTTCTAGATGGTTGTCCTTATGGGGATATACAACTGTTCAGCCTTCAGAGTTTTTAAAACCTGCATTTGTAGTTCTGTCAGCATGGTTTTATACCAGAGCAAAAATTGAAAAAGATAAAATGTTGTGGTGGTTACCTATAATTTTATTCTTAATAATATCATTATTATTGTTATCTCAACCTGATCTTGGCCAAACAATCCTTCTATTTTTGACTTTACTCGGAATTATTTTTCTTCAAGGTTTATCTTGGACAATCATAGCTCCAATATTTGTTTTAGGCCTTTTTTCTTTCGTAATCTTCTATCTAAATTTTTCTCACTTTGCTCTAAGAGTTGATAGTTGGTTAGAAATATGGTTTGGGTCAGGGAAAGTTGATAGTAAATTAACCCAAACACAAGCAGCTATTGATGCCATTGAGAATGGAAAAATATTTGGGAAAGGTATAGGTGAAAGTTGGGTTAAATATGATCTTCCCGATGCCTATACAGATTTCATTTTTGCAGCCATTGCCGAAGAAAATGGACTAATTGTTACTTTGCCAATAATGATACTTTATTGCGCATTAGTTTTTCGAGGGTTTTCTAAGGTATTAATCCAACATAATTATTTCAAACAACTTGCATCTGCAGGCTTACTATTGCTTTTTGGGCTTCAGACTTTAATCCATATAGCAGTAAATTTGAGTCTTGTTCCTGCTAAAGGGATGACTTTACCTTTTATCTCGTATGGAGGTTCTTCAATGGTTTCAATGGGTATTACTATGGGTATGTTCCTGGCTATAACTAGAAAAACCTCTCCTTCAATAGGCAAATCTAAAGACCTTATTAAATATGAAACTATGGTTTGATCCATGCATGTAAAGGCCAAAGATAAATGTGTTTTGTTAGCTGCTGGAGGTACGGGTGGCCATCTTTACTCTGCAAAAGGGACGTCAGAAGAATTAAAGAGAAGAGGGTATAAGGTTATTCTTTTTACTGATCGCCGTATAGAAGGTTTACTAGATAATTTTTTTGTTGATCAAACTAAATTTATTTTATCAGCTACCTTTAGTAAAAAGAATATAATTTATTGGCCATATATTTTGATGAAACTTCTTTATGGATTAGCAATATCTATTTACTGGATAACATATTATAAACCTTCTTTAGCGGTAGGTTTTGGTGGATACCCAACAGTTCCACCTCTTTTGGCGGCAAAAATTTGTGGTCTAAAAATTATAATTCACGAGCAAAACTCTATTATGGGTAGGGCCAATTTACTCCTGTCTAATTTTACCAATGGACTGACAAAAGGATTTAAAGACATATATAACCTTCCAGAAAAGGTAAAAAATAAATCTTGTTTTTCGGGCAATCCAATAAGAGATGAAGTCACTAATGAGATTAACCCCTACTTAGCTTATGATGGTAAAATATTTAATATTTTAGTCTTTGGTGGAAGCCAGGGAGCTAGTTTCTTTTCAAAATTAATTCCCAGAGCCTTAAATAAGTTGCCCGAAAATTATAGAAAAAAGCTTAATATTATGCATCAAGCCAGAACTGAAGAAATAAATTCTGTTAAGGATTTATATATTTCTATTGGTATTAAGGCCGAAGTGAATGATTTTTTTTATGATCTACCAAAAAGATTAAGAAATTCTCACTTGGTTATATCAAGAGCAGGAGCCTCTACAATAAGCGAACTATCGTTGTTAGGAAGGCCTGGAATATTAATACCTTTGCCATCTTCAATTGATGGAGATCAGGAGCATAATGCAAAAGTTTTGGATTCATTAAATGGAGCCATTGTCTATCATCAGTCGGATATTAACGAAGAAATTTTATCAGATAAGATTTTTGACCTAATTTCCTCTCCATCAGAGTTATTAAAGATAGCTAATAATGCTAAAGCTGCTTCTAAAGGGGGTGGATCTAAAAATATAGTCGATTTTATAGAAAATCTCTTAACTGGAAAACTAGTATGGAAATAATAAAGAAGAACGATAAGATTTTTTTGGTAGGAATAGGCGGTATTGGGATGAGTGGTATTGCCGAAATTCTTCATAACCTTGGATACAAAGTTTACGGTTCGGATTTAAATGAAAGTTCCAATGTAAGAAGATTAAGAAAAATTGGCATCAATGTTTATATTGGTCACGATCCTTCTAACGTTAAGGGTTCATCATTATTGGTCTATTCCTCTGCTGTATCGAAAAGAAATTCTGAAATAATTTCTGCAAATGATTTAGCTATTCCTGTAATAAGTCGTTCAAAAATGTTAGCTGAGTTAATGAGAATGAAAAAGACAATTACTATTGCAGGAAGTCATGGAAAAACTTCTACTACTTCAATAATATCAGACATATTTTATTCATCACATTTTGATCCCACAGTGATAAACGGAGGAATAATCAATTCATTTGGATCAAACACAAAACTAGGTTCAGATGAATGGATGATTGTTGAAACAGATGAGTCCGATGGAAGTTTTATAGAGCTTCCTTCTTTTTGTGGAGTTATTACATCTATTGATAATGAACATTTAGATTTCTATGGGAATATGAAATCTTTGAATTTGGCATTCGAAAAATATATAAATAATATTTCTATTTTTGGTTTTGTTGCTGTTTGTTCTGATGATCAAAGAGCCTACAAGCTTGCAAAAAAGTCAAAGGTATCAAAGGTATTTTTTTATGGACATGACAAAAAAGCTAATATCATGGCAAAAAATATTCGAAACACCAAATCCGGTACAAAATTCGATATTCAATTAAAATATAATAATACTTCTAAAAGAGAGGTGAAAAATTTTTTTGTACCGATACACGGGAAACATAATATTAACAATGCTTTATCAGCTATTACGGTTACCAGTAATCTTGGTGTTGACTTTCAGAATATTAAGATAGGGCTTAAGAACTTTAAAGGCGTTAAAAGACGTTTGAGTTTAATCAATAATGTGAACGGTGTATCTTTTTATGATGATTATGCTCATCATCCTACGGAAATACAAGCGACACTTTCAGCGTTAAAAATTTTGAAAAAAAAGAGGATTATATCAATTGTACAACCTCATCGTTATTCAAGATTAAAAAATACTTTTACCCAGTTTTGCAATAGTTTTGATAAGTCAAACATTACTTTATTTTTACCAGTCTATGCAGCTGGAGAAAAAAATATTGGCAGATATAGCTCTAAATATTTGGCAGAATCAATTAAAAAAAATGGAAAGAAGAACATTTATTACTGCCAAAATGAGGAAGAATTAGAAAGTTTTTTAATCAATAACTTAAGAAAAAAAGATCTAGTGGTTTTTATGGGTGCTGGCAATATTTCAAAAATGGCACATGAGTTTGTAAGTAAATATACCGGGTTAAATAAATGACTATAAAAAAGGATAAATTTTTTCCAGGCGGTAATGACCTTGCGGAGTTAAAAGGAAAGATATTATTTAATAAATCTCTAGAAAACTTGTCTTGGTTAAAAGTTGGCGGGCCTGCAGAGTGTTTGTATATCCCTTATAATCTTGAAGACCTTTCTCGTTTTCTTTCATTTCTTTCACCTAAAATAAATATCAACGTTTTTGGTAGATTATCAAATGTTCTTATTCGCGACGGAGGCTTATCCGGCGTAACAATTTTAATGCCACCAAATTTCTTGCCGATTAATCTTTTAAAAGGAGATCAGATCTCAGCGGGTGCTGGAATACTTGATAAGAACCTCTCTCATCAAGCAATGTGTGCCGAGTTAGGAGGATTAGAGTTTTTGTCAAGTATTCCAGGGAGTATAGGTGGTGCTGTTGCAATGAATGCAGGGTGCTATGGAAAAGAGATTAAGGATATTATTTTAGAGGGCAAATTTATTGATAGAAAAGGTAAAATATCTGTATTAACTAAGAATGAAATAGGTTTTTTATATAGAGGAACAAAATTATCAGAGGGTAAAATCCTTATAGAAGCAATTTTCCAAGGACAACCCTCTAAAAAAGAAAAAATCAGATCACTAATCGAAAAAATTAATTCTGGTAGAGAAATATCACAACCAAAAGGTTATGCGACCGGAGGTAGCACTTTTAAAAATCCTACAGAAAAAAAGGCTTGGGAGCTTATAAAAGAATCAGGAATGCAGGGGAAAAAAATTGGAGGAGCAGAAGTATCGAAAAAACATTGTAATTTCCTAATCAATAATGGAGAAGCAACAGCAAAAGATTTTGAGGATTTAGGAAATACAATTATTGAGAAAGTTTTTTCTTGTTCGGGGATTACTTTGGAATGGGAAATAAGAATTGTAGGTCAACATCTTGATAGATAAAAGTTCTCATATTTTAGTATTAAAAGGAGGAGAATCAGCTGAAAGGCAGGTAAGCCTTGAATCAGGAAAATATATAGAAAAAGCTTTAGCTGAAATAGGCTATAAGGTTTCATCGTTAGATTGTAGGGGTGATTACGTAACTAAAATTATAAA
>CETZ01010476.1_pt1 | contig 13822 bp, 15 predicted proteins | sample 531441 | NCBI WGS metagenome assembly CETZ01 (sample SAMEA2623098, study PRJEB7988) | marine metagenome | isolation source: saline water (ENVO:00002010), including | reverse complement strand
GTGCATCTCACGAGCTTCATCTGCCTGAAATTGTTCAAATGTTACATTATCTTCATTCCGCCCTCGGCTACCAGCGATTACTCTCTCATAACGAATCCTTTGGTTAGCATCAACCCACGCAACAATACCGTCATTATCATGAATCGTCTTATTCTCACCAGGATGGCGCAAACTGACGAGCGCAACACCTTTATAACCTTTTTCGTCCTTCTCTGCTACATATGCATCAATGGCTTTTTGAAACATAATCCCATCATCACCCGATTCATTACGCCACTGCTTGCTGAGTGCCGCCAGATTCTGACGTGTGATCTCCTTACCTTGACGACGCAATTCATCACGAAGGACATCAGTGACGCTATGGAAATGATACCCGCACCGTTCGGCCAGCAACTTACCCAGCTCGTCCTTGCCCGCACCGTTCGTTCCTGCTATTCCAACAATTTGCGGCAGTTTCATGCTCTAGCCCAAATACTCGTGTAGCTTCTTTGAATCCTTGTGTTTGCGTAACTTCGCCAATGCTTTTGCCTCTATTTGGCGGATGCGTTCGCGCGTCACGGCGAATTCCTGTCCCACTTCTTCAAGTGTATGACTCTTGCCATTATCCAGCCCAAAACGCATCTTGACGATCTTTTGTTCACGATCAGACAATGTTGATAGAATTGTTTGCACCTGCTCTTTTAGTAGCTGATTCGTCGCTGATTCTTCTGGTGTTGCACCATCTTCATCCTCGATAAAGTCGCCTAGCACACTGTCTTCGTCATCACCATCACGACCCACGCCAGCATCAAGCGACGTAATGTCCTGCTTGATCTTGATCACGTATTCAACCTTTTCCGGTTCCATTTCCAGCTCTTTTGCCAGTTCTTCGATGGTTGGCTCGCGGTTCAGCTCCTGTGTCATGCGGCGCTGAGTGCGCAATAGTTTATTGATTGTCTCGACCATGTGCACAGGAATACGAATCGTTCGTGCCTGATCGGCAATTGCTCGCGTGATCGCCTGACGAATCCACCAGGTAGCATAGGTGCTAAATTTGAATCCCTTGTCTGGATCGAACTTTTCGACGGCTCGCAGTAGACCAGTGTTTCCCTCTTGAATCAGGTCCAAGAAGTCCAATCCGCGACCGCTATAGCGTTTGGCAATCGATACAACCAGACGCATATTTGCCTCGGCCATCTTATCTTTTGCTTTTTTGTCACCCTCAACAACACGTTTTGCCAGTTCCAGCTCCTCTTCGGTGCTCAGTAGTGGAATCTTACCGATCTCGCGAAGATACAGCCGTACGCTGTCATCGCTAATGTCATCCAGGTACTGACTGTTGTTCAGTGTTTCTTCGTCGACCTCTTCTTCTTCGGCCAGTTCATCCAGCATCGGTTCATCAATATCACCAAGCTTACTATTATCGTCATCATTCGCATCAGTTGTCTGATCATCGTTTATACGTAGGTCATCGTCACCGTCTGGCATCATTTTTCTCCTCTAATTAGTTGATTCAGCTGGCGCAGATACTCGTCGGCGGCATCGTTATCACCACGCTCCCGAGCGGCTGCTTCTTGTTCTTTGATTTTTGCTTTTTTGAAATTTACCTGTAGCGAATGCAGTTTCTCGGTGGCGGAAACGACGCGATTGTCGCTATGCCATGCCACGTTATCCATCTCGGGATGCAATAATAACATTGTCACATACTTCTCATATGGCTGCAAGCTTGAGGGGATCTCGTGGACCTCTTTGCCACGATGTTTTTGCAGATACCGTACAACCTCCTGTCGTTCTTCCCCTCCAAATGCACCCGGATCAATATCGCGTAACAGCTCTTGCACCCTGGTATCAATCATCGCCATTGCTAAGATTGTATCCTGATTTTTGTCAGCCAAGCGCGGCTGTATATTTTCCGTATGAGGGGATGATTTGATCGCTCGCTGTCTTTGCTGCGGTTCCTCGAGTACTGCTAGTTTTTTAGCGACGGCCTCTCGCGATGAGTCTGTCAGGCGTGCTACCATCGACTGGTAGTGATCCTGTTCGACAGGATCCGTCAATGCCCGAATGACCCGCAGTGCCGCCGTGGTAAATGACCGTTTGCCTGCTGCTGTTTGCAAATCCTCTCGCGCAGCAAACTGTGCCATAACCCAGTCAACGACTGGCTGCGACGAGTCAATTGCTTTTTGCCACAAGGATGAATCTTTTTGAATCAATTCATCCGGGTCTTTGGCACCATCCGACAGCGTCACGATTAATAGATTCACGCCAACGCGCTGCGCAATAGGAATTACTCGCTCGGTTGCTGCGAGTCCCGCCTTATCACCATCAAACGCCAATCGAACATGCTCGGAAAGCCGAGACAATGTGCGTAAGTGATACTCGGTCATGGCCGTACCTGCACTGGCAACCACTTGTTTGACACCAGCTTGATGGCTACTCACAACATCCAAGTTACCCTCGACAGCAACGGCATAGTCAGCCTTACGGATCGCTTCCTTTGCCTGGCTCAAGCCAAACACATGCCGACTCTTGTCATACAGCAACGTCTGCGGCGTGTTCAAATACTTTGGCGCCGACGGATCCTCGCGAGTAACCCTGCCCGTAAACCCAATCACCTGGCCGGTTCCGTCCATCAACGGCACCATCATCCGCCCACGAAACAGATCACTCCCAAAGCGATTTACCAAACCGCCATCCTTGAGCTCCTTGTCCGTGTAACCACGCTTCTTCAAAAAAACCGTTAGCGCATCACCACTGTCTGGAGCATACCCAATCCGAAAATCCTGAACAACTGTTTTGTTCAACCCACGTTTTTGAAAGATGTATTCCTGGGCGTGCGTATTATTCAACAAGCTTTGCTGATAATACGTTGCGGCCAGGTCATGCATTGCCAAGAGGCGCTTTTTGCGCTGCGCCAGCTCACCGGAGCCATTCCCTTGATACATCGCGAGGTCCACGCCGGCCCGACGCGCCAGGTGTTCGAGTGCTTGGCGAAAATCCATCCCCTCAACTTCCATGACAAAACTAAACACATCTCCACCCTTACCGGAACTGAAATCGTGCCAAATGTGTTTATCTGGACTCACAAAAAAGCTCGGTGTTTTTTCGCCACTAAACGGGCTGAGACCTTTAAAGTTTCGCCCTGCCCGCTTCAACTGCACATACTCACCGATCACATCTTCGATGTTCAGCCGTGCCCGCACCTCTTCCTTTACGTCGCTTCCCTGCATACCTGTATTGTATCACTCTTTACCCCTGTAGACGTTTATGGTTAAATGATGAGGACATGAATCCCAACCAACCACAAAACCAAAATCCACAACCAGGACCACCGCAACAGCCGACACCTCCTCCCACGCCAGAGGTAGAGCCTCGCTATAGTACAGGAACGCCTGCATATGACCCAAACTATCTCGATTCAATATCGCCCGGACCACCGCAACAAAAATTCTTTAGTGGTTCCTTTGGCAAAATCTTTTTTGCTATGCTAGGACTCTTTGCGTTGGCTGTGAGCCTCATTGTCGCCTTCAGCGGCCAGGACAACACTGCTGACCTACAACAAATGTCTGTTCGACTAGATAACATTGAAAAGACGGCCGATAGTATTCACGAGGATATCGATAGTAGCAACCTGCGAGAGACCAATACACAATTCAGGCTCTGGGCGGCTGATAGTAAACGCCGCTCCGAAGAATTACTACAGCTTGGTGGCATCACACGAACTGATTTCAACAAGGAAATGGTCCGCGCCGAGGAAGCGCGTGCCGAAGAAATGAATGATAAGTTTGAAGATGCCCGTCTGAGCGCCCGCCTGCACCGCGTCTATTCAACGACTATGGCGCTTGAAGCAGAAGTGCTGATAAATATGTTCACACAGCTACAAAAGAATCCATCCAGCAAGATACGTGAATACGCCGCTAACTCTATCGAAAACCTGACACCAATCAAAAAATCATTCAGTGAATTCGTTGATGACGGAAACTAATCACTACCAACGATAAGTTCGTAACTGTGACGAGCCAAATCAAATATCTCGTCATCAGTCAGTTGACCAGTGCAAATAATCGTATTCCAGTGCTTTTTGTTTAAATGATAGCCTGGTAATACGGTCTCGTACTTTTCCCGCAGGTGCTCGGCAAGCTTTGGATCGCATTTCAAACTGACTCGCAGTGGATCACTCTCTTCGGCCACAATCGCCACAATCTTTCCCTCGGGCTTATTACCATATTTGTATACAGCTGCTTCCTCGCCAAACGGATAATCCAGCCATACCTTCGGTAATCCTGTGATGAAGTCGGCGAACGCCCGATGTTTCATATACGTATTTTCCCTAGGTAATACTTCAGTTCCATGATACTCCCACGGATATCATCAATTGCCCGGTGTTCCTCTGGTTTAGCAAACCGTTTATCGTACTTTCCATCGAACACGACTTTCCAGGCACTGACATCCAGCATACGATAATGGAGGCGCTTATTGAGCCTCGGCCACTCGTTTTCGATGAACTTGCGATCCTGGTGAATCGAATTACCCGCCAGCAGTACAGGCGTATCCGCATCAAAGTGTCTATCGATGAATTCCAGTAGTTCATTCTCAACAATTCGTCCGTTTTTTGCCTTACCAGAGGTGTTTTGTGCCTTTAGCGCGTCGCGAACTTTAGGAAACTTGTCCCAGAAATCCTTTCCAACCATCATACGTTTCTCGACGATGCCACGGCCCACTGCCTTGACTGCATCGTACTTCGCTATTTCTGTAAAATCCCAGTCAGTGGCAATTGCTGCCACCTCTAATATTCGGTCTTGGACTGGATCCAGACCTGTCATTTCTAAATCCACCCATAATAATTTTGCACGTTTTGTCATACGTTCAGTATAAACCATAGCAAAAGAAAAGTGACAGAGCGTTACTCTGCCACTTTAGAGACACCTCCTAGAGACTAGTTATTGACACGAACCAGTATAGCCGCGTTGCGACCAGTCACGCCCTTCTGCACTCTCATGCGATGCGAGTAGAATCGGTCGTCGGTCAAGGTGTTGAGGTCCTGACCATCTGCACTGTATGCCGAGGAAGTTTGAATCCGCTCACGTCGCACCCCAAACTCCTCTAATTGTGCGATGACAGCGTCGGTCATGCTGATATACGACCGCTCATTAATAACCCTAACAAAGTCACCGCCAAAAGTAGCTAGCCACCGTTCCAGTCCTTCTCCCTGTAGCTCAAAAGCTTCTGTCGCATTTGGATGAATATTAACCAGAACATTCGTCATCTTCGTTCCTCGGTGAATCATCTCGGTTACTATTGCTCTCACCATCCCAGCAAGTATCCCCTGCCAGCCAGCATGACCCTGCGCTACATTGCCATATGCGTTCGGGTCCACGATATCGAAAACCGGACAATCCGCAGGCGCAATCAGGTTTGCATAACCAGGCCGTGCGATAATTGCGGCATCTGCTCTTTTGCGCGCTGGTGAAATCACTAGCAAATCATGGATAGTAGCATCATTGACTTCCACCACATTAGCCCCTTGTACGGGCCTGGGGCACGACACCTCCATTATCGAGTTAACTCCAACACTGTTTGCCAAGTGAATTCGTCGACGTGCTGCTCGCGTCATTTCGACAATAACAGCCTCTTCGATATCCTTATTCGATACACCAACGAGCTTTAATCCTTCGCGGACTACCTCCTCCGCCACTGACATATTGTTGCCGAGCGGGTCGGAAATGGTTCGTTCTCCGACCAGCGTAAACACTGACCGAACCCGAGGGACATCCTCGAATATAGCAGGGATAAGCGTTGCGTCATACAAGTAATGCATACCGTCTCCTTTGAAAGTGCGAGTACACCGCTTTGATGTACTTAACTGTATATTATACTGCTTTTTCAATTTTTGTCAATACATTTTTCTTATTTTTTACAACTAATACATCTGTTATATTTATATTTGTGAATATGTTATTCACATTTAAAATAAAATATGCTATACTATAGATATGAATGAAGCTATCCTGCAAGAAGCCGGTCTCACAGATGCAGAGGCGCACGTATATGCCCTCCTTGTCAAAAATAGCCCCTCTACCCCGCCAGCTCTTGCTGAGATGTCTGGCGAGAGTCGCACAAACACTTACAAACTGTTGGATACACTCGAGGAGATGGGACTCGTCGCACGTGATGAATCACAGAAAAAACTCCGATATTGGGCAAATAATCCGTCACATTTATTAGATCAACTAAAAAAACAGCGCTCAGATGTTGAAGCCGCAGAAAGGCGCTTCCAGCAATCGCTTCCCTTGCTTGTCGAAGAATACTTCAAATATTCTGAACAACCTGCCATACGTTATTTCCACGGAGTTGATGGCGTTAAAAAAATCTACAAGGATCAATTAAAAACTGGTCAACCAATCACCCAAATATTCTCCCCGGCACTGATTGATATCATGGGCAAACAAAATGCGCACTTGCTGCGGAATGAATTTCCAAAACACGATATCTCACAACACGTGTTTTTTGGTGATGCTGCACCATATGTCAAATCGGACGAACCATCAATGACCGTAGCCGAGTCAGACAAAATTATGAAAATGACTCGCACTTGGCTAGATGAAAATGATCTAAAACAGCCTGTCGAATGGACAGTTTACGGAGACAAATTATCCATTGTATCTTTAGGTAACGAACTAATTGGTATGATCATCGAGTCTCCACAAATTGCTGCATCTTTTCGAGAAATTCTCGCTCTACTTGATCGTAAAGTCCGCAATGAACCCGGCTACGAGCAACTTCCTCGCAAACGTACACATACAATGATTCCTGAGTCAATCAAAGAAAAAGCATCTTAACATACTTGTGTATAATGTCCCATAATGCATAGACAAAAAAAGAAGGGAAAGAATAATTTCAAATGGGTCCTTGTTGCTCTCTTGGCGGCGTTAATAGCCGCTCCGAATCCGACAATCATCAGAGTAAACGTTATCGATATGGATCCAATATTTTTCACGCTATTGCGGTATGTTGTTGTTGCTGTCGTATGTCTGCCATTTGTCCTAATTGCGCGTAAAAGACTGAGTCGTAGAGGCGTCATCTCCTCACTCATCTCCGGAATTTTCATCGCCACAGCCCTCACGTTCTTTGCGCTTGCTATTGAACAAAGTCAGGCAAACTACGTTGTCGTCCTCATGCTGCTTACACCGATTATATTCATCGCCCTATCGAGCAAGATAGTCCACGAGAAAATTAGCCACCAGGCGATGGCGGGGCTAACAATTGCGATGATTGGTGCATTTACAGTCGTTGCAGCACCAATTGCCATCGCACAGGATGCAGACATAGAGTTCTATCCGCTTGCAACTGGCTTTATGCTCATCCAGTCGGTCGCCTTTGCCTGCGCCATGATCTGGATGCGCAAGGCTAACGAGGCCGGCACGCCAATATCCTCAGTTATTGGACTGCAATCATTAATGGCGGTTGGGCTCACTAGTATACTCTTTCTGCTCTTTGGTGATACAACTAGAACAAACATAGATGCAGGTGTGTTAGCTTCTATCCTTTACTCTGGCCTTGTGGTTGCACTAATCGCCCGCAGCCTGACCGTGCTTGCTTACGAGCGAGTTGGCTCTGTCACCGTCAGTGGCATGTCGTATATCGACACACTTGTTGCGTTCATTATCCCTATCGTTATCCTAGGTGAGATCCTGTCCCCAACGACAGTCATTGGTGGCATCATAATCTTGATCGGTGTCTATGTGATCGAGCGCCGCAAACGCCACGTCCACAAGGGCGCACACCATGCGCTGCGGCATTCATAAACAGAGTGTCTCACTAAATTTATCTGTCGTTCTTTATATCCACACGCCCATCAAAGTCTGACTCTGGCACATAGTACTCATCAATTTTGTTACCATCTTCGTCGAGTGTAATAACATAGTGCGGATCAACCGTTGTCTTGACCGATCCAGGTACTTCACTGACCGAGTGCATGAAATGTGTATCAAGGTCTTTGCCGAACAATGTGCCGACTTTTTCAATAATCGGAAAGTACAGACTACTAAATTCTTGATGCGATGATTCCACTGTTACGGTACCGCATGCAAGCTGTTCGTGCGAAGTGGTCGGCGTCGTCTCGTTAAAATAAGGTATCGGAATAATAGCAGGAATAGCAAGTGCTGCCGCTCCAATAGCCGTACGCTTTATCTCATCCTCATAGAGCATCGCGTAGTCTTTGACTGTATCAACCGCGCGCCTCATTCGTGATGGCGGCGCAAAGCTGAGTGGCTTTACTTTGACGATACGGTACTGTCCGGGGCCAGGATATACAGGGTAAAGCTTTTCCTCTGTCGGGACAATGATTTCCTTGTCATGCTCTACTGAGACAAGTTCGGGCTGCTCAATTTCTGATTCCTCTGGCTGTTGATCTATCGACTCGGTTAGAGAATCGCCGTCTTCTTTTTGGCCGTTTTTCTTGCGGCGGAAGGGTAACCTTGGAACAAAACCAGCAAATACGTCTATGCGCCAGCCGTCAGATCCAGGAATGTGCTCTTCGGCCCGGTGGATTACCTGTTGATATATCATGTCACACTCACCATATTCGGATGTTTCAACAGTTCGTGTATACGTGGCCGAAAAATCTGCGCCGCGGTTTTTGTCAATCAGCTCGTAAAGCGCGTCCCTTTCCGATTTATCCAAATGTAATTGCTCACGATTATCTTCATATCGAATCATGAACTCTTCATCGGATAATTCGCGACTTTTTGCAATCGCGCTGATACGATCAGCATTCTCCTCGGTGAGGATTACCTCGTATGAATCGCCCTCGACAAACGTAATTCTGTCACCGTATCGTGCCGACAGCTGCTCAGCATAAGCCATCCCCTTTTCTTGATAATCTTCGGCCAGTTTCTCATTATTTTGTGAGGCAACGCCAAAATCAGCGCCTTTATCACCTCTACTTTTTGAATCGATTTCCGACTCATCAGACGAACGTCCACCAACAGTCACAGTGACCCTCAGCGTTGGGTCACTGTCCAATAATTCGTAGACTTGTTCCATATAGTCATGAATAGTATTTTGCTCTTCGGGACCCAGCGCAAGAGCCACAAACTCTGGTGCGTTTTGCTGCGGCGCCATTTCCTGGACCGCAGCCGTCGTTGTCACCGTTTCAACCTTGACCGGGTTATCAACACGCTCCTTCGTCTGCCATTCAATAGGTTGTGACGAAGCAGGTGTAGGATCCTTGCTGATGTGAATTGGTGAACGTGCTTCAGGTGCAACACCCTTTACCATCGCCGTTAATGCTGCCGATGTACCAACGAGGTTCGCAACACCTTTAGTAATCTCCCAGGCAACTGCTTTTTTCGTAAGGCGTCGTTTCTCTGGCTGCTGTTGAGCGAAAGGTACTTCACGGGTGACGTTTCGTTTTGGCATGGTGGACTTTCTTTTTTGAATAAATATATGCCATCATATTAGCATTATTTTGACGAAATGTCAATAATGCTATCGCTTATTTTTCTGGATCAAACTTGAGGCTGAGGGAATTGATGCAATAACGCTGGTCAGTAGGCGTGCCGAGGCCCTCGCCCTCGAATACATGCCCCAAATGACTGCCACAGGTTGCGCAGGTAACTTCTGTTCTGCTCATACCAAGTGTGTTATCTGGAGTTAACTTTACCCTGTCAGGAATGGCTTCATAAAAACTCGGCCAACCGCAGTGTGCATCAAATTTCTTGTCGCTTTCAAATAATTTCGTATGACATGCACCGCAGCTATACGTACCTACATCGAAAACACTATCGTATTCACCGCTGAACGCTGGCTCTGTACCCTTTTCGCGCAGCACCCGGTACTGCTCGGGTGTCAGTTCCTTTTTCCACTCAGCATCTGATTTGTTCATATACTTATTATAGTTTGTTCTTAGTAGTCCAAAGACTCACATAGTCGCGGGCTATCGTGGAACAACCTAATCCTTCTTCTTGTCCAACCGATCCAACTTAAAAATATGTACTATCCAATAAATCACAAGGATTGTTGCCAGTAACGTGATAATGGACGAGAGCGCTGCGCCCCATTGAAAGTCCGCTTCACGCCCCCATAACTCGACGTGCCATACATTTGCCTCGAGCTTTTCATTTGTTCCTACGATAAACCGCACTAAAGGAGTAATGAAACTCTCGACCAATGTCTTGACCGTTGCACCTGCAGCCGCACCAATCGCCAGACCGACTGCCAAACCAATAACACCCTGTGTCCGCACAAAATCAACAAACCCAACAGTGTGTGTTCGAGAAAAGTTCTTTGCATGGCCTCGCGCAGCAGTGGCATAGCGACGCGACTTACCTGTCTGTGATGATTCATTCTTTGTCATGATTCTTTATCCTTTCACTGCTGTCATTGTACTGAAAAATACCGCAAAAATGTAGCAGTGATGTTGGGTGGACAGTCCGGACGCAGGGTATGCGCTCCGGACTGTCCAGCCCGTTCCTCTACCGCCCGTTGCCATGTTTGGGTATACGGAGCAGGTAAAGAGAGTTTTTGTGGGAAGATGTCTCCATTCCCGGTACTAGATGGTCACGCGTAGGCGGGTAGTTCCGGTTCGCGGAACAAATCCTTTCCGCAGGCCCGACGTACTTCGTCGAGTACAGCGTAGTTGAGCTGAACAATTTCAGCCTCGACCCGCACGGTGTCGTCGAACAGTCCCGCGACGGCCTCTTCGTTCGGGCAGATTTGACCGTCCTGCACCAACACCGACCTGGTGCGAGTGACCACGACACCGGTACTTTCTAGCCGATCGATTGCCTGCCGGACGACCTGAGCCGACCGATTCAGTGGCCACTTCAGGTGACGCGCAATCTGAAGCTCCCAGTTGTCGAGCTTCGCTACCTCGCCCTGAAGCTTCACGAGCACGCCTGCGACTTCATAATCAACAGGATGTAGCACATCTTCTCCTTGGTTCGTGCCGGCTCCACCGGCATTGGATAATGGATATTACTATCCTCTTCACAAAAAAGTCTCGCCTTCCGGCGAGCTTCGTTGTGCGTTGGACAGGTGGAACTAGCTCGCCGGCGCGTCGTCAAGAATCACGAGAATGAGCTCGCGACTATTGATAACTTGGCGGAAAGATAATCCCATGCCACTACCCTACTACATTTTGTCCGGTGCCGCAATACCTAAAATCATTAGTCCGGCACGCAGCGTATCGGCATATACAGCAACCAGACCCGTGCGATGTTGCTCGTACTGGCTACCGATAACCTGATTTTTTTCGTAATAACGATTGAACTCCTGCGCCAATTCAAACAGATAGTTACAGACATGATGTGGTTCAAGTGTTTTGGCCGCCAGTTCAACAATCTCGCTATACTCACCTAACTTACGCACAAGTAACCGGTCTTCGTCGTGCACTGTAACCGGCATAGTAATGCTATCTACCTTTTCTAATATCCGTCGTGCCCGGGCATGGGCATACTGCAAGTATGGACCGGAATTGCCATGCAGACTGACCGATTCGGCTGGGTCATAGACAATATCACCACCAACCTTTCCTTTGAGAAAGGCAAATTTGACAGCACCTAGCATGACTGCTTTGTCTAATTGACCATCGTTCATCGCAGCTTGTGCCGCTGAGGCTGCATCTAAAATATCGAGCGCAAGCAGTACATTGCCCTTACGACTACTCATTTTTTGCCCACCGGTCAGTTTCACATTGCCATGTGTGATATGTCGACTACGCCTGACTAGCTCGGGTTCAAACTGTTCGATACTTTTTTGCACCACTTTCATGTATTCGATAATGTCATTACCAGTAATCACAAATGATTGATCAAAATGATAGTCAGCCCACTTCTGCATAATCAAACCAACATCCTTCGCCTCGTAGGTTGGAAGGCCGGCAGAATTAATAAACACCCGGGTATGGAGACCGTATCTGTCGCCGTCAAAGACGACGGCATCATCAGATTCTTTATATACCCCATTCTTGAGCTCGCGCCGGACCGTTTCCAGACCAACTGGTGCTGTTTGACTTTCGGGATAATACTTTTCAAAAGGCAGAACCTCAAGTTCGTCATAGAGTACGTTAAAGTAATCGTAACTCCACTGACGACATGTCCAATAGATCTTGGCAAAATCAGAGTCGTGGTCATCATCAGTATGTAGTTGATACACGCGTTTGTTGATTGTCACAATTTCCTGCTTTACCGCCTCATCTTCTTCATAGGCAGTATTACCCTCGACATAACGTGCGCTCAGCCAGCTAGCACGTTTGTGTGGATCGTCACTGACGTCTGCCAGTTTATGAGGGTTCTCACCACCCAGATACCGAACAATTGCCCACATATTCTTGGCAACATGTAGCCCAACGTCACCACCAAAGTTCACCCGATGTACCTCGGCACCAGAAACAGCCAGTAGACGCGTCATGACATCACCGACAAGCGTCGTATAGAGATGTCCTGCATGGAGCACCTTGAATGGGTTTGGGTCTGAGTATTCCGCTACGATCGTTTGGCCTGTCAAGAAAGCAGCTGGCTCGCGCTTCATCTGTGTCAATAGTACTTCATCTGTTACTCGAATATTAATAAACCCGGGGCCGGCAACAGTAACATCTTGAAACTCACCTGTTTCTTGCAATTTTTCTGCCAGTTGCTGGGCAATAGCGCGCGGTGGCTCGCCTACTGTCTTCGCAAGCTGCAATGCAATGTTTGTCGTATAGTCGCCAAACTGCGGATCAGGTCGCGATAATTGAACGTCAATTTCGACGCCAAATAGCTGATGCACAATCTGAGCAATTTTTGTATCCATTGCCCCTAAGTATAACAGATGGCGGCGACTCGCTAAGTAACGATGTCTGAATCAAATTCCAACTCATCCGCTGGCTGCGCACCCGCCTCGGCATCACGCGCTTCATCCTCGAGCGCTTCGCCAAGGACACCGCCCGAAACCGGACTTGATCCGTGTACACTCTGTAATACGTCACGGAGGACTCGATTATCATCGTGATAATCGAGTGGTTCATCTGATTGGATATTGTCTATCATGTTTGTATCTTACCTTTGTACAATCATTATAGCACTTGTGCTTATGTATGTCAATATGCTCGTGTACACCTACAGGTTATTAGGATCGGTGAGTGCAATGAAACATGTTGTCGTACCGGTCCATGTATTGTGGTATGGTGCAGCACTCAATGTGCCAGATGATACTCTCACACTGTTCGGCATATCACAATCCTGACTCTCGGCCGGTAGTTTCCATGTCAGTGTATAGCGTGTAAGTTTACCATTGTACGTTTCACCGCCTGAGGCATAGCGTAATATGAGCCCATTATACGCAGGATACAGATCGGCAGGAAAACTAGGGAGCGCGCCAACTTTTTGTAGCTCACTCTCGAGTGTACTATTGCGACCCGGATCATTACCTGATGAATAGTGACATGTATTATCTGCATCATACCCCGACAGGCACGTGTACGTGCTCACCGAGGGATAGCTACCATATTTGATAGCATACAGATCAAAAAGTTTTGCCGTTTGAGTGACAGCTGATTTGGCTGCAGAGATTTTTGCATTATCAGTGATACCGTTATAGGCCACGATGACAATGGCAGCCAAAATACCAATCACAACGACCACGATGAGGAGTTCGACAATGGTGAAGCCGGATTGGTTACGTTTTAGATACATCTCACTCCTAGTATTATACTCGACATCTTCAGACCACTAATTCGACCATACTCCCCACCGGTCGGTGTAGCTCGGGTTTGGGTCATGCATTGATTCGGGAATGTTGGAATATTCGCCAGCTGGTATTGAGGGCTGATAAAGTCGTTTCAGTTCGTACCATGTGCCAGCGG
>CETZ01125251.1_pt1 | contig 13831 bp, 13 predicted proteins | sample 531441 | NCBI WGS metagenome assembly CETZ01 (sample SAMEA2623098, study PRJEB7988) | marine metagenome | isolation source: saline water (ENVO:00002010), including | reverse complement strand
CACTCAGGCGAAGCATATTGCTTACCTGCTTCAGCGGGTCACGATAACCCTGTTCGGTAGAAATATATTCCTTGAGCAAAGTGGTAAAATGCCGGTTGGCAGAATCCCTCTTCTTAAACTCGGGGTTTTCAAGTATCACCCGCCCGGTTTTGCCAAGCTCTTCCACTATCTGAGCAGGCGATTTTATTTCCTGTCCGCAAAGCGGAAAAAACAAACAGGTGAAAATGGCTGCAATACCTATTCGCATACTGCCCAAAACGCTGCGAACGCCCTCAAAGTATAAATTAGTAGTGATCAGAGGTGTAAAAACTCTTTTTTGGAAAGCAATTCTTCTTTGGATTCAACATGGTCTTCATCCGGAACGCAGCAATCTACCGGGCAAACCTCAGCACATTGTGGCTCTTCGTGAAAACCTACGCACTCGGTACACTTATCCGTAACAATGTAATAGACATCGTAATCAATTGGTTCCTGGGGCTCATCGGCATCATAGGTACCTCCACTCTTGGGACTTACCTTTCCCGACAAACCTGTACCCTCGCTGAAACGCCATTCCATCGCTCCCTCATAAATCGCATTGTTGGGACACTCCGGTTCACATGCACCGCAATTAATACATTCTTCGGTTATCTTGATAGCCATATTGATTATTAAATTTGCGCAAATTTAATAATACTGCTTTGCTTATGTTTGATTTGACCGACCGTATTTCAGCTTTTGAGATTTTAGGTCGTTTTTTGGGTCAGTATGAAAAAGAAAGGGATGATAAAGATCTTGAAAAACTGAACCAATACTTCCTGGAGGATCTGCACCGGAATATTCAACAGGCGGGCATCTACAATAATTGGTTTACGGTTAACAATGTAAAGTTTGCCCTGCAGCAATGGAGTGAAGCCCTCACCCGTCAGCAGCTTGAAAACTGGACCCAACGTTACCCGGCAGATCACTTTGAACAGGACTCTCCAAAAACCATTGCCATTATCATGGCCGGTAATATTCCTATGGTAGGGTTTCATGACCTGCTATCCGTTTTATTGAGCGGGCACAAAGCCCTGGTAAAGCCTTCGGGTGATGATGAAATACTCATCCCCTTTATTACACAGGTATTGGTGGCCATTGATCGCAGGTTTGCTCCTTTTATAAGTTTTTCTGAAGGTAAACTCACCGATTTTGATGCCGTTATTGCCACCGGCAGCGATAATTCCTCACGTTATTTTGATTACTACTTTGGCAAATACCCCCATATTATCCGTAAAAACCGGACTTCCGCTGCCATACTTAATGGCGAGGAGAGTGAGGAGGAGTTAATGGAACTCAGCAACGATATCTTTCGCTATTTTGGGCTGGGCTGCCGTAGCGTTTCTAAATTGTACCTGCCGCAAGGTTTTGATTTGGATCGTCTTTTCAAGGCCTTTTTCCATCAAAAAGAGGTTGTTGACAATAAAAAATATGGCAATAATTACGATTACAACCGCGCCATTTATATGATGGAAAGACACTCCTTCCTGGAAAATGGTTTTATGATCCTGAAGGAAAGTGAAGACCTGCACTCACCAGCTTCGGTGGTATACTATGAGTATTACCAAAGCCCGGATGAACTGAAGGAGAAATTAAGCGGCTTAACGGAAAAATTGCAGTGCGTGGTAGGCCGGCCTGGCATAGTGGCCACGGAAATTAATTTCGGACAAGCCCAAAACCCGCAGTTATGGGATTATGCCGACAAAGTAGACACCCTGAAATTTTTACGTACCGTTTAAATTATCGTGGCTGATATTAAGCCCCTATATTTGGCGTTTGTTACCGGTATACCATGAAACTGATCCGTTTTTTAAAAAGCAAATCCTTTTGGGCTAACCTTTTAGTAGCTGTAGTAGGTATTGCCCTTTTGATATGGGGTGTTAACGCAAGCCTGCGAGGCTATACCCACCATGGCGACAATATACAGGTTCCGGACCTGAGCCGTCTTTCGTACGAAGAAGCGGTCCGCAGGCTGGAATCAACCGAATTGGGATATGAGATCCTGGATTCTGCCGAATTCAATCCTGAATATCCTCGTGGGAGCATTTTACAGCAATACCCCTATCCAGGCTCATTGGTAAAAGAAGGACGTGTGATCAAGCTCACCCTCAACCCCCTTAAGCCCCGGAAAATTGAACTGCCTGAGCTTATTGAAAAAACCAAACGAAGAGCCATCTATGACCTCCAGTCCAAAGGCTTTGAAGTAGGCGAACTGGAATACATCCCATATATCGGTAAAGATGTAGTGGTAGATGTAAAAGTTAACGGACGTTCCGTAAAAGCCAAAGCCCGTTTTGAAAAGGGCACCGTTGTACAACTCGTATTGGGCCAGGGCCTGGGAGGCTCCATGGTAAATGTGCCTTACCTGAAACGATTGACCCTGGCAGAAGCCGAAGAAAAGCTGCTGGCCGCATCCTTAAACAAAGGCTCAGTACGTTTTGATGAAAGTATACAGGATACCGCTGCAGCAGTGGTATACCAGCAATACCCCAACCCCAGCCATAAACCCTCGGTAAACATTGGGCAGCAAATAGATATCTGGCTTACGGATGATTATACCAAACTCCCGCTGGACTCGTTAGAGTATCTCCAATATGAAATACCGGACTCTTTAAGAAATGATGCAGATACTACGCAAATCCCTTAACCTTACTTTCTTCATTGCACTTACCGCGCTGGGTCTGCATGCACAAAACCCCCGTGAAGAATTATTGGGCATTACCTCCCGTCCTACGCCACAGGGTAATAGCATTGAAAACGTAAAAAAGAAGGTGACGGGACTTGCTTTACCCGTTTCAGATGATTTCAGTTACGCCCAAAAAAGTTCTATGCCCCGGCCCGGCTTGTGGCTGGATAGTAATGTTTACGTCAACACTACCTACAGTGTAGACCCTATAACTTTGGGGGTTGCCACTTTTGACGGCCTCAACAAATACGGCCTTCCTTACAAACAAGGCCAGGTTGCTACAGACTCCACGGACATGCTCACTTCCCAGCCCATTAATCTGAGCGGTACTGCCGGAGAGGTAGTATTGTCATTTTATTTCCAAAGTGAAGGTCTTGGTGAACGGCCTACCAGCGAGGACTCATTGACCCTCTATTTTTACAGCCCCACCACCATGGAATGGAAATCGGTGTGGCGTACTTTGGGAGAGGACACCAAGCCTTTTGAGCTGGTGCAGATACCTATTACCCAAACCCGCTACCTGCAGGATAACTTTCAGTTCCGCTTTATAGCTTTTGGAAGCCCGGGCGGTGCTTTCGATATGTGGCATATTGACCGTGTTTTACTGGACGATGAAAGGGATACCACTAATACTTCCTTTTTTGACCTATCCTTTACTTCACCGGCCCCCTCCCTTCTAAAGGATTACACTTCCGTGCCCTGGTTCCATTATTCAAGCACCGTAGCCGGTCAGATCAACAGAAATGAGTGGGAAGTAGCCTATCGCAGAAACGTACTGCCTTCCAGCTCGTTTGGGTTGGGCCTTAAGCTCTATAAGATATTATATAACGGCAATGTGCTGGCTGAGAACACTTCACCCGATTTTGTAGAAGATGATGATGACATCGATAATGAGGTAAACCCCTTTACGGTTAATGTGGCTAACTTCCCGCTGCCTGCACCGCCCACTGGTGAGTTTGAATTAACCGCCATCAACACCTACAGCGGTGTTCCTATCGGGCAGAACGACTCCCTGATAAGCACCCAACGCTTCAGCAACTATTACGCCTATGATGACGGCAGTGCAGAGCGGATATACCGTGTAACGGACAATCAAAATGGTTGCGTTATTTACAAATACGACCTGCGCGCTGCGGATACCTTGAAAGGCCTTTACATTTACTTTTTACCCGGTCTTGAGAATACTCCCAATAACACCTTTTCCATTGTAATTTTTGAGAATGATCAGGGTACACCCGGAAACCTTATCTATGAATCCGATACCCTCTTCACACCCCAATACTCTTACACCAACCAATTCCTGGCCTATGCCCTTCCCCAGGACACTATTGGAGTATTGCTGGAAGGCAAACCCTATTTTATCGGTATACGCCAAACCAATAACACAGCAATAACCTTTGGTTTTGATGTAAATAGCGATACCCGCGCCAATGAGAATTTATGGTATGGCCCAACCAATGACCTCTTTCCTTCTTTTTCTGAAGGAGCCATTATGATGCGTCCCTTCTTCAGGTATGTACCTGATGACATAGGGCTTATTGAGCAACCCACGATCAGGCTTAACTTCCAGGCTTATCCCAATCCCGTGTATGAGGATAGATTATACGTAGAGGTACCTCACGAAAACAGCCAGGAGACCTTCCATTATCGTCTTTTCTCACTTTCCGGACAATTGATACGGGAAGGAGCCTTGGATAGGGAAGCTATTGATGTGGCAAATTTGAAAAGCGGAGTCTACCTTCTGCAATTATCCTCATCGGACAGCCGTAAAGACCCGGCCTTCCAAAAAGTGGTAATTTCCCATTAATGAAAGCAGAACAGGATGGATTTTCCGAGGAATCGGAAAATGAAGAATTATACGAGCACCATCGTATTGTAGCCGATAGCGGCCAAAAGCCCTTACGCGTGGATAAATTTCTGGGCAATCTGCTGCCCAACACCTCCCGTAATAAGATCCAACAGGCGGCAGCGGCCGGCAATATTCACGTAAATCAAAAGGCGGTTAAAAGCAATTATCGCGTTAAGCCCAGTGATGTGGTGCAAGTAGTACTCTCCTACCCACCCCGGGAAATTGAGTTGATACCAGAAAATATCCCGCTGAATATTATTTATGAAGATGACCAGGTAATTGTGATCAACAAAACGGCCGGCATCGTGGTACATCCTGGCTATGGAAATTATACCGGAACCCTGGTAAATGGGCTTATTTACCACTTTAACAACCTGCCCGGAAAGGATGAAGTCCGTCCGGGCCTGGTTCACCGGCTGGACAAGGACACCAGTGGCATTATGGTAATAGCTGCTGATGAATATGCCATGGCTCACCTGGCACGCCAGTTTTTTGAGCGCACCACCAATCGTGCGTACCAGGCCCTGGTTTGGGGAAACGTGGAAGAAGACCAAGGTACGATTACCGGGCATATCGGGCGCAGCAAAAAAGACCGGAAAGTGTTTACGGTTTACCCCGAAGGTGACGAAGGCAAACATGCCGTTACACATTATCGTGTACTGGAACGTTTTGGCTATACCACCCTGGTGGAATGCCGGCTGGAAACCGGCCGCACTCACCAGATCAGGGTACACATGAAGCATTTGGGTCACCCGCTCTTTAATGATAAGGAATACGGGGGAGATCATATCCTGAAAGGGACCACCTTCACTAAATACAAACAATTTGTAGCCAATTGTTTCGAACTATGTCCGCGACAGGCGCTTCATGCCAAAACCCTGGGTTTTGAGCACCCCCGTACCCATGAAAGATTGTCTTTTGACTCAGATCTTCCACCGGATATGCAAGGACTTATCGACAAATGGCGGCACTACGCCAAACACAAGCTCAACTAGGCAATACATTCATCAGCTCAAGGCTTTACGGCAGTTTTTTTGTATTTTAGCACTATTCCTATGAAGAACAAAAAGTTACCTTTTCTTTTAGCCCTATTTTCTATAACATTGGTATTAAGTCAATGTAAAAAAGATCAGTCCATCATCGTGAAGGATGAAGATCCCGGGCCTGAATGGCCGGGAGCCACACCTTATATCCTCCAGATCCCGGAGGGCTTTCCACCTAATCCCAATATCCCGGCTGACAATCCTATGACCGTAGAGGGCGTAAAACTCGGGCGCTTCCTCTTTTACGATAAGAGGCTTTCTAAAGACTTGAGCATGTCCTGCGGTAGCTGTCATCTGCAGAGAAACGCATTCTCCGATAAGGAGATACGCTCTATTGGCATACATGGAGAGCAAACCCGCAGGCACTCCATGGCCCTGTTTAACCTGGCCTGGCAGGAGCATTTTTTCTGGGACGGAAGGGCCATGTCCCTTGAAGAACAGGCTTTACAGCCTGTAACGGACAAAATTGAATTGGACAATGACTGGGAAACCGTAGTGGCACGGTTGGAAACGGATTCCGTTTATCCTGAAATGTTTAAGGCCGCTTTCGGCCCCGGCCCTATCTCCAAGGAAAATGCTGCAAAGGCCATAGCCCAGTTTGAGCGTAGTATAGTTTCGGCCAATAGTGAATTTGACCAGGTGGTACGCCTGCAAACCAAAGCTGACTTTAATGATCCGGGTGCTTCAAGGGCCTGGAACTTCTTTAATTCCGATATTGGAGGCGACTGCTTTCACTGCCACGGTGTAGGTGAAACATCTTTCCTGATGGGAGCCTTTGGCAATGATCTTCAGTTCTCCAACAATGGTCTGGATGATGTGGCCGATCAACTGGAGGATAAAGGATATGAGGAGGTGAGCGGTGACCCTAATGACCGCGCCAAGTTTAAGATCGGTTCCCTGCGGAATATTTTCTTTTCATCTCCGTATATGCACGATGGAAGCATACCGAACCTGGACAGCCTCGTGGAATTCTACAACTTTGGAGGGCACGTTACCCCCACTACCGATCCCAACATGAAAGCAGCCGGTAAAGGACGTCAATGGACACGGGAACAGAAGGACGACCTGAAACGCTTTTTTGAAACCTTGACGGATTACGAATACCTCCAAAACCCGGATTATGCGGATCCCTTTGAGTAAGGTATTCTCTTTTTGACCATTTAAAAGCCCGGAACTTGAGAGCATTACGGTATTCCATAGTACTTGCGCTTCTTTTGGTTATTGTTATCCTGAGCCGCTGTAAAAAGGATACTTCAGACCCAGACGTATCCGGCACCCTCTGGAACGGTGCTACTCCCTACACTTTTAAAATACCCGAAGGATTTCCCACGCCTAACATTCCTGCAGACAATCCTATGACAGTAGAAGGCATAAAACTGGGCCGCTTTCTATTCTATGATCCCCGCCTTTCCAAAGATTCAAGCATGTCCTGTGGCAGCTGCCACCATCCACGTTTTGCTTTTGCGGACGAAACACCTTCTTCCAAAGGCATCCACGGAGATCAAACCAGGCGCAACTCCATGCCACTTTTTAATTTGGCCTGGCAGCAAAATTTCTTTTGGGACGGAAGGGTTACCTCACTCGAAGATCAGGCCCTGCTCCCTGTCACGGACCAACTGGAGTTGGATAACAGCTGGGAAACGGTGGTAAAACGCCTGGAAGCTGACTCTGTATACCCTGCCATGTTCAAGGCAGCTTTCGGCCCAGATGCCATCACCAAGGAAAATGCGGCCAAAGCTATCGCCCAATTTGAACGAAGCATAGTATCAGCCGGAAGCGAGATGGATAAGGTAGTGCGACTTAAAACAAAAACAGCTTTTGATGACGCCAGGGCCCGGCAAGGTATGGAGTTCTTTGAAACACCCGTTCCGGCTGGCGCAGATTGCTTCCACTGCCACGGGGTACAATCTACTGCTTATATTATGGGGTCTCTGGGGGTACTTCAATTTTCAAACAACGGTCTTGATAAACCGGAAGACCGGCTAATAGACAGGGGTCGTGAAGAAGTAACCGGAAACCCGGATGACCGGGCCCTCTTTAAAATACCCTCGCTGCGGAATATAGCATTGAGCCGACCCTATATGCACGATGGCAGTATCCCTGATTTAGATAGCATAGTGGAGTTTTATAATTCAGGAGGCGATACTACCGGAAACACGGATATATTGCTAAGACACCCTGGCTTGGGACTGGAAAGGAATTGGACCATTGAACAAAAGGAAAGTCTTCTGGCCTTTTTAAGGTCTCTCACGGACTACGACTACATCAGCAATCCTGACTATCAGGATCCCTTTGACAACTGACAAACTGTAAGCGGGTAATACTTGCCTTACATGGCAATGAACAATTTCAAGGCTTTTTGTGTCTTTCAAAAATACACAACACAAAATTTTGTCCTATGAAAAATGCATTACAAAAATGTATCGCCCTGCTCACCCTTGCCCTGATTATTACTTCCTGTTCTCAAACGCAGGACCTTGCTCAAAACGATGGCCCCAATTACCGCTATAAAAAGGTATACGTGGGTAACAAGATCGTTTACCGCGATGTAGAGGATCAGGAAGCTACGGAAGAGACCACTGAAGCGGTTACTGAAGTAAGCGGGCAAAAAAATCTTGAACCGGTAAACACTGCTCAGGAAGAGGAGAGCCTTACTGTAACTGCCTCTGCAGAAACTCAGGAAACTGAAACGGCCGACAACCGTTCTTTTATGAAAGAGGTTGGACAGACTTTTGCCAATAACCTCAGGCAAACACGTAAGTATATCGCTACCGGAAGCTTTCTTACCGAACTCAGTAAACAAAAGCAAAGTGAGCGCCTGAGTGTTACTGATGCATCTGAAGAGGATGACAACACCATGATGGGAGCCTATGAGATCTTCGCGATCCTTGGATTTGCCTTTGGAATAGTTAGTCTTTTTGGAGGCCTTATATTCGCCATTTTAGGTGTAATCTTCAGTATCCTCGGTCTTAATTCAGGTTATCGCCTTTTCGCAACCATCGGCCTTATTTGCGCCATTGTAGGCTTTGTACTGGCTTTACTCTAAACCTTAAAAGGAATATAGAGTACTTTTTTGGTTTCGAAGAAGTCCTGCTTGAAATAGTCCTGTAGTTCGAATATCCTGAAAAAGGGCAACGAGCTTACCTCTTCAGAAAGGTCACCACCTTTAAGATATAGAATACCATTGGAAAGTCCCTGTAGATTTTTACGGGGACTTTTTATTTTGCCTTTGGTCCAGGGCATAAAACGCGGTATTTGCGTTACCGCACGGGATACAATAAAATCATACGTCCCCTTTACCTTTTCTGCCCGGCCGTGCTCAGCCGTTACATTTTGAAGTTCCAGAGCCTGCGCCACTTCTTCCACCACCTTTATTTTTTTACCGATGGAATCCACCAGGTGAAAATGGGTTTCCGGGAATAGTATAGCCAGCGGAATACCGGGGAAACCTCCTCCCGTGCCTATATCCAATACAGCATCACCGGGTTCAAATGATTTCACCCTGGCTATACCCAGCGAATGAAGCACATGGTGGATGTAAAAATCCTCCATATCCTTACGGCTGATCACATTGATCTTCGCATTCCACTCTTCGTATAAGCCCCTCAGTTTTCGGAACTGATCAATCTGCTCCGGTGAAAGGTCTTTAAAATATTGCAGTACTATTTCCATTTTTCAGGTTGGCCACGCCAAAGGTTTTGAAGATGTATCAGACCCAGCAAAAGCGTAACGGTGAATTCCCAGAATGGAAACAACCACATTAGCTCGCTGCTTCGGAATCTTTTTGCCAAAGGTATAAAGATGAAAAGCTGCACCAGCACCTTGCATAATACTATTATCCAAAAAGGATAATATCCGGGAAGCCACCAAAAACCCAAGACCAGGGAAATATAAAACAGAACGGTTAGTGCAGAATACCCCGCCAATATCCATTGGATATCCTTTTTATAGAAAGAGCCTGTTGACAAATGCCTGCGCTTTTGGCGCCACCACGTCTTCAGGTTTTCAGGTCCATGAGACCAGGTAAACGCCCGGCTGTCCGTTACTATATCCACGTTGCTTGCTATGGCTACCTCCGCCACAAAAAGATCATCATCACCAGAAGCCAGATGTTCATGGTTGGTGAAGCCCGTGCCGGACCTGAAGAGATCCAGCTTATACGCCAAATTCCTGCCTACCCCCATATAAGGTTTTCCCAAAAGGGCCAGGCTCATGTAATGAAGAACGGTTTGCAGTGTTTCCCACCGCAGCAGTTTATTGGTAAAATGAGCCTCTTTACTATAGCCCCCATAACCCAGCACTACCTCTTTTTGAACCAACGGTCCGGTCATACGGGAAAGCCATTCCTTTCCGGCCGGATAACAATCCGCATCGGTAAGAAGAACATGATCATAAGCAGCCGTTTCCAGACCAAGGGCCAGAGCCTCTTTTTTACCATACGATCTTTTCGGTGCCGTAAAATGCAGGACTTTCAATTTCGGATATTTTAACTTCAGCGACCCCAGTAACTCTGCTGTTCCATCGGTGCTGTGATCATCTACCACTACCACCTCAAAATCAGCTGCGTAATCCTGTTCCAGGATCAAAGGCAGGTTTCGGCTAAGATTGGAAGCTTCATTGTACGCACAAATAATTATACTGACAGGTTGATTAAACCGGGGCACAGATGGCATTTTAAGGGCATGAACCCATAAGCGACCAAAGACCAGGAGGTAGTATATGGTCAGCAACACGGAAACGCTTACACCTATGTAGAGCACCCAGTTCACAGGCTGTCAAAGGTACATCTGTAAAAGATAGCATTTAAGCTTATTTTTGCCGCAATGAGATATACGCTGCAAGCACAGGACCCCGGCAGTAAAGCCAGAGCCGGGATATTCAAAACTGATCACGGAGAAATTGAAACTCCCATTTTTATGCCGGTAGGTACCGTAGGCTCGGTGAAGGCCGTGCATCAGCGTGAATTGAAGAACGATGTGCAGGCGCAGATCATCCTGGGCAATACGTACCATTTGTACCTGCGCCCCGGTACCAGTCTCATGCAACAGGCGGGTGGATTACACCATTTTATAGGTTGGGACCGCCCGATACTCACAGACAGTGGTGGATACCAGGTTTACAGCCTGGCCAATAACCGTAAGATCACGGAAGAAGGTGTGGCCTTCAAATCGCATATTGATGGTTCCAAACATTTTTTCAGCCCGGAAAAATCCATGGAAATACAGCGCATCATCGGTGCCGACATCATAATGGCATTTGACGAGTGCCCACCTTACCCCAGCACCTATGAATACGCCCGTACTTCTATGGAAATGACGCACCGCTGGTTAAAACGCTGTGTGGACTGGCTTGATAAAAATCCTGAACTATACGGCCACGGTCAAAGCATTTTCCCCATTGTACAGGGCTCCACCTTTAACGATCTGCGCACCCGCTCAGCCGAAACCATTGCTTCCTTTGATTGTGAAGGTTATGCTATCGGAGGGCTTTCCGTAGGAGAGCCACATGAAGAAATGTATGCCATGAGTGAGTTGGTATGTGATGTTCTGCCTGAAGACCGTCCACGCTACCTGATGGGTGTGGGTACCCCGGCCAATATCCTGGAAAATATAGCACTAGGTGTTGATATGTTTGACTGTGTGATGCCTACGCGCAATGGACGTAATGGCATGTTATTCACCAGTGAAGGGATCATCAACATCAAAAACCAGAAATGGGCGGATGATTTTTCACCGGTAGATCCCAACGGCACGTCCTTTGTTGACGGGGATTATACCAAAGCCTACTTACGGCATTTATTTGCAGCCAATGAGTACCTGGGACGCCAGATTGCATCCCTGCACAACCTGAGCTTCTATTTATGGTTAGTAAAGGAAGCCCGAGAAAAAATAAAAGAAGGTATCTTCAGTCAATGGAAAAACGAAATGGTCATCAAACTTCAAACGCGGTTGTAAAGTGCTGAAGATTATTGACCGCTATATCATCCGAAAATTCCTGGGTACTTTTTTTCTTACCATTACCCTCATCCTGGCCATTGCCATTGTCTTTGACATCTCGGAAAAAATCGAAGACTTTATAACCAAAGGGGCCTCAGCCAAGGAGATCATTCTGGACTATTATGTCAACTTCCTGGTGTTTTATGGCAACCTCTTCAGTTCCATGATCGTCTTTATTGCCACTATTTTCTTCACCTCACGTATGACCTCCAATACGGAGATCGTAGCCATACTAACCGGGGGAGTGAGTTTCCGGAGAATGATGTGGCCTTATTTTGTGTCCGCTACAATTATTGGCGGCATAAGTTTTGGCCTGAGCCACTACGTTATTCCTAAAACCAACGTAAAGCGCCTGGATTTCCAGCACACCTATATAGATCGCAAGGATGATGACCGCTTTAAAAATATCCATCGCCAGATCAAGCAGGGGCACATCATTTATTTTGAGAACTACAACGGAGAGCGCCAGACCGGGTATCACTTTACCTACGAAATATTTGACGGGCCACGGATGAAATACAAGCTTAAGTCCGATTTTATACGCTATGACACCACCGCTCAAAAGTGGGTACTGGATAATTATGTAGAACGCACCATTACCGATGATGGTGACGAAAAATTGATGGTAGGCAAACGCAAGGATACGGTTTTTGATTTTGAGACTGATGAAATTGTACCGAAGCTGTTTACCGTTGAGATGATGGATACCCCCGAACTGGATCGCTTCATTGCAGAGGAAAGGCTGCGCGGTTCCGAGAATATTAACTTTTACCTTATCGAGAAGCACAAACGCACCTCCTGGCCTGTGGCTACCTATATCCTGGTGCTGATCGGGGTGAGTATATCCTCCAAAAAAACACGGGGAGGGCTCGGCCTCAATATTGCCATCGGCTTGGCTATATGTGTATCTTACATCTTCTTTATGCAGATATCCACCACTTTTGCCACCCTGGGTAACTTCCCGCCATTGCTCGCTGTATGGTTCCCCAATATAGTTTTCGCATTTATAGCTGCTTATCTCTACCACATTGCGCCTAAGTAATGCCAGCCCCTTCCTGAGACTTCACTTTATAGTCTTCATCTACGGCTTCACCGGGATCCTGGGTAAGCTGATCAGTGCAAACGCTTTACAACTGGTTTGGCACCGCATGTGGATCGCTGCGCTGTGCATATTGGCGTACCTGGCATTTACCGGAAGATTAAAGATCACCAAAGCTAAAGGAGGTACTCTGATTTTTTTAGCGGGTGGACTTATTGCCGCGCATTGGGTCACTTTTTTTCATGCCATTAAAATATCCTCGGTACCCGTAGCGCTATCATGCCTGGCTACCGGAGCCTTTTTTGGTTCATTGATAGAGCCTTTAGTGTACAAACGCAGGATCAGACAAACCGAAATACTGATGGGCTTGCTGGTAGCTGCGGGCTTATACCTCATTTTTCGTTTTGAAGGCGAATATGTAACCGGCATCATAACCGCGTTGATCAGTGCCTTTCTCAGCGCCTGCTTTTCTGTGGTAAACAGCAAATTAGTACAAAGTAACACGCCCTACCGTATTACTTTCCTTGAAATGCTGGGAGGCTGGTTGGCACTCTCCATCTATATGGTTATTACAGGAAACCTGGATACTTCCATCCTGCAACTACCCCCCATAGACTGGCTTTGGCTTTTATTGTTAGGTAGTATTTGTACGGCCTTCGCCTTTATTGAGAATGTGGGCCTCATGCGCCATATTTCCGCCTATACTTTTTTATTAGCCATTAACCTGGAGCCCATCTACGGTATCATCCTGGCATTGATCTTCTTTGAAGAAGGACGCACGCTGGATCCGTTCTTTTTTGCCGGAACGGCCATTATTCTCTCTACTTTATTCCTGGATGCCTGGTTAAGGAAGCGGGAATTGAAGAAAAGCTAAACTATTACATTCGCTATCTTTGTTTCAATTCACAACCTTACTTACAATCCAACATGAACCAAAAATTATTTTACTCCCTAGTTATAATCTGCACCTTTCTTACGGCACAATCTCAGACCGCTAATTTGGTAGCTCAATATGATTTTTCCAATGGATCCCTAAATGCACAGTTTGGTGGTGTAAATGGTAGTGGACATAACATATACGCCAGTCCTGATCGTTTTGGAAATAAAAATGAAGCAATAGAATTAAGAAGAACTCAAAATTCGACTGTCTCATTCGGTGATAACTTCGACCATATTTTCACTGGAAACTCAGCTAAATTC
>CETZ01125286.1_pt1 | contig 13868 bp, 11 predicted proteins | sample 531441 | NCBI WGS metagenome assembly CETZ01 (sample SAMEA2623098, study PRJEB7988) | marine metagenome | isolation source: saline water (ENVO:00002010), including | reverse complement strand
ATACGTTTGTAATGTAGACGGAAGCGAACTGAAACAGATCACACAACTGGGTAATGCTAACTGGGCACCCTTCTTCCACCCTTCCGGTAAAAAGGTGATCTTTTCTTCCAATCACCAGTCTGAAAGAGGTTTCCCGTTTAACCTTTTCATGATCAACCTGGACGGCACCGGCCTGGAGCAGATTACTTTTGACGAACAATTTGATTCATTTCCCATGTTCAGTTATGACGGTAAAAAACTGATCTTCTCCTCCAACCGCTATAATGGGGGAACCCGTAACACCAATCTTTTTATAGCCGATTGGGTGGAATAAACTATTCAGCAACCACCAACCTTCTGATAAAACTGCGGTTCTTATGTGTTCCGATAACCGTGTATATACCCTCCGGCAGATCCGGGTAAAGGGTGGTTTTTGTTTGACGAAGGGTTCTTGAAAACAATTCTTCACCTCTGGCAGAATATATCCGCAATTCCAGGGGTCCCGCATACTGTCCAATTTCCAGGGTCAGATGATCTTTGCAAGGGTTAGGGTACATACGGGCCGGGAAAGATGCTTCTTCCCGGAGCGAAAAAGTGAGCTGACAGGCCTGGTTAAGGTTACCGTTATAATTGGAAGAAGCCAGCCTGGTGGTGTCGCCATGACTAAAACATTCCAGGGCAATAGCAAAATTGGAAATATTGGGGTACGGATCCCATAGTAAACCTTGTTCGCAGCCAATACCTTCTATCCAGGCACCGGAACTATTATTGAACCAGATATGCTTTCTTGCTACTCCTAACACCGGAAGGGTATCCACCTGGGTAACAATCATAGGTCCCCAGGATGGTGGCAGGGCTGTTTCTGTATAAAAAGCCTCTTTAAGAGTATCGCCCAGGTTCAGACCAAAATCATAAAGCAGCATCTCGGTGGCCGAATCCCTGGAATGAAAATACCATCGATCCTGGTCTACTCTTAAAGCCCCGCGGTAGTTTGCAGATGGCGCACCACAGGAATATAGCTTTACGTAACTCAGCCCGTTAATCAGGGTATCATCAGATGATGTACAGTATTTGGTGGTACTGACCAGTTCCGGAAACCAGAATCCCCCGTTGTTTTGAACTTCATAATAACCGTTTATCCAGCGTGAGTTCATAACATCCGCATTGGACTGGGCAATAAGCTGAAACGAGGAAAACAGGATAAAAAGAAGTAGTAGTTTTTTCATATCAAGGTTTTCGTTGGATACCCTCTAAGATATGATTTTCTGCATTATTTAAAGAGAGTAGTCTTATTTACTACATACGTACAAAATCTCCTGAGAGGGCAGGCGGTAACGATCAAACTGTTCCGGACTCAGCTTCCTGGAGTAATCCACAGCAGTTACTTTAAAGCCGGCTTTCTCCAAACGATCCGGGTAATCCTGTCCGTATAAGCGAACGTGATCATACTGGCCAAAACGCCTTTTGCGTTCTTCCGGATCCTCCAGCGTGGGGTCTTCATCGGTTCTTTCCATGCCCGGATCCAGGGGCACCTGCATAATGGCTAAACCTCCCGGTTTAAGTACTCTCCGTAGCTCACGCATACACTGCAGGTCATCGGTTACATGCTCCAGAACATGATTGCAGAATACCACATCAAAAGTATCATCCTCAAACTGTATGTTATGGATATCCATTTTCACATCAGCAATGGGCGAGTCCAAGTCAGCCGTGAGGTAATCCAGGTTCTTCATTTTACGGAAGCGGCTGTAAAAACCCTGTTCGGGAGCCACATGCAAAACTTTATGAGGAGCGGTAAAAAAGTCGGTTTCTTCTTTGAGGTACAACCACAATAAACGATGCCGTTCCAGGGAAAGGCTTCCCGGAGCCAGGGCATTTTCCCGCTGGCGACCTTCATAGCCGTAGGGCAATAGTTTCTTATAGGTACGTCCGTCAATAGGGTCTTCGTAGCGATTACCGGCATATAACATTGCCAATATGGGCCGGGCTGCATAACTGATACGGATCAGCATGGGCCGCGGTATCATTTTAAGTGCAAAGCGGAATGCGGATTTGATCATGCGATTTCGGTAATACCCAGGGCTTCGTAAATGTAATTGAAGGTGGAAAGTATTTCAGGTTTGCCGTCTACTATAGCCACATCGTGTTCAAAATGAGCTGCCGGTTTACCATCCACGGTATTGATGGTCCAGCCATCACTAAGCTGTTTAATTCGATGGGTACCCATGGTGATCATGGGTTCAATAGCCACCACTAATCCTTCCTGGAATTTTTTACCCCTGCCCTGGCGCCCGTAATTGGGTACCTGGGGATCTTCGTGCATACTCTTGCCGAGACCATGGCCCACCAATTCACGCACTACTCCGTAACCGTGGTCTTCCGCATGCTTCTGGATAGCATAGCTCAGATCTCCCATGCGGTTGCCGGCACGCAATTGTTCAATTCCCTTATACAGGCATTCCTTGGTAACCCTAAGTAATTTCTTCACTTCGGGGTCTACTTCACCTACCTCAAAAGTATAGGCGTGGTCTCCGTAATAACCGTTCAAGATAGCGCCACAGTCTATGCTCACAATATCCCCATCTTCCAGGGGCTTATCTATCGGTAGACCGTGCACCACGGTTTCATTGCGGGAGATCAGGAGGGTGCTGGGACAATCGTATAAGCCTAAAAAGCCGGGGATAGCTCCCTGATCGCGGATAAACTCTTCCGCCAGTTTGTCCAGGCGCGTGGGTACCGCTCCCGGTTTAACTTCTGATGCAAGCATACCCAGTGTACGGCTGACCACCAGGGCCGACTCGCGCATCAACTCAATTTCTTCTTTTGTTTTGTATTTGATCAAAATCTAAATAATCCTTTTTTCTTTTTCGTTTTAACCGGTTTACCGGCTGACTCATTATCGGGTGATTCTCCACTGATCATATGGTAAACCTGGCCCCACCCAGGAAAGCCACCAATGTTGCGGTCGTCAATAAAAAGGTCGGCATTGATCTTTCTGCTGGCGGTTTTCATGTTAAACTCCTCTTCGGTAAAACTGCAGTTCACCGCATAGAATTCTACTCCGTTTTCCGCACAAAAATCTACTGCTTCCTGTAATTTGCTACCATAGCGATACGTCCACAAAATAAGGCGATGGCCATCCTCCTGCAGCTTACGTAAGGTGTCAAACGCAAAGAGCATGGGCTTACCGATATCGGGGTATTTATCTTCTACAATAGTGCCATCAAAATCAACGGCAATGATCTTGGAATCCTGATTTATCATTTCGTTATTAGTGATTTTCCGGTCATTTTTTCGGGGCGGGTTATTCCCATACGATCCAATATGGTTGGTGCAATATCGCCCAAAATTCCGTTTTTCAAAGAACCACGATAATCGTTACTCACAAAAAAGAAGGGAACAGGCTGGGTGGTATGGGCCGTATTGGGCGATCCATCCGGGTTTATCATGCAATCTGAATTACCGTGATCCGCAATAATGAGGAAAGTATAATCATTCTTTAAGCCGGCCTCTACCACATCACGGGCACAGGTGTCCACGGTTTCGCATGCTTTGATGGCGGCTTCCATAACCCCTGTATGGCCTACCATATCAGGATTGGCAAAGTTGAGGCAAATAAAATCCACCTCTCCTTTTTCGAGTTCAGGAACTATTTTATCCCGGATATCGTAGGCACTCATCTCCGGCTGCAGATCATAGGTTGCCACTTTGGGAGAAGGACATAGCAGTCTTTTTTCTCCTTTAAATTCTTCTTCCCTTCCGCCCGAGAAAAAGAAAGTTACGTGGGGATACTTTTCCGTTTCGGCTATGCGGATCTGTGTTTTTCCTGCTTTGGATAAAACCTCACCCAGGGTATCTTCCAGGTTATCTTTTTCATAGATCACCTTTACACCTTTAAAGGTATCGTCATAGCGGGTCATGGTTACATAATACAGATCCAGCTTTTTCATATCCTGCTCGGGAAAATCCTGTTGGGTAAGCGCCATAGTGATCTGTCGCCCCCTGTCCGTGCGGAAATTGAAACACAGCACCACATCACCCTCCTCTATCGTGCCAGCGGGCTTAATGAGCCTGGGCTTAATAAATTCATCGGTAACGCCCTCATCATAGGAAGCCTGTATGGCTTCACGGGCACTGTTGAACTTTTCGCCTTTACCGTGTACCAGCAGATCATAGGCCAGCTTAACACGTTCCCAGCGCTTATCCCGGTCCATAGCGTAGTAGCGGCCTACCACACTGGCTATTTTACCGGTGGTTTTTTCCAGGTGTGCTTCCAATTCATCCACATAACCCAAGCCTCCTTTAGGGTCCGTATCGCGTCCATCCGTAAATACATGAACGTACACATCCTGTAGCCCGGAATCATGAGCTGCTGAAGCAAGGCCTTTCAGGTGGTTGATATGGGAGTGCACCCCTCCGTCTGACAAGAGACCTATGAGGTGCAATTTTTTATTCTGACTACGCGCATATTGCAAAGCATCCTGCAATACTTTTTCCCTGGCCAGCGAGCCATCTTCCACGGCTAAATTGATCTTTACCAGATCCTGGTACACCACGCGTCCGGCACCCAGGTTCATGTGGCCTACCTCACTGTTACCCATCTGGCCTTCCGGAAGACCTACGGCCATGCCCGAAGCTTCCAGTTGTGCGTGAGGATAATCATGGTAAAGCGAGTCGATGAACGGGGTTTTGGCTTTATCGATAGCCGAAACCGATGGGTCTTTAGCAATACCCCAACCATCCAGGATAATAAGTGCTGTTTTGTGGCTCATAGGTGCTTAAAAAATTGTCCCGGCCTGCGGGACTTAATTCATCGCAAAGATACTTAATCTATTAGGGAAGATAAGCCTTGATTGCTATGTATAAAAGGGCGTATGGGAAAATCTATACTTGCTTGCACGCTCATCCATAAGCTATGCAATCTTTTCACGATCCAGAGCTTCTTTAAGCATGGTGGTTTTGTTCAGTTTACGGATAAGCTTATTCATAAACCGGGAAGGGTACCGGTCCCATCTCCATACTTCCCAGGAAGAGTCAAGGGCTTCTGATTTTAAATTATATTTAGCCTGACCAAACAAACCAAACTATGTTATTCAGAAAATACCTGGCAGCTGGTATGCTGCTGTTCCTGGCCGGATGCATGGCCACCGGCAAGCTGCCTAAAAATGCAACGGATGCCGAAATGTATCAATATGCTATTACCGAGGCCATGTCTCCCAACCCTTCTAAAGTGTACAATGAGCTGGTTCCTGTTACACAGCAAAACCCTGACCTTAGCTGGAAGAATTTCAACGGAGAGGATTATGTACTGGTAGTAAGCTGGAAGTGGAGCGACTCCATTTATAAACCCTACATTGATTCCGCTTTTTTCAATACTCAGCGCTGGCCCATTTGGGTTACCACCTCACCTCAGCTTCTGAAGCGTATGCAGGAAGGGAATTATACCGACACCAATAAACGTTTGCTGCAATTACTCGGGCTTCCACCCAATGCGGAGTATAATTACTTTGTAGAATTCTGGGTGCGCCCGGCTGACCTTTTCCGGCCCTGCCCTGATCCCGAGATAACGGATGAAGTATGCTCCCTTTGTTTTCCCGATAACATCAGCGCCTCTCATAAGGACTTCATCAATTCCAACCGCGTAAGCCGCTACTATCCCTGCGAGTTGTACAATAAATATCCCTGGACACAGCTTGGTTACACCTATGACTGGAACCCGGCTAACACCAAACATATCGGGCTCAGCGAGTTCGTGATCGGAACCAATACGGACATCAAGGTAAAAGCTACGTACACCACCTGGGAGTACCTGCAAAAACGTTAGGAATAGTTTACTTTTGGAATTCAGAACCTAAGCTTATGTGCCTGAATTCATCCGTCTTTTTAAGGTTTTTCTGCTTGCTTCCGGGCATCGGTATGCTGTGTTTAGCGGCCTGCTCCAAAAAAGAAAATGAGCCGGTACCGTTCCGCACCAATGAGGTGAAAGCCACTTTGAATGAGCAAAGCTGGCAGGCAAACGTAAGCAATACGGCTACCCATGACGGGCTCAGGCAGATCTTTGCTCTTAAACCGGACGGTTCTTCGCTGCGGCTGTACTTTCCGGAAGATTATTCCGGCACCTACAACCTGTCTACCGACCAGGCTGTTACCATAGCCTATTACAAGGATGACGTATTCTGGAACACCAAAATATCAGGCTCACTGGAGGTAACCCAAAATACCGCAAACGTGCTGGAAGGAAGTTTCAACACTCAACTTATCTCCATATTCAATCAGGATACCATCAGCCTGGAGAACGGAACCTTTTACTGGCATCGTTAGTTATTGCACAAGTTAGCCGTGGCAAGCCCTTAAGGTCCCGGACTTTTCATTATAAGAATACTTGCAGCCGCGCATTAAGTCAAGTTTATCCGCTATATTCACCCCCTCTTAGTGTATTATGTACACTTGGTAAATGCAGAGCACATGACCCGGATTACTCTTTCCCTATTATTCCTTTTGCTGGCTGTACTGCCAACTGTATATGGACAGGAGAGTACCGCGCCTGCGGAAAACTTGCCGCGCCTGTACCTGGAAAAAGTGAAAGCCAGCGGATGGCTTTTTAAAGGACATGCCTATGAGGCCTATAGCTACTATATTGAAGGAACCCCTTTTTACCTGAATGACGATTGGCAGGATGGTATACTTTGTTACGATGGCATAGTGTATTACGGCTTATCCCTTAAAATGCAGCTGGTGAAGGATGTACCGGTACTATTTTCCAATGACCTGATCTTTCCATTGCAACTACCACCAGAACGGGTAAACTGGTTTACCATTGGCCCGCACCGTTTTGAGCGCCTGGTACAAACCGAAGACAATGAACTTCCGCAAACCGGTTTTTACGAATTGGGCTACCGGGGCAGCGTCTCCTTTTGGCTAAGGCATGAAAAAGAGATCAAAAGCTCTACCGGAGAGCAGCAAGTGCGGTATCGCTTTGAAAAGGAGATTGATTATTACGTGGAGAAGGACGGTGAGTTTCACCATATACGCAGCCAGGGCAGCCTGTTACGCACTCTTGATGAACATCGAAAAGAAGTTAAATCCCATTTGAAGGAATTCAAGCTGAGCATACGCAAACAACCGGAAGCCACCATTAGTGAGGCACTCCGTTATTACGATGAATTAAAGGGATGGAAGGAAGAATGAAAGGCATACTTTATACACTGTTGTTGCCTCTTCTGTTGACCTTTACCGTAAAAGCACAGAACGAACCACGCATTTCAGGCTCCTATACCAATACACCTTTTGCCGAATGGGTAAAGGATGTGGAAGCCCAAAGCCCGTATCACTTCTTTTACAAGACCGAACTAACAGACACCCTTTCCGTTACGCTGACCGCCACTCAGAACACATTGCCGGAATTGCTGGACCGCCTCTTTGCCAACCGTGAGTTCCACTATGCCATTGACGGGCAAAACAGGGTCTTTATAACCTATGGCTGGGAAATACAAACCCGGCTTCCGAAGGGTTTTTTCAACACCCTGGAGACCCAAAAGCCAGACCATACCCAGGCCCCTGACCGGGATGTGCTGGTGGATTATTTTCAACCGGACCGCAAGCAAACGGATGAGGGCGAAGGCCTCTACGAAATCGGGGTACGCACCAATACCCTTAAAGAAGGGAATGCCGTCCTTACCGGCCGGGTATTGAATGTGCAGTCCGGAGAGCCCATTGTAGGCGCTAACGTATTTATCAAAAACCCTCTTATCGGCACCAGTACGGATCCGCTGGGTTATTATTCACTTTCCCTGCCACGCGGGCGTCATACCCTACACATAACCAACCTGGGTATGCGGGAAGTGGAACGAAACATACTCCTTTACTCCAATGGGGAACTGGATATAGAAATGCGGGAAGCTGTACAATCACTACAGGAGGTGGAGGTCAGCGCTGAAAAGGACAGGAACTTAAGGCGCACGGAAATGGGTATAGAGCAACTGGATGTAAAAACCCTCAAGCAAATTCCCAGCGCAGTAGGAGAAGCGGATGTGTTAAGAGCCGTACTCACCTTACCCGGTGTAAAATCCGTGGGCGAGGCCAGTACTGGTTTCAACGTTCGTGGTGGAGGTGCTGATCAGAACCTTATCCTCTTCAATGATGCGGTGGTCTATAACCCTTCTCACCTGTTTGGCTTCTTTTCTTCCTTTAACCCAGACATCCTTAAAGATGTACAGCTTTACAAGAGCAGCATTCCTGCCGAATACGGTGGCCGGCTTTCCTCGGTGCTCGACATCTCAAGCCGTGAAGGCAATAAGAAAAAATTTGCCGGCTCAGGCGGAATCGGTCTTATTACCGGGCGCCTCACCCTGGAAGGCCCCATTATTAAGGACCGGACCTCTGTCATGCTCAGCGGGCGCGCCAATTATTCCAATTGGATCCTAAAGCTCCTGGATAACGAGGATTTCCGCTCCAGCCGGGCCTCCTTTTACGATCTCAACCTGGGTGTGAGCCACCAGATCAATAAAACAAACGACCTTTCCCTCAACGCCTACTACAGTTCGGACCGTTTCCGTTTCCGTAGCGACACCACGTACAATTACCGGAATTACAGCGCCAGCCTCAACTGGAAACACATTTTCAGCGATAAGATGTACGCCAACTTCAGCGGTTCCTACAGCGCTTACGTATTTGGAGTGGAGAGTGAAGCCAATCCTGTTAATGCCTATACCTTGGATTACGATATTGCGCAAACGCAGGCCAAGGCCGATTTCAGTTATTTCCTTAACATCCGTCATTCCCTGAAATTCGGGGCCAGCGTATTACATTACAACTTGCAACCCGGTTCGTACCAACCCAATGGCGATCAATCCTTGGTAAACGCAGAAACACTGGAACAGGAGCAGGCGCTGGAAAACGCCATTTATATTTCAGACGAGTACGCCATCACCTCATCCCTTACCCTGGATGCCGGTTTGCGTTACTCCTTTTTCCATTTCCTGGGGCCACAAACGGTGTATGATTACGCCCCGGGACAACCCAAATCCGAATTTACCGTTACGGATACTTCCTTTTATGCGGCCAATGAATTGGTAAAAACCTATCACGGACCGGAGTTCAGGATGGGTTTACGCTGGTCGCTGGGAGATCATTCATCCCTGAAAGCCAGCTACAACACTTTACGGCAATACATTCACCTGCTTTCCAACACAACGGCTATTTCACCTACTGATTTCTGGAAACTAAGCGACCCTAATATCCAGCCGCAACTCGGGCAACAGCTATCCCTCGGGTATTACCACAATCTATTTGGCGGACAGCTGGAAGCTTCGGTGGAAACCTATTATAAAACCACCAACAATTACCTGGATTACAAAAGCGGGGCTACGCTTATTATGAACCCCAACATTGAGCGGGATGTAGTCACCACCCGGGGAAGGGCGTATGGGGTGGAATTCCTGCTGAAGAAACCGTCCGGCAAGCTCAATGGTTGGTTGAGTTATACCTATTCCCGCTCGCTGCTTCAGGTGGGCGATCCTTTGACCAATGAGAATATCAACGATGGTGACTGGTATCCTTCCAACTTTGACAAACCCCACGACATCACCTTTATCGGCAACTACCGCTTTACACACCGTTTGAGTTTTTCACTGAACGTAACCTATAGTACCGGAAGGCCCATTACGCTGCCCATTGCACGGTACAACTATGCCGGCTCCGAGAGGGTCTATTACTCGGACCGTAATGCTTACCGCATACCGGATTACTTCCGTACCGACATTGCCCTGAATATTGAAGGCAACCACAAGGTTAATAAACTGGCACACAGCTCATGGACCTTTGCTGTGTATAACCTTACCGGGCGTAAGAACCCGTACTCGGTATATTTCATATCACAAAATGGCAGCGTTAACGGTTATAAACTGTCCATCTTTGGGCAGGCTATCCCAACGGTGACCTATAATTTCAGGTTTTAAGGATGAAGGATTACTGGAAATATATCAGCCTGTTCATGATCAGCCTCACCTTTTCCGGCTGTGTGGAAGAATATAAACCTGACGTGGTAAATGCCCCCAATAATTTTCTGGTGGTAGAAGGCACTTTACTGGACGGTGACAGCACGGTGATCCTAATCAGCCGCACCTCCAGCCTGGACAGCCTGGGCATACGCCCGGTAAACAATGCCAGTGTAACGGTGGAGGGATCTTCTTCCCCACCCTTTGCTCTGGAAAACAGCGGAAATGGAATGTACAAGGCTTTGCTGAGTCTGGATGCCGGCCAGGATTATCGCCTGAAGATAGAAGCGGATAACCAGGTATACTATTCGGAATTTGTGCCGGTAAAGAATGCCCCGGAGATCAGCAATGTAGGCTGGGATGTGGTTTCCGGCAATGCGGTACAGATAAACGTAAGCTCCGGTGATCCGGAAAACAATACTCTTTATTACCGCTGGGATTTTACCGAAACCTGGGAATACCGCTCCGCGTACACTTCAGTTTTAAAGTTTGAGGATAATGAGGTGAAGCCGCGTGACCTACCCGAAGAGCTGATCAACACTTGCTACCGCACGCGGGAATCCACGGATATTTACGCAGCCTCCTCCACCCAGCTCAACCAGGACGTGATCTCCAAATATCCCCTTCAACTCATCCGGTTGGAAGATGATAACCGCCTGGACCGCAGGTACAGCATCCTGGTACGCCAATATGCCCTTACCCGCGAAGCTTATGAATTCTGGGATATTTTGAAGAGCAATACGGAGAACCTGGGTACGCTTTTCGATCCGCAACCCTCCCAGCTTCCCTCCAATTTTTACTGTGATACGGATCCCGAGGAGCCCGTTATAGGTTACCTTTCTGCGGGCCGTGTAACCCAAAAACGCCTGTTTATAGCAAAGGACGAGATCCCCTTCTCCTTCGATTTCAACCGCTACCCTACCTGTAGCCTGGATAGTATTGTTATTGACAGCACCCTGAATTACAACTACTTCAGCAACTCATTCAATATCCCGGTTGATGCCTACGGTATTTTTGAGCCTACCCATTATCTTCATGCACCACCCAGCTGTGTGGATTGCCGCCTGGCAGGAGGAACCCTTGAAAAACCCACTTTCTGGTAATGAGACTGAAAGCCTGCACATATTGCCTGTTTGTTGCGGTACTGCTCTTCCTTATAGTACCCTTTGGTGCCCTGGGGCAAACCAACCGGAAGGTAAACCTGAGTGAGGAACTCACTTTTGTTCCGCTGCCCAATGAAAAAGTATTTGTTCATACTGACCGTGATCTGTATCTGCCCGGAGAATTCCTATGGTACCGCCTGTACCTGGTGGATGACCAGCAGCATCAACCATCCGGCCTGAGCAAGGTGGCTTACGTAGAACTATTGAAGGGCAAAAACCCCGTGCTACAGCAGTCTATTCAAATCAAGGACGGGATGGGCAGTGGGTCCTTTTACCTCCCCATTTCGCTGGAATCGGGGAATTATACGCTTAGGGCCTATACCAACTGGATGAAGAACGAAGGGCCCGGCCGTTTCTTTACCAAAGAGATCAAAATAGTAAACACTCTGCAGGCCGCTTTTATTCCCACCGAGCCTGAAGCAGACTACACCATCAGCTTGTTCCCGGAAGGCGGCCACCTGGTAAAAGGCCTGGAAAGTACCGTAGCGGTTTGGGTAAGGGATCAGCAAGGCAGAGGAGCCGGTTTCACGGGCGTACTGATGCACAAAACAGACACCTTGCAGAATTTTTCTTCCCATCTATTCGGGATGGGGCAATTCCGTTTTAAGCCCGATTCGCTTGCTTCCCACTACCAGGTATGGATCAGCATAGCAGACTCCTCCTACCGGGTCTCTTTGCCCAGTATCGAAGAGCAGGGAGTGGTCATGCAGGTAGAAGATGAAGGCGAAAACCTTCGTATTAAGGTGCGCTGTAACCCGCCTGCCCTGGTGCCCAGCGTATACCTTTTAGCACATACCCGCAAACAACTGAAACATGCCGGGCAGGTAGAGCTACCGCTGGGTAAAGGAGAACTGCTGCTCCCCAAAACACTACTGGGTCAAGGTGTTTCCTGCCTTACCGTATTGAATAAGAACAGGAACGCCTACAGCGAGCGTCTGTTCTTTATTCCCCCATCCGGGAATCTTGAATTGCAAGCGCTGCTCTCTTCTAAAACACTGGGAATACGCGATTCGCTTAACATTAATATTCAAGGCCTTCCTACTACCAAACCCGCTCATCTTTCCCTGGCGGTGTACCAGAAAAATGCTTTGCAAGAAGAGCCTGAGGAGCATCTCATCAGTAGCTTTTGGCTCTCTTCTGATCTTCAGGGCAGCATAGAATCACCCGCCTTTTACTTTTCAGGCTCTGGTTCTCAACTAAAGGAACAGGCAAACCTCCTCATGCTTACCCAGGGTTGGCGCACCTTTAAATGGGACAGTATCCTGCGCAGCCCCAGCGATGATTTCACCCATTTACCCGAATATGAAGGTGCTGTGATCCAGGCACGGATCAGTGGCGTAGATTCCACCTCGTCCGAAGCCCAGGTATTGCTAAGCATCCCCGGCCGCCATTTTAAAATGGCGCATTCCCACATTGGAGATAAAGGTTCTTTGCTCTTTGTAACCCGCGATATTTTTGGCCCCTCACGCCTGCTCCTGCAACCTTATAGTATCCCTGGAAATGGCTACCGCTTTGAGATCAATTCACCCTATTCCGATGAATTCGGTACGGCCCAACCCGGAACCCTGTACCTTTCCCCGGAATATGGAAACCTGCTGGAGGAACGCAGCCTCAGTATGCAGGTGGAGAACATTTATACCGGTGAGCAACGCAATACCTTCCAGTCTGATCTAAGCGATTCCCTTCCTTTTTATGGCGTTGCGGATAAAAGTTACCTCCTGGATGATTATACCCGCTTCCCTACCATGCAGGAAGTAATGACGGAATACGTGCCCGAAGTGGCCATCCGCAGACAAAATGACAAGCCTGTTTTCCGGGTTTTTCACAATCGTGAAACCGGTTTTTACCATGAAGAACCTTTGATACTCCTGGATGGCATAGCCATTCGTAATACAGAACGGCTGCTGAAGGCAGATCCTCTTAAGATCCGTAGAATGGATATTGTACAGGACCGCTTTGTTTTCGGGCAGAAGCCTTATTATGGTGTGGTGAGCTATACCACCTACCGTGGCGATACGGAATGGTGGGAACCGGACGAAAGAAACTGGGAAACCGAATACCAGGGACTGGCCGAACAGCGGATATTCTACGCTCCGGATTATGCCGGTAATAGCCTGGAAAGCCGTACACCCGACTTGCGCACGTTGCTTTACTGGCAACCGGATATCGTCCTGGAGCAAGGAAATGCACGCGTTAAATTGCATACTTCCGATGTAAGCGGGGATTTTATCGGTATCCTGCAAGGAATAGCCCCGGATGGCAGCATGGGTTATTCTATATTTGAATTTACCGTAAAACAGGCCCCGTAGCCATGGAATACATCACCGGCAGCGGGACGGAATATCCTGAGCACTTTCATTAAATTTGCCTGACGGTACCTTAACAAAAACATTTCCATGAAGTGGTCCACTTTATCCATGCATGTAGAACTTACGGACGATGGCATCCTTAAGATTACTCCGGCAACTGATTTTAAAGGACCGGAAACCATTGAACAGGCTCAGGAAAACATAAGGTCACTCCACGAAAAGGTGGATGACCTGGATAAAATTAAAGGCACACTGGCCCATATGCCGAGCCACTATATAAACGCTGAAGCCACCCGCCATTACAAGCTCCACGCCCGGATGGTTCCCACGGCCATGATAGCCGATTCCTTTTTCAAGCGTATGATCGGCAATTTTATGCTCGTCCTCTCCGATCCCGGCCGGCCGGTCCGGCTCTTTTCCGA
>CETZ01041598.1_pt1 | contig 13914 bp, 13 predicted proteins | sample 531441 | NCBI WGS metagenome assembly CETZ01 (sample SAMEA2623098, study PRJEB7988) | marine metagenome | isolation source: saline water (ENVO:00002010), including | reverse complement strand
AAGCTTCTGGAGTTTAACCATAACAATCCGGGATAAATCCGCCATGTATTTTTTTTCATTTCCTGTTGCAACAAAACAGTCAGCGAGGGGCCCTTTTTTTGAATCAATAACTTGGGCCCTTACTTCTTCACCAACTTCAAAATGGCAGGATCCTATGGCAGGACCCAACCAAGCTACCAGCTCAGCGATTGAACTGCGCATGCGATGCACTGTATTCTCAATTACACCAGCGGCAATACCACGCCAACCTGCATGAGCAATTGCAACTTCATCACCTCGATTGCTAGCCAAAAACACTGGTAAGCAATCTGCAGTGAGCACACAGCAGGCGACATGCTCAGTGCGCGTAATTAATCCATCAACCGAAAGCGGTTCACCGGGCTCTCTAATATCTGCGACCGCCGCACCATGAACTTGATTTAACCATTGCCAACCTAAGGTCTTCGGGAACATCGCCTGCAAAAGTCTTCTATTCTCAACAATAGCGAGACCAGAGTCCCCCACATGACTTGCTAAATTAAAACTTCCGAAAGGGGGCTGACTGACACCTCCTACCCTTGTCGTAACTATCGCCTTTATATTTGGCGGGACAACCCAGTCAGGAACTATTTGTTGGGTCTCAGGCACCTTCAGAGGGCTTCCAGTTCCCGATCAACAGTTAACTGTTCCAACAACCGTTCCATGTCCAACGGTCGATGACATTCCCAAGCCTGTGATTCCCCTGAGATCGGGTGACAGAGTTGTAAACGACAGGCATGTAATGCTTGCCGCTGGAAATTCTTTAAACACTCAGCGAACGTAACGGAACAAGCGGCAGGTAACCCTAACCGCCCTCCATATAGCTGATCGCCAACCAAAGGATGATTGATATAAGCAAAATGTGCGCGAATTTGGTGTGTTCTTCCTGTTTCCAACTTAACCTGAACATGGGTATGGGAACGAAATCGGGTAATAACACGATAATGAGTTATTGCTTCTTGGCCAAGTTTCTGGACGGCCCGCTTTTTGCGGTTAACAGGATGTCGACCAAGAGGCGCATTCAAAGTACCACCACCGGTTAGCACTCCTTTCACTATGGCTTCATATTCACGCGAAACTGTCCGCTCCCGCAACTGCCTAGCGAGGTCTGTATGGCCTGTATGAGACTTAGCAACAACCATCAAACCGGTTGTATCTTTATCGAGTCGATGTACGATTCCGGCCCTGGGTAATTCTGCCAAACACGGATAGTAATTCAGCAATCCATTCAACAACGTCCCAGTTCTGTTCCCAGCGGCGGGATGGACTACCATATTTGCAGATTTATTCACGATAAGTAGATGCTCATCTTCAAATATGATGTCAAGCGGTATAGGTTCAGCCGACCATGTTTCTGTTGCTACCAATTCAGCCTCAACACTTAAGATATCTCCACCTTGCAGTCGGTCCTTTGGCCTAAGTTGCTTATCGTTCACAAGAAGCGCACCATCCCGAATCCAGCTCTGCAGCTTCGCACGTGAGTAATCTGGAAACAATCTTGCAGCGATCTGGTCTAATCGATTGCCGGAGAGCTGCTCAGGTACTTCAGCCGATAGGGATATTTCGCGGGTCATACTCATATGATACTTCAATAAAGTTCTGGCCACACATCACGAGTGGTATTATCTGCGTTTGGGTTTAAGTCAGCCTCTGTGGTTAAATAACCATTCTAAGGAGATACCGGAGTTAGTGAAAACGCTCATTATGAACATTAATATCGCTCGCCTGTTAGTTTTACTAACCCTGATATTTTTGCTTGGGGGTTGTAGCCTGTTTGGGGGAGACGAAGAAGAAGATGAATTCGCTGGGCTTTCCACTGAAGAGCAGTTTTACCAGCGCGCCCTAGGTCAGCTGAATGGACAGAACTTTCGCGGAGCCATATCAACCTACCAGGCACTAGAATCCCGCTTCCCGTTCGGCCGCTACGCAGCTCAAGCTCAGATAGAAATTGTATACGCCTATTATCGCAATCAGGATGATGAAGCGGCCAGAGCAGCAGCAGATAGATTTATCCGGCTACACCCCGATAACGAGAATATAGACTATGCCTATTATATGAAAGGGTTAGCATCTTTCGAAGATGGTGGTGGGTTCTTCAGCCGATTCCTGCCCATCGATCATACCAAACGAGACCCAGGCCGATCCCAAGAGTCGTTCAGTGATTTCGCACAATTACTAGCTCTTTACCCCGATAGCCCCTATGCAGGCGATGCCAGATCAAGAATGGTATATCTCAGGAACAATCTGGCAGCTTATGAAATTCATGTCGCTAATTATTACCTAGAACGACTTGCTTACATCGCTGCTTTGAGAAGGGGCCAATACGTGGTAGAAAACTTCCAGGGCACTCCAGCAGTAGCCGATGGTGTTGCGATTATGGTGGAAGCCTATCTACGAATGGGACTGGACGAGCTAGCTGATACCTCGCTGGCACTACTGAAGGAAAATTATCCAGACCACGCTTCAGTTGATGGTGGCGGTGACTTTATTATTCGTACGGAAATCACCGATCCATCTTTACTCTATACTGTGACCTTTGGACTACTTGGAGATAACGCTATAGAACCTCCACTAGCTCCAACCCGTCGCCCGCGCATATCAGGTAGCCAGGAAATTATTAATGCCCAATTCGAGCCCGGAGAATCAGAAAGTCGCAGTTGGCTAAACATCATCTCTCTCGGCATCCTGAACTAGTATAACTAACTGAATATTATATATTTTTCCCTACTATTACGTTCCTTACCTCTAATTTAAATATAAACTAACTACCTGCCTGCGCTTATTTAGTGAAAAATTCTTGGTAAAGAGTACCCCAGAGATTTTTCGTATAGCCATTTGAATATGTAAACGTAGTAACTAGTCGCCGACTGGCCAGAAACTGGTAATAGGATAACGTCGATCACGTCCAAACCCACGTTTGGTTAGGCGAACACCGACAGGACTCTGCCGTCGTTTGTATTCATTAAGGTCTACCAAGCGTATGATCTTTCTGACAGTTACCTCGTCGAAGCCTTCGGCAACAATTGCGTCAGCGCTGTTATCATTTTCCACATAGAGTTCCAAAATTTTATCTAGGACGTCATAGGGAGGGAGATTATCCAGGTCTATTTGCCCTGGGGCTAACTCTGCTGAAGGCGATCTCTCTATAACTACATTAGGGATAATCTCTTCTGACCCAGTACCGTACTCTACATTTCTGTAAGTCGCTAGCTTGTAGACAAGGGTTTTAGAAACATCTTTGAGTGGATCAAAACCACCGGCCATATCACCATAGAGAGTCGAGTAGCCAACAGCTATCTCACTTTTATTACCTGTAGTTAGCACCAGGACTCCCTTTTTATTAGAAATAGCCATAAGTAATACACCTCTAGCCCTTGCCTGAATATTTTGTTCGCTAACGTCTATTTGTGATCCATCAAATTCAGTATTCAATGCATCAATAAATGCTGAGTAGATCTCATTGATAGCGATAACTGTGTAGTTAACCCCTAAACGCGAAGCTTGCTGAGCTGCCGCATCGATGCTCAACTGAGAGGTGTATTCAAAAGGCATCATAACCGCTTGCACCCGTTCCCTTCCTAACGCATCGACAGCTATGGCTAGTGTCAGAGCAGAATCTATCCCGCCGGATAACCCAAGTACCACCCCGGGGAAATTATTTTTATTAACATAATCTCTAACTCCTAACACTAGTGCTCCGTAAACTTGTTCCTCCAACAAATCGTTATCAACAATATTTTGCTTAGGAATCTTACAAGTACCGTCAGTTTCCACATTTACCTGAACGGAGTAATTCCCTTCGATGTAACTTGGCGCAAGATAGTGGCAGACACCTCCAGCTGTAACAGCCATGGAACCACCATCGAAAAGTAACTCATCCTGCCCTCCTACAAGATTGACATAGATGATTGGAAAATTACCCTCGGTGGCTCGTTTTCGCAGTAACTGTTTACGTTCTTCTAACTTGTTAATGTGAAATGGTGATGCGTTAATGTTAATCAGCAACTGTGCGCCTGCATCACGAGCTTGATCAATAGGAGCCGATTCCCATATATCTTCACAAATAGTAAATCCTATACGAGTCCCAGAAATCTCGAAAACACATCCCTCTTTACCGGGCTGAAAATAGCGCCTCTCATCAAACACCCGATAATTAGGAAGGCATTGCTTGTGATAGGTAATAAGGCGCTGCTTGCCTTTGATTAAAGTAAGAGCGTTATAAAGAGAGCCGTTTACCTGCTCAGGAAAGCCGATCACAATGTAAGTAGGTAAATCCGCCTTGAGTATCTTCTCCAAAGCTCTTTTTATGCGAATCTGCAAACTGGGCCGTATTAATAAATCTTCAGGAGGGTACCCAGTTAACGTTAATTCAGGATAGACAACTAGGTTGGCCGATTGATCTTCGACCGCTTCTTTAGCGGCAGCAATTATTCTCTCTGTATTACCATCAATATCACCCACTAATAGATTCAGCTGCGCCAGCACCACATTTAAGCTGTCTGCCATAATTGCCTCTTATTTTCAGCTTCCAATTAGAAGAATCCTTGATCTTCTGTAGATTTAAGCTGTCTACCCCAATCCAGAGTCTTATCCTCTGTCTACTTTAACACTCACATTCGCGATCCTGACGTCGGAACGGCCATCCTCCAGAAAACTGCCCTCATTATCGCCGAATTTTCGTTAACTTGTCAGACCGTTAGACTAAACTACCTCTACTACAATCCAGAGAATGACTTCTTTGGGAACTCACCTTTTACTCAATTCTGGTACCTACTTTAACCAGATTCATTGCAGGTGGCATCTACCAAGCCATAAAGGGTCGGTTTTCTTTATTTCCACGGTAGTGTATTTTTACAGTGCAACGCTGGTTTTCCCCTAGACACAAGACTATTAATTGTACATAAGGTAAATTCGTTGCTGAGTTGTACACAAAACAGACCAAAATAATCAAGAGACGATACATGTTCAATAAGCCCTTTAGTATTGCTGTTATTCTCACCCTATTGGCTGTACTGCCACTTTACCTGCTGAGCGAACAACAATTCCAACTTAGCACTGCAAACCTGCCATTTTTTGTCCTCTCACTTTTCGTGCTGTTGTTGCTGAGCGCCTACTGGAGTAACGCGATTAAGCTCACTCAAAAACCTACGGACCATCGGAGTGGTGAACTCCTTGAACGTGAGAGCGGTAAAGTTAAATGGTTTAATGCTAATAAAGGATTTGGATTTATTACTAGAGAGAACGGTGAAGACGTATTCGTGCATTTTCGCTCAATTCGAGGAAAAGGCCACCGTGTACTCCGTGACGGACAGCGAGTCGACTTCTTTGTCAGTGATGGCGAAAAAGGATTACAAGCTGAGGATGTTGAAGTTGTTTAATAAAAGCAGGTATTAATGGAATAATAGCAAGGTTGTTTTGCAACTTTCATGGCAATTATTGCTTTATTTTGGATCTTCTGTAATTACATAGCCGGGGATAGGCAGCTTACTTTGCTAGTAATTTTTTCATGTTTATTTTCTGTTGGTTAATTACCCTGCGTGCACGAAGGGTGCGCTACTTTAATTAAGTGAATCCGATCCGCTTCTCTAGACGTACCAGAACCACGTGCGTTATAGTCAGGCAGGAGGTATAAGGGCTTATTACTACTGACCATTAAAACGCTGAATACTTTTTTTACCAATGTCTTAGAGAAGGAGATACCATGCAAACAATGCTTTTACTGCGCATTATCAGTGCGGTGATTGTCTTCACTATAAGTGCCTCTGCACTAAGCGTCGAGGAAGGCGAATTAGCACCACATTTCAATTTGCCCTCAATCTACCCCGATAAACCGTCAATCTCCTTGCAGGAACTGGCAGGTAAAACGGTGTACATAGACTTTTGGGCTTCCTGGTGTGCGCCCTGCCTGATCTCACTACCACTCTATAACGATATGTACCATAGATATAAGGATCAGGGCCTCGAAGTTTTAGCAATCAGCGTTGATAACCCAGCCGAAGAAGGCCTTGAATTTCTGGAAGATACTCCTCTGGATTTCCTTATTCCCTCTGATCCAGAGGGTGAAACCGCCGAATTATTTCAAGTGATTGGTATGCCGACTTCCTACCTCATTAGTCCCGATGGCGAAGTAAAGCTCGTGCATATGGGATTCCGTAACGGCGATATGGATATTATTGAAGCAGCAGTTAAGGAAGTCCTAGAAGGCAACTGAGTTCATGCGCCATTTTCAATCTATCCTTACCGTTATCTGCATAATTTCCTTACTGTCAGGATGCGCGCAAGTCCGCCCTTGGGAGCGTGGCTATTTAGCAAGAAAAGAGATGGCCTGGGAGGTTGATCCATTGGAAAGTCTGCTTAACAACCACATTTTCTTCAGTAAGGAAGCCTCTTCAGGAGGTAATAGTGCTGCCGGCGGTGGCTGCGGTTGTAACTGATAATAAGCTGGCTCCGGGAAACTTGAGCAGAGGCTAGCGAAGTGGCTACCAATCCCTCCCCTAGTCTTATTGCTCTCTCCGCTACGGCGCTAGCCTTACCCGGCATCACAAGCGCTGACGCGCCGCCTACACAAAGTACCATCTCCTACAAGTTTTCCAACTATGCTGAAGATGATTTGTCACGCAGTGAAGCTCCTTTTGGCGATCTTGAAAGATACGATATAGATGTCCATCAGTTTCAATTCATAACCCCAATCGATAGCTCCTTTTCTTTACACATCGATGCCAATTATGAATCTCTCACCGGTGCCTCACCCTGGTTCACTTCAAAAGGTGTCAACGGTGATCCTATCGTCAACTTAAGTGGTGCCAGCGGCATACGAGACAGACGCAGTGAAATTTCCATAGGAACGAAGTACTACCTATTTAATGGCAGCGTGGGTGGCAACATCGGCTATTCTGAGGAAGATGATTATCGTTCTAGCTATTTTGGCCTTACTGGTGAACGTCATTTCAACAATGAAATGACTACGGTATCACTAGGCTTCAGTCATTCATCAGACGCTATCTTCCCAACAGATGCTGAAGTCTTTAACCGCGTTATAAGCGAAGACAAGCGCAGTACTTCAGCGATAATTTCGGTAAGTCAGATAATTTCACAGGTATCGTCATTTCAAATTGCATTGAGCCTAACGAAACAATCCGGATTTCTTAGCGATCCTTATAAGCTAAAAGACATCAGGCCGGATAATAGAACCCAAATAGCCTTAACCAATTCCTACCGCCACTTTTTCATCAATGCTAACGCAGCTTGGCATGTAAACTATCGTTACTACCACGACGATTTTGGTATTAGTTCTCATACATTTGATATGCGTTGGTATCAGAATCTCAGACAATCCATACAATTAGTTCCTTCGGTGCGTTTCTACAGCCAATCCGCAGCTAGTTTTTTTACCAATGTTGACAATTTTGTGAAACCTGCGGTCGAATATCAGTCAAGCGACCATCGTCTATCAGCTTTCGGCGCATTCAGCGGCGGCCTTAGCTTTGTCGCTAATCTGGGAAGCTGGACAGCGACTCTAACGGCTGAACGTTATGTAAGTAACGATAGTTATTCTGCTTACAAAGTGAGTCAACCAAGCACAGCACTGGTGCGCTATAATCGTATTTCAGTCGGATTTGATTACACATTTTAATTACCACTGCTTAATATTATGAATCTCTCTTTGAAACGGTTTTCTTTCCAAGCAATGGGAAGTTATTGCGAAATACAGATTTACAATGAATCACGAATTAATGCCAAACGCATAATCCGGAAGCTTGCCTCTGAAGTGAGGCGACTCGAGCAAAAATACTCGCGGTACCGGTCCGATAGTCTCGTGGCTGAAATCAACCATTCAGCTGGAAACAAGTTGGGCATAAAGATAGATACCGAAACAAAAGCGCTGTTCGATCACGCGCTGAATTGTTTTGAACAAAGTAAAGGCCTGTTCGACGTCACTACTGGAATACTAAACCGAATTTGGGATTTCCAGTCACCCAAGGTGCCCAAACAAGCGGAAATCGACCGATTGCTACCTTTGATCGGGTTCCAAAAACTGAGTTGGCGCAAATCGAGACTTATAATGCCGGCGAACATGGAGATCGACTTCGGGGGTATCGTTAAGGAGTATGCGGCTGATGCTGCAGCAAAACTCGCACGGCGGTTAGAAGTACAACATGGACTAGTAAACCTGGGCGGTGACTTTGCAGTCATAGGAGCTCAACCCAAAAATCAACCGTGGAGCGTGGGAGTTGCAGATCCAAAAAACTCCGACAATATGATGGCAAAGATCGAACTACTCGATGGTGGATTGGCTAGCAGTGGTGATTACGAGCGCAGTTTTGTCCATGCGGGCAAACGCTATAGCCACATATTGAATCCTAAAACCGGTTGGCCGTGCACTGGCTTGCGGGCAGTCAGTGTAGCAGCAAACTTATGCACCGTAGCTGGCTCCTTAGCAACTATCGCCATGTTAAAGGATGAGAAAGCGGGACTGGACTGGATAAGGGAGAGCGGATTATCAGCAGTTGCAATGACTTCAGACGGGCGAATCGAGGGAAACCGCCTCAAGAATGTTAAATCCGAAGCCTTGGAATAGCTGTATGAACTTTTAATTCAATAATTCCAGAAATGGTTCGTCCAGGGCGGCTAACTGTTCTCGCAGTTCAAGAATATGACTAGCCCAATAACGTTCCGTATTAAACCAGGGAAAACTCTGGGGAAACGCCGGATCTGTCCAGCGCTTGGCCAACCAGGCACTGTAATGCATTAGGCGGAGGGTCCTGAGTGGCTCGACCAATTCGAGCTCTTTTTCCCGAAAATCAAAAAACTCACTATAGCCTTCCACTAGTTCGATCAATTGTGCCTGCCTTTGATTACGATCACCGGAAAGCATCATCCACAAATCTTGTATTGCCGGGCCTGTCATTGTGTCATCAAAATCAACAAAGTTGGGTTTATCATCTTTCCACAAAACATTACCAGGGTGACAATCACCATGGATTCGCAGTGTAAATAATTTACCAAATGACTGAAAGCGGTGCTCGATAGCCCGAATGAGATCGCTGGACAAGGTGTCATATGCATTGATTAAATCAGTTGGAATGAAATTATTTTCCAGCAAAAATAAGCGACTCTCTTCTGCAAATAATTCGACACTTAGGATCCTGCGATGCAGAAAATTGGCTGTAGCGCCAACCGCGTGGATTCTGCCGACGAATCTTCCCATTACAAGTAAGGTATCCAAATTATCCAGCTCTGGAGGCCTTCCGGAAATCTGGCGGAAGATTGCCAAATGAAAGTCCTCAAATTCAAGTAACGTACCCTTATCGCCAAACGATTCAGGTGCAATCACTGGTATTTCTAGCTCAACGAGCTCCTTAGTAAAAGAATGTTCTTCTAGAATTTGTTCGCGGTTCCAGCGACCTGGTCGGTAGAACTTGACGATGATGGATGTTGTGTCCTCTAGCCCGACCTGATAGACCCTATTCTCATAACTGTTCAAAGCGAAAATGCGAGCGTCGGTTTGAAAGCCTAGCATTTCGACTGCTGCAAGCACTCTATCGGGAACTAATTGTGAATAAGGATGATTTTGGTCCATCTGCTAAACTGCAGAGCAACCAAATATACTATTCATAGATTTTGCAGACACCCGTTTAGGTATCCTTAGTGTCGGCCTTTGCACCGACCAAGGATACCGGGAACGGAGATATATTGTCCCCATTGGAAATCTTACTCACACCGCTCTTCTCAACTTCATCAATACGGATTATCGCCTGTATAGGGATAAAGCTGCGTTTAACACCATTAAATTCAGCTTTTAATTTTTCTTCGCTTGGATCAACCACCATCTGGGTTTTTGCATCAAACATGTAATCTTCGACCTCAACGAATCCATAAAGATCGCTTTGATAAACTTGCTTAGCAAACACCTCATATACTTTGCCCTTGTTTAAAAAAGTTATTTTGTAGATTTCGGATGAATTTCTCATGAAAATTAGTCTCTTAGAGTTTAATTTCAGACGTCAAAAAATGCCGTTAAAGTATTGTACCAAGCACAGCCCATTATGGTATTGGCCTTCGAATTCCTATATTTGGCTAAATAGATAAATTTCAAGTCATTATCGGCGAAATCTACGCCTTTTACTCCCTAAATTTTGCTCCTGTTGTTAAATAAACTTCAGAAATACTTCCAACTTAAGTACTCTTGAGCTTTGCTGTTATAATTCGTTCTTTTCATAGAATGCCAAATAATCCGTGCAATCAGATCAGGTCGATTCAAAAAAGCCTCTAGCTCATTCTAACGATGAGCCCACCCGGGTATTCATCAAGACACACGGCTGTCAGATGAACGAGTATGACTCTGCTCGGATGCTAGATCTGCTAAAAGAGTCACAGAACGCTATCGCCGTCGATGATCCAGCACAAGCGGATCTTTTACTGCTAAATACCTGCTCGATAAGAGAAAAAGCACAAGAGAAGGTTTTTCATCAATTAGGTCGTTGGCGTAGCCTGAAAGAGGTTAATCCCGCGCTTAAAATTGCCGTAGGTGGCTGTGTGGCGAGCCAAGAAGGGGTAAATATAGGCAAGCGTGCACCTTTTGTCGATGTAGTATTTGGACCTCAGACATTGCACAAGCTCCCGGAAATGTTAAGGCAAACCGGTTCAGAAAGCCCTGTCGTAGATATAAGTTTCCCAGAGATAGAAAAGTTCGACCGCTTGCCACATCCATCCGCCGATTCTTGCCAGGCATACCTTACGATCATGGAAGGATGTAGCAAATATTGCACCTTCTGCGTGGTACCTTACACTCGCGGAGAGGAAGTCAGTAGACCTTTGGATGACATACTGGCCGAGGCAGTTCACCTAGCTGAGCAGGGGGTTAGGGAAATTAATCTGCTAGGGCAGAACGTTAATGCTTATCGAGGACTCAGCCATGATGGTAACGTAATCGATCTGGCTTTGCTCATAAACTACATCGCTAGTATAGAAGGTATTGATCGTGTTCGCTTCACTACTTCCCATCCGGTCGAATTCTCAGCGAGTCTGGTAGCGGTTTACGGAGATGTTCCTGAATTAGCGTCTCACCTACATCTCCCCGTACAGAGCGGTTCAGACAAAATATTGGCCGCTATGAAGAGGGGGCACACTGCGCTCGAATACAAATCGATAATTCGTAAAGTTCGAGAACAGCGTTCTAGTATAAGTCTTTCATCAGATTTTATTGTCGGCTTCCCAGGTGAAACTAATAAGGATTTCGAAGATACCATGAATTTGATAATTGATATCGGCTTCGATTCCTCTTTTAGTTTTATCTATAGTGCTAGACCTGGCACTCCTGCTGCAGAACTGAAAAATAATACATCCGAACAAGAGAGAAAACATCGTCTTTCAACATTGCAATCACAAATTGCGAAACAAGCTGCCGCAATTAGCGAATCTATGGTTGGTATGCAACAAAAGATACTAGTCACAGGGCCGTCAAGAAAGGATGCTGCAGATTTGCAGGGTCGGACAGAAAACAATCGCGTAGTAAATTTTAGATGTGCCGATCACTCATTGGTCGGCAATTTTGTATCCGTAACCATAACCGATGCCTTGCCCAATTCTTTACTAGGGCGATTATAAAAGGCTCTTGAAATGATTGAGTAATACTCGCTATAGCTTGATATACTAATATCAATTCAACTCCTGAGAGGATTTACAACGCCTGCATGACAACCCATACCCATAGTCTGACTCTTAAACCTGATAGTGCCCAGCGTTTATCCAACCTTTGCGGGCGTTTGAACGAACACATTCATCAAATAGAATCTTTCCTCGCTCTAAAGATCCAGCAACGAGGTAATGTTTTTCTCCTCCACGGGAATAATTCGGCAATTGCTGATGCGATTCATGTTCTCAAATCTTTGTACTCAGCTACCGAGCAAGGAAATCTATTAAGCCCTAACCAAGTTCACCTTGCCCTGCAGGAAATACAAACCGGATCGGATGATTCGGAAGAGAACGAAATCAACAGTCTGTTGATAAAAACTCCTAAAACATCGATAAAACCGCGCAGTAGCCATCAGAAACAATATGTGCAAGGAATTAGTAAACATGATATTAATTTTGGCATTGGTCCAGCCGGAACAGGGAAAACATATCTCGCTGTAGCCTGCGCAGTGGAAGCATTAGTCCGTGAACAGGTAAACCGATTGCTGCTCGTTCGCCCCGCTGTAGAAGCCGGTGAGAAACTAGGTTTTCTGCCAGGTGACCTTGCGCAGAAAATCGATCCTTATCTGCGACCACTTTATGACGCACTGTATGAGATGCTGGGTTTTGAAAAGGTCGATAGACTAATAGAAAAAAACGTCATCGAAGTTGCACCTCTCGCCTACATGAGAGGCCGGACTTTAAATCATTCCTTCATCATTCTTGACGAGAGTCAAAACACAACAAGTGCACAAATGAAAATGTTCCTAACACGAATTGGGTTTGGATCTACAGCCGTGATCACCGGCGATGTAACTCAAATCGATCTACCTAAAGGAACTCGATCTGGCCTAGTACATGTGAGCAAAGTGTTGGTAAACATAAGTGAGATCGGTTTTACTTATTTTAATGCTCGTGATGTTGTAAGACATCGCCTAGTACAAAAAATTGTAGAGGCCTATGATGAATATGACCTTCAATCTGTCCCCAAATTAGGAACTCAGGAAACCTCTCACCTTAATGAACGTGACAATTGAAATCACGAACGATTGTGATTCCCAGTGGGTCCCTGACCAAGAAACTTGTGAGAATTGGATTCAAACTGCTCTTGATCTGCTGGGGGAAAATAAACAATACAACGTAAGTCTTTGCTTAGTTGATGAAGCGGGATCTAAAGATCTCAATTCCCGTTACTGTGGTAAACAGAATGCCACAAATGTATTGTCTTTCCCCGCTCAGCTGCCACCGGTATTCAGCAACCAACTAGAAACCACTTTGCTCGGCGATGTCGTGATCTGCCCAGCTATTCTATATAGAGAAGCCGATGAGCTAGGCAAAACCCCGGAAGCTCACTGGATTCACCTCTTGATACATGGCGTTCTGCACTTACTTGGTTACGATCATAAAACAGAAGGGAGTGCAGCTATAATGGAGGAGTTAGAAATAGACATACTGGAAAAACTTGGCTTCCCGAACCCATATTTGGTAGGGTAACCCTATTCTCGCCGACGTGGAGGTATAAGAGAAACCATCGAATGACTGATGACCAATCTAGCATCGATCCAAGGCCCAAGTCATGGATCGATAAAATTGCACAAGTCTTTTCCGACGAGCCCACTGATACTAAGAGCCTGCTCGAGTTGTTGCGAAACGCTGAGCAAGATCAGCTCCTCGATGCAGATGCACTAACAATCATAGAAGGTGCTCTGCAAGTCTCTAGCTTGCAGGTGCGCGACATAATGATCCCTCGGTCACAGGTTGTGAATGTCCCTGCTAAACTATCACCTAATGATATTATTCACTTAGTTACAAAAGCTTCCCACTCGCGATTCCCTGTAACGGGTGAAACCGTCGATGACGTAATGGGAATATTATTGGCGAAGGATCTTCTACCATTGATTCTTAATAGTCAAATCGAAGAACTTGATATTAAAAATATTGTGCGACCTGCTACTTTTGTTCCGGAAAACAGAAGGCTTAATATCATGTTAAAAGAATTCCGTGAAACGCGCCAGCATATGGCCATCGTTATCGATGAATATGGGAGCGTAAGTGGAGTCGTGACCATTGAAGATGTACTTGAACAAATCGTTGGAGAAATTGAAGATGAGTATGATGTAGATGATGAAAGCTACATTAAGAAATTCGACGACGAAAATCATATCGTTAAAGCCATTACTCCGATGGATGAATTTAATGAATATTTTGGAACGAAATTTACAG
>CETZ01015751.1_pt1 | contig 13932 bp, 13 predicted proteins | sample 531441 | NCBI WGS metagenome assembly CETZ01 (sample SAMEA2623098, study PRJEB7988) | marine metagenome | isolation source: saline water (ENVO:00002010), including | reverse complement strand
GGAAATAATGTACCAAGAAATATCGAGGCCGAAGCCACTACCAATATTACGTTATTAACCAATAGGAAAATTTCGCGCGACACCAAGTCGAATCCAAACTCGCTCTTCATTAGGGGTGCACGCAAAGCAAAGAGTAACAATGCACCACCCACTGCTAGCCCTAAAATAGCAAGTATGAAAAATCCACGAGATGGATCGCTCGCGAAGGCATGCACAGATGTCAACAAACCTGAACGCGTAATAAATGTACCAAGAAGACTGCCAGAAAAAGCGAGGATCGCCAGCAGCACAGTCCAATTTTTAAACATACCTCGCTTCTCGGTCATAGCCAGAGAATGAATTAATGCTGTACCAAATAACCATGTTATAAGAGGGGGGTTCTCAACAGGGTCCCAGGCCCACCAACCACCCCAGCCAAGCTCGTAATAAGCCCACCAACTCCCTAGAGCAATACCTATAGTTAATATAGCCCATGCAATATTAGCCCATGGCCTTGACCACCGCGCCCAGGCAGCATCAAGCCTGCCGCTCAGGAGAGCAGCGATGGCAAAGGCAAATACGACCGAAAAGCCGACATAGCCCATATAAAGCGTCGGTGGGTGAACTATGAATCCGAAATCCTGCAATGCCGAATTCAAATCAGCTCCATCAGCCGGGGGTAGCGGTATTATGCGGTCGAACGGATTAGAGGTCGCAAGCATAAACAAAATGTAGGCGCCACACAGCAAACCCAATACTCCGAGTACCCGTGCCACAAAATCAATGGGTAGGCTCTTGCTAAAAATAGCGACTGCAAGCATCCAGCCGGCTAACATAAAAGTCCATAACAAGAATGAGCCTTCGTGCCCACCCCACACTGCCGTCAATTTATAGCGTGTAGGTAAAGCTGAATTGGAATGTTGAGCAACAAACTGTACCGAAAAATCATCAGTAGCAAAGGCATAGGCAAGAATTAGGATAGAAATCCCGAGAAATACGAATACACCCGCCGTAAGAGGCCGCGCCAAGCTCATCCACAACAAATTATTGCGATGCGCCCCGATAATAGGGAAGGCTCCAAGTATAATACTTAAACAGAACGCTAGTATTAGCGAAAACTGACCGAGTTCAGGGATCATTTTATGTTTCCGGCTGCGAGCTTAAGAGATGGTTCTCCGCAGAAACGCCAGCCGCATCCAATGCAGCTTTGACTTCCTGCGACATGTAATTCTCATCATGCTTGGCAAGCACGCGAGACGCCTGAAAAACACCCAACTCATCTATGGCTCCCTCAACTACAATTCCCTGTCCTTCCCGAAATAAATCCGGAAGTAAACCTTCATAATGAATCGTCACGTCGTTGATATAATCAGTTGTAGCAAATTGAACTCGAAGGCTGTCGTTGGCTGATCGCAAAGAACCATCTTTAACCATGCCGCCGATACGAATTCGTTGTCCGGTTTCAACCTCGCCTTGTGCAACTTGAGTTGGCGTGTAAAACAGGTCGATATTCTGACTAAGAGCAAAAAGGGTCAATCCGATTGCCAAGCTCAAGCCCGTCGTTATGAAGAGAATAATACTGAGCCTTTCTTTACGGTGAGATTTCATGTGCCTTCTCCAACACGAAAAGTTAGACTCTCAACCTCATTATTATCTTCATTTTGGGACACTATTTCCTTATTAAGGATCAAGCGTCTTTTTTGTTCAAGGACGATTTGTCTTTTTCGGATTAGTGGATAAGTAAGATTAACAGAAAAGAACATTGCAAACAGTGCATATACGAGCCATACGTTAAACGCATAACCACCCATGTTTAAAAATTCGCCGACGCTGGAAAATTGTATTAAATCAAACATACTTCTTCGCTCTGACTACTAAATAGCCTCAATTATTGCCCATATTACGGTTCAGGTCGCCTGAACCAGTTGCTGTACCCACTCGGAACGCCGCTCCCTGACGAGAATTTCATTCCGCATCGATAGAATCAGACTTACCGCAAAAAACAAATAAACTGCAAAAATCATGATAACTAGCGGTATCCATACCTCTGGTGGATTGGGCGCCTCATTGGACAAACTAAAGGGGCTAGACGGCTGGTGCAGAGTATTCCACCAGTCGACCGAATACTTAATAACGATGACGTTGATACAACCCACTATGGAAAGCACTGCGCACGCCTTAGCTGCCGCTTCAGCATCTTCTAATGCTGAACGTAGCGAAATGACACCTATTAAGAGAAAAAACTGCAGTAGCATCGAAGTAAGTCGACCATCCCAAATCCACCAAGTACCCCAAATGTCGCTTCCCCAAATTGATCCCGACGCCAGCGCGAGCGCTGTAAACCAAGCACCTAGAGGCGCAGCTGTCTTGGCTACTATATCAGCGAGTTTCATCCGCCATACCAACGTAATCGTCCCAGCCAAAGCCATTAACGGAAAAAAAGCCAAAGAAATACTAGCGAATGGTACGTGAATATACATGATTCGAATGGTGTTTCCCTGCTGATAATCAGGGGGTACAAAAAGCAAAGCCCAAATTATCCCTACGATTAGCAAAAGGGCCATCGGACCTATAAGCCAGGGTAACCATTTACCCGACAACTCATAGAACCATTTTGGCGAACCCAGTTTTGAAAACCATAACCACATAAATTTTCTACTTCCTAGTATTGGAGAACCGGACCTCGGATCAAGAACTCCAATATACCATGCCCTCCTTGTTAACCATGTAACGTATTCTAACTAATTGTAATTAGCCAAGAATACCATATTCAGGGTACATCTCAGTCAATTTACGCTGATGCGAAGTGCAGCCGCTGAAGCGAGAGGAGCCAATGAAATCGAAGCCAGTAACATAGCACCCATAATAGCTAGATAACCTGCCAACGAGGCTCCATTAAGCGTCTGCTGTACGGCCATGGTTCCAGCGATAAGTACTGGAACACTCATGGGTAACGTAATAACTGCCAGGATTAATCCCCTGCTTCCCAACCCCACTGTCAATGCCACACCAATTGAACCCAGTAAGCTCAAGACCGGGGTGCCTAACAGTAACGTAACAAACAAAGTCCCAAAGGATTCAGCGGGCAGACTTAGCATGTAGCCGATTAATGGCGATACCAGCACCACAGGTAAGCCACTGATCAACCAATGCGCAAGGTTCTTCGCCAATACCATGAAGTAGAGTGAATGGGGAGCGAGTAGTAGCTGTTCCAAAGAACCGTCCTCATAGTCAGCTCGATAAAGACTATCCATGGCAAGCAACGAGGCAAGCAAGGTAGAGATCCATAGCACACCTGCAGCAATTTCACTAAGTCGATCTGGTTCCGGTGATATACCTATCGGGAACAAAGTAGCTACTATAAGAAAAAACATAAAAGGATTAACCACCTCATTCTTTCTTTTATAAGCTATCAACAAGTCGCGCCTTAAAGTTGCCTGAAAAGCTTTTATTGTTGTAGTTCGTTTAATACTCATAAATCTACCGTCAAACTAAAGTCAATTCTTTTACACCTGCTACCTGCAAGTTGTGATGCGTAGTTACAATAACGGCGCCACCGCTATTAGCGTGGTTACCCAGTAGCTCTTCGAGTTGTTCTACTCCTCTGGAATCCAGAGTAGTGAACGGTTCATCGAGCACCCAAAGCTTTGCCGTGCTAATCAGTAACCTAGCCAGCGAAACTCGTTGCTGTTGGCCTGCAGACAAAGTGAAGCACTGAGATTCTTCAAAACCATGCAGCCCGACTTCTTGTAAGGCTTTGTATAAATCATCAACAGCGACTTGTTGTTGTAGGCCGCAGCTCCAGCGTAGGTTTTCCACCGGAGTCAGCGCCTTGTTTACACCAACGCGGTGTCCAATGAAAAGCAGTGAGCTGTAGAACATTTTTACCTGTTCCTCGATGCGTTCTTGGTACCAATGAATAGCTCCCTTGTATGCGCCATTAAGACCACAAAGTATCCGGAGCAAGGTAGTCTTACCGCTGCCATTGCTACCTTTGATTTGTAAAATTTGGCCTTCTCTGACATCAAAATTGAGCGACTCAAACAAAACACGCTCATCCCGCTCGCAGAATAAATCCCGGGCGCGCAGCATCACGACACTTTCCGATGCCAATCCGATATCTCCTCCTGCTAAAATTTCGACTGATGTTGTCACGAAATGATCAAACACCTACTTTAAAGTTAAATTTGTTGGATCAATTATAGCCCGTAAATACGCAAACAACCTCGCTGGTCCTCCTCCAAGGAATTTAGATGTGATCGATAAAAAAGAGCTTTGGCTTCCAATTCTTCAAAACACGTTGAAGAAGAATAACTAATTGATACAAAACAACGAAATGGCAGGGCTACAGCTTAACTATGAGAACCCCGCTGACCGCGATAATTAATTCCAGTCCGAGAGACGCGCTTTGAGGCGCATAGCTGCTTGGCTGTGTATCTGACTTACCCTTGATTCACTGACTCCGATGACTTCACCGATCTCTTTCAAGTTCAATTCTTCGTCATAGTATAGCGCTAGTACCAACTTTTCCCTTTCTGGCAAACCACCAATAGCATTTGCCAAATGGGCCTTAAACGTATCACGCTGCAGACCATCGCATGGGCCTGGCAAATCGCCAGCAGCCGTTTCAATGGCCGAATCATCTCCCTCCATGACGTCATCGAAGCTAAACAAGCGGCTCCCTGCTGCATCTTGTAAGATCGCATAATAGGCATCGAGATGAATATCCAATTCCTTGGCTATTTCCAAGTCTTTGGCATCCTTTCCGGTGCGAGCTTCGATAGCTTTAATTGCTTCAGCAACCTTACGAGATTTTCGATGCACAGAGCGTGGCGCCCAGTCGCCCTTCCTTACTTCGTCAAGCATGGATCCGCGAATACGTATCCCAGCATAGGTCTCAAAACTGGCGCCTTTGGACACGTCATATTTCTTAGCTGCCTCTAAGAGGCCGATCATCCCAGATTGAATTAAATCGTCGATCTGAACGCTGGCCGGCATGCGCAATAGCAAGTGATGAGCTATTCTTTTTACTAGTGACGCGTAACGATCTACCACTTCGTTAAGGTTATCGCCGCTCACATCATTCTGCGATTTCGCCTGCCCGCCTGTTTGCCTCTTAGCGTAAGCAGAAGCACTCGTTGCCGAAGTCATTGTTGCTAATTCCTATTTATTGTTAGTTTTTAGAACGCACTTTAAACTCCTCACTCGTTTAGTAAGTCGCTCAAGGCGCATCTCTGACTAAAATAAGCTGCAATATTCGTTCCAACCTTGCACTAAATAGCTAAAAACGATGAACCCCCCCTATTTAAGGAGCTTGTGGGAACTAAGTGGTGTCTAAATCAGGAAAATAACAATCAATAAAAGCGTCGAATTTTTGACTCTTTGCCGTTTTACCGCCAAAGATTAAGCAATTTGTTGCATAGATCAGGCTTTTGGAGGGGTAACTCCGATCTGCCCCATATACTTTCCGTCACGCTGTTTGTAAGTAATTTCGCATTGCTCATCAGATTGATAAAACAACATCTGGGCAGCTCCTTCGTTGGCATAAACTTTAGCGGGTAAGGGTGTGGTATTGGAAAACTCGAGTGTGACATGCCCTTCCCATTCCGGTTCCAACGGCGTCACATTTACAATAATTCCACACCGAGCATAGGTTGATTTCCCAAGGCAAACTGTCAACACATCACTGGGAATACGAAAGTATTCAATGGTGCGCGCCAGCGCGAAGGAGTTGGGTGGAATAATACAAAAGGGTTCGTCGACAGAGACAAAACTGGTTTCATCGAAATCCTTTGGATCAACAACGCTCGTGGTATGGACGTTGGTAAATATCTTGAACTCACTGGCACAACGGGCGTCATAACCGTAACTTGAGGTGCCAAACGAAATCACCTTTTTGCCATTAATTTTGCGAACTTGCTGGGCCTCGAAGGGCTCAATCATTCGCTCGTGTTCGGCCATATGTTTTATCCAGCGATCCGATTTAATACTCATATAAGAATTCCAACCAGCTAAACCCAACTTAAAAATTAACCGCGAATGATAAAGCCAATCATCGATTGATTCATCTGTTATTTGCATCGAAAGCGAGAGAAGCTTTGCCAAAAAAGAAGCTGAATTTTATAGATCCGTAGAGTATGATGCGCTGCCTATATCAGATGGCAGCTAGCAATTCAACTCAACCTTGTGATTCCCCAAAACAGGCTATTTCCTTTTGTACATCTTAGTTCGGAATTTCTGAAAAACTCCAAACTCCTGCTAGGAGGATCGCGTTATAATCTCGACTAATTCGGTCTCCTCTTTTCAGGTGATCTAAAGATAGAGGTACTCCAAGTGAAAAAATGGCAATGCATGGTTTGTGGTTTTATCTATGACGAAGAGCTAGGCCTGGCCGAGGAAGGTATTGCTCCAGGCACCCGATGGGATGAGATACCAGAGGACTGGAGCTGTCCTGATTGCGGAGTAAGCAAAGAAGATTTCGAAATGATCGAACTTTAATTCTCGAAGTACATTCTCGAGATTTCAAGGAAACACCTTTGAAACAACGGAAAATATTAGTTACGAGTGCCCTACCCTACGCTAACGGCGGCATCCATCTAGGCCATCTAATGGAAGCGATACAGACAGACATCTGGGTGCGATTACAACAACTTAAGGGACACGACTGTGTTTATGTTTGTGCCGACGATGCTCACGGTACCGCTATTATGCTGAGCGCAGAAGCATTGGATATTACGGCTGAAGAATTAATCGATGCTGTAAACAAGGAGCATCAACAAGACTATGCCGATTTCCTGATCGGGTTTGACAACTTTCATTCCACTCATACCGAAGAAAACAGAATATTATCTGAATCTATTTACAAAACACTCGATACAAATGGTCATATTACTAGACGAAATATCAAGCAGCTTTACGACCCAACGAAGGAATTATTTCTTGCTGATCGCTATATCACCGGAACCTGTCCTAAATGCCTGGCAGAAGGTCAGTACGGGGATAATTGCGAAGCTTGTGGTTCAACCTATAGCCCGACCGAGCTTATAAATCCGCGCTCTTCTATCTCCGGCGCAACACCGATCGAGAAAGAGTCGAAACATCTTTTCTTTGCCTTACCGTTGTTCAGAGACATGCTCAAACAATGGACACGAAGCGGCACTCTCCAAAATTCAGTCGCGAACAAACTCAGTGAATGGCTTGATGAAGATTTACGGGAATGGGACATTAGCCGCGATGCACCTTATTTCGGGTTTGAAATTCCTAATGAACCCAACAAGTATTTCTACGTATGGCTAGATGCGCCTATAGGTTACATGGCTAGTTTCAAAAACTTTTGTGACCGCACCGACTATGAATTTGATGATTATTGGAAAATTGATTCAGACTTCGAGGTTTACCACTTCATCGGTAAAGATATTATCAACTTCCATACGCTTTTTTGGCCAGCGATGCTAACTAGCGCCGGTTATCGGACACCAACGGCAGTGTTTGCACACGGCTTTATGACTGTCGACGGCACCAAGATGTCGAAATCCCGAGGCACCTTTGTAAATGCTCGAACTTACCTGGATCACTTAAACCCAGAGTATCTGCGTTATTACCTCGCTGCTAAGCTTTCGTCAGGAATTGATGACTTGGATCTCAATCTTGAAGACTTCGCTCAACGGGTAAATGCCGATCTGGTTGGTAAGGTCGTGAATATAGCCAGTCGCTGCGCAGGATTTATAGAAAAGGGATTTAAAGGCATGCTTGCAAATCAACTGGATAATCCAGCGCTCATTGAATCGATTCAAGCAGCACAAGCAGAAATCACCGAGCATTTGGATCAAAGAGAATATGGGAAAGCGATCCGTATCATTATGTCACTGGCGGATAAAGCCAATCAGTACATCAATGATAAGGAACCATGGGTAATCGCAAAAACCGATGCGCAATCACCAGAATTACAAGCGATTTGCAGTACCGGCATCAACGCGTTTCGCCTGCTAATTTGCTACCTAAAACCGGTTGTACCAATTATGGCAGCTAGAGCCGAAGAATTTCTAAGCATCGAGCCTATGCAATGGGACTGCGATGACTTGTTATTGGGTCATCGAATCAACCAGTTCAAACCGTTGATGACCCGCGTTGAAAGTGGCAGCGTTCAGGCGATGATTTCAGCAACAAAGCAAGAATACGAGACTCAACAAAAAGAGCAAGAGAAACAGGGGGAGACTATGGAGAAAGACAACGCTGAACAGGAACTAGAAATCGACTTTGAGGACTTCATCAAAATCGATCTCCGCGTTGCGAAAATTATCCAAGCAGAACATGTCGAGGGCGCCGACAAGCTTTTAAAGCTTCAACTTGATATAGGCACAGACAAGAAAGGCGATCCACTTACGCGCTCAGTGCTTTCGGGCATAAAATCCGCCTATAACCCTGAAGACTTGGTTGGGAAATTAACTGTGCTTGTGGCCAACTTGAAACCTCGCAAAATGAAATTTGGTCTGTCCGAAGGCATGATTCTCGCCGCTGGACCCGGTGGTGAGGAAATCTGGCTAGTTGAGCCACATGCCGGTGCTGAGCCCGGGATGCGTATTACCTAATAGAATTCCCCTTCCAAAACTTCGTACTTTATAGTCTCTTTATACACAATTGTTCAGTAGTATCGATTTTCAAATGATAAAGTTCTGGCAAGACTGCGCTGGTACTAGCCAATCTAAAGTAATAAGCTTCGTTGATGGATAGAGCCTACGTAAAACCTTCAAATCTGCACACATCACGAAGATCTAGAACACTGGTGACCAAGATGAATTTTAACAATAGTAAGGGTGTTGCTAATCGATGGCTAACAGGCCTCATAAAAGCTTGCTCCTGTGTGCTATTTGTTGGCGTGAGTTTCCCCCTACTTGGGCAATCAAGTGACATCCATGATATCGAAGACTCCATTATCAAAATCTATACTACTCAAGCAGCTCCTGACTACTTTACTCCATGGCGATTACTGACGCCTAGACAGAGCAGTGGTTCCGGTACTGTAATAGCGGGCAACCAGATTCTTACAAATGCGCATGTCGTGGCTAACGCTAGTTATGTGCAGGCTCAAAAACACAATGATCCTCAGCGCTACCAGGCCCGAGTTTTATTTATTTCACACGAGGCCGACCTAGCCCTTATCACCATTGACGAACCAGGCTTTTTCAGCGACCTAAAAGCACTATCTATTGGTGAATTACCCAATCCTCTGCAAGAAGTTTCAGTCTACGGTTACCCCATAGGAGGTAAGTCACTCAGTATCACGAAAGGCATTCTTTCAAGGGTGGAACAACAGGTGTATGCCCATGCTGGCACTTACCTACTGGCGGGACAAATTGACGCAGCCATCAATCCTGGGAATAGCGGTGGGCCAGTTATCGTTGATAAACAAATCGTTGGGGTCGTCATGCAGGCTAATAGCGGGGGCCGCACTGAAAACCTTGGATACTTCGTACCGCCGAGCATTGTTCGTCACGTGCTGAAGGATAGTGAAGACGGCAATCGCGACGGCTTCCCGGATCTCGGCTTCAGAACTCAGACTTTGGACAGCCCAGCTGCTAAAGCTGCATACGGCCTTGGAAAAGATCAGGACGGCATACTTGTCATTAAGGTGTTCGAAAATTCCCCCTCTAGAGGTTTTCTCACTGAGAACGATGTCATTTTGCAAATCGATGATTATCAAATTGCCGATGATGGCACCATCAAACTCTCTGAAGACTTGCTCACCGACTACAAGCACGCCATCGATCTTCATCATATTGACGATACCATTGCCGTCACATACTCACGCCAAGGCAAAACTAATACGATTGAATTGATCGCGCAACGAGCTCAAGAGAGTTACAGCCTAGTCGCAGGTGAGCAATTTGATGAAGTGCCGGAATACTTGATCTACGGTGGGGTACTATTCGTGCCATTAAATATGAACCTTATCAAACGCTGGGGAAACGATTGGAGCCGAAGCGCACCAGTAAGCCTATTGCAGGCCCGAAACGAGTGGACTTCTCCACAGCGAAGGGAGGTTGTAGTCGCCTTGCAGGTTCTCGCCGCCGATGTGAATTTAGGTTACCACGATTGGCGAAACTGGACGGTCGAATCTCTCAATGGCCAACTGGTTCAGGATTTTAATCACTTCTCGCAATTATTACGAAACAACCAAGACGAGAATGTGGTGTTTGAAAACAAAAACGGCTACCAGATGGTAATCAATCACGAGACCGCACTAGCTAGCGAGGAGCAAATATTGAACCAGTATCGAATACCTACAGCCCATTCCGTCGGTCTTTTTAACGATTAGCAAGACCCATTTACCAGATGCCTGCCAATCGAATTGCTAGGCCTCGGGACCCCTTTGAGATAAATGTTGCTCCTTGCCAACATCCCCTACTTAAAAATAGCGCCATGGCTTCTGGTTGCCACAGCAATGAGCTGGCTTATTTTCAAAACTTGGCTCTACCTGCGGCAGAAAAATGAGAAACAAAACCGACTGACAGAATTGGTGAATCAAATATTACCGCAAACCCAATGCGGAAAATGCGGTTATGTGGGATGTCGTCCCTATGCCTTTGCCATTACTCAAGGTGAAGCAATCAATAAGTGTCCACCAGGTGGTGAGGCAACTATTAATTGGCTAGCTGACCTTCTTAACCAATCACCAGAGCCGCTCAATCTTGAACATGGCAATGTAAAGCCTTACGAAACCGCCATCATCAGGGAAGCAGAATGTATCGGTTGTACAAAGTGTATTGATGTATGCCCGGTAGACGCAATCATTGGAGGTCCTAAGTTGATGCACACTGTAGTCCAACAGGAATGCACCGGCTGTGAACTTTGTGTGGAGCCTTGCCCAGTAGATTGTATCGACATGATATCTTTGGTCTCATACTACGCGGTAGGAAGACTACCCAGCTCTGATTTATTACATCAACGGCGTCGAGGAGAATACAGGCGGCAGCGCTATGAATATCATAATTACCGCCTGGATAAAGCCCCAGATAAAAGCTTGGGACAAGGCGTTTCCACGCAAGTACAACCCGAGCAACAGGAACCGAATGGCGTTCAGTCATTTTCTCGGGTGAAAGCGAGGAAAGAAATTGCAGCGGCAGTTGCGCGAGTTCAGGCGCGCAAACGTCAACCCCCTGACAATAGCAGGCACACTTTGGAAAATGAATAAAGAAAAGCGCACAATAATCTTTCAGCGTTTGCGTAAAGCAAATCCAAACCCTACCACCGAGCTAAACTACCGTAACACTTTCGAACTACTTATTGCTGTCATATTGTCGGCGCAGGCCACAGATGTGGGCGTCAACAAAGCAACAGAGAAACTATATAGAGTTGCCGGCACGCCGGAAGCCATCCTCAGACTTGGAGCGCAAAGATTGAAGCATTACATCAAGACAATTGGCTTGTTTAACAATAAGGCTGAAAACATTGTCAAGACATGTGCCATACTGGTTGAAAAATACAATTCAAAAGTGCCAGACACACGTGAGGCCCTAGTATCTCTTCCGGGTGTCGGTCGCAAAACTGCAAATGTGATTTTGAATACCGCCTTCAGACAAACAGCTATGGCGGTAGATACCCATATATTTAGGATATCCAATCGAACTGGTTTAGCACCCGGCAAAAACGTACTAGAAGTCGAAGAAAATCTACTAGAGTTGGTTCCCAAGGAATTCCTGCTAGATGCCCACCATTGGTTAATTTTGCACGGGCGCTATATTTGCATCGCCCGCAAACCAAGGTGTGGTGAATGCATCATCGAGGACTTATGCGAATACGACTCGAAAACTACAACTAACTAGCATCTAACTACTTGCGACCTTTCAAAGCTGCAATACGCATACGTAGAGCATTTAATTTAATAAAACCCGCCGCATCGGCCTGATTATAGGCTCCCGCATCGTCCTCGAAGGTCGCGATCGCTTCATCAAAGAGAGAATCATTGGACTCACGCCCAACAACGATAACATTTCCTTTATACAGCTTTATACGAATCTTACCGTTGACGTGCTGCTGAGAGTAATCAATAAGAGCTTGCAATGCCAAACGTTCCGGAGACCACCAGTAGCCATTGTAAACAAGAGAAGCGTAGCGAGGCATTAGTTCATCTTTCAGATGTGCGAGTTCCCGATCAAGAGTTAAGGATTCGATCGCACGGTGTGCTTTTATCATAACAGTCCCACCAGGTGTTTCGTAACAGCCTCGAGACTTCATTCCTACGTAGCGGTTCTCGACAATATCTGCTCGACCCACACCGTTGGCTCCTGCTACTTCGTTAAGTCGAGTTAGCACTTCCACTGGTGTCAATAGCTTACCGTTAATAGCTACAATATCCCCCTTTATATATTCTAGCTCAATGTAAGTTGCTTGATCCGGAGACTCCTCAGGAGAAACGGTCCAAAGCCACATTGATTCTTCCGGCTCTGCGGCTGGATCTTCAAGCCTATCGCCTTCGTAAGAGATGTGCAGTAGGTTGGCATCCATCGAGTAGGGAGATTTACTTCCGAGTTTTTTTTCAACGGGAATACTATGTTCGTCGCAATAGGCGAGCAGCCTATCCCTGGAATTCAAATCCCACTCACGCCATGGAGCGATAATTTTTATAGAAGGACTCAGAGCATAGGCGCCTAATTCAAAACGTACCTGGTCATTGCCTTTACCGGTAGCACCATGAGAAATTGCATCAGCTCCAGTTTCGGCGGCAATTTCAATCAAGCGTTTCGCAATTAAGGGGCGTGCAATAGAAGTTCCAAGTAGATATTCTCCTTCATAGAGAGCGTTGGCGCGAAACATCGGATTAACAAAATCGCGTACGAATTCTTCCCGCAAATCTTCAATATAGATTTCCTTAATGCCCATGGCTTCGGCTTTGGTACGGGCTGGTTCCACTTCCTCGCCCTGACCAATATTTGCGGTAAAAGTCACTACTTGGCAGTCGTAAGTCTGTTGCAGCCAACTGGCAATAACGGACGTATCTAGACCTCCGGAATAGGCCAGGACTACCTTGTTTATCCCTGACATGGTTCACTCCAAAGTAACAGGATGAAATCAGACAGCAGTTAAAAGGCTAGACCCAGCAGAAATAGCGCGAGTGGGTCCGGAAAAAGACGCGTATTCTAGCACCATCATAAGCCCACAACACCCCTGCGTAAGGCTCTATTTCAGCTAAATTCCCTAATCGGCTACAATACCCTACATTCTCACTAGAAGTACGTTACTAATGAATTCTGATTCGATAACCCTCACCAAGCCGGATGACTGGCATGTGCATTTACGTGATGGTGATGCATTGAAGACGACAGTACCTCACACTGCGAAATGCTTCGGCCGAGCAATTATAATGCCCAACTTGAGTCCTCCTCTAACCAATGTAGCGGCAGCGTTAGGCTACCGGGATCGCATTCTTGCAGCACGGCCTGAAGGAAATAATTTTGAACCACTCATGACACTTTTCCTAACGGACTCGCTTGCTCTCGACGAAATCGACCTCGCTCATAAAACAGAGGCCATAGCAGCTATAAAGTACTATCCGGCAGGAGCAACTACCAACTCGGAAAACGGAGTCACGAATATACAAAACACCTACCCGGTACTGGAACGCCTGGCAGATATTGGTATGCCGCTACTAATCCATGGCGAAGTATCTAACGGTAGCATCGATATATTTGACCGCGAGCAGCAGTTCATCGATTCTGTGCTGACGCCACTGCTTAATCGATATCCCACGCTAAAACTGGTGCTGGAACACATTAGCACCAGTCACGCTGTCGAATTTGTACTCCAGCAACCCGAAAATGTGGCAGCCACCATTACGGCCCATCATCTTCTATTTAACAGGAACGACCTCCTTTCTGGAGGGGTCAGGCCTCATTTTTATTGCCTGCCCATTCTAAAAAATAGCAATAATCAACAAGCCCTTATTGAGGCGGCTAC